>Ga0114946_10000667_pt1 | contig 22971 bp, 19 predicted proteins | sample WalLakDeSediment_FD_88676 | JGI IMG/M metagenome (GOLD analysis project Ga0114946, IMG submission 88676) | Lake sediment microbial communities from Walker lake, Nevada to study Microbial Dark Matter (Phase II) - Walker Lake 11/02/13 Deep Sediment | ecosystem: Environmental > Aquatic >...
GCCACAAGGTCGACCGCGAGATCGCCCGGATCCGCCACTCGACGCCGGGTGTGGGCCTGATCTCGCCGCCGCCGCACCACGACATCTACTCCATCGAGGATCTCGCGCAGCTCATCCACGACCTGAAGAACGCCAACCACCACGCGCGGATCAGCGTCAAGCTCGTGGCCGAGGTGGGCGTGGGCACGGTCGCAGCGGGCGTGTCGAAGGGGAAGGCCGACGTGGTGCTCATCTCCGGGCACGACGGCGGCACGGGCGCGAGCCCGCAGACCTCGATCATGCATTGCGGCCTGCCGTGGGAGCTCGGCCTCGCCGAGGCCCATCAGGTGCTCGTGATGAACGATCTCCGCGGCCGGATCGTGGTGCAGACCGACGGCCAGATCCGCACGGCCAAGGACGTGGCGGTCGCCACGCTCCTCGGGGCCGAGGAGTTCGGCATCGCCACCGCGTCGCTCGTCGTGATGGGCTGCATCATGATGCGGAAGTGCCATCTCAACACCTGCCCGGTGGGCGTCGCCACGCAGGATCCGGAGCTCCGCAAGAAGTTCACCGGCCAGCCCGAGCACGTCGTCAACTTCTTCTTCATGCTCGCCGAGGAACTCCGCGAGATCATGGCGAAGCTCGGCTTCCGCACGATCGCCGAGATGGTGGGCCGAGTCGACCGGCTCGACACGCGGGCCGCGATCGACCACTGGAAGGCGAAGGGGCTCGACTTCTCGTCGATCCTGCACCGGCCCGAGATGCCGCCGACCGTGAAGACGCACTGCTCGGACAGGCAGGACCACGGCATCGAGCGGTCGCTCGACATGACGACGCTCCTGGGGCTCTGTGCGCCGGCTCTCGAAGCCAAGAAGCCCGTGAAGCTGAATCTCCCGATCCGCAACATCAATCGCACCGTGGGCACGGTGCTCTCGAGCGAGGTGACGCGGCGGTACGGCGCGGCGGGCCTGCCCGACGGCACGATCGACATCACGTTCACGGGCTCCGCGGGCCAGAGCGTGCTGGCCTTCGGCGTGCCGGGCGTGACGGTTCGCGTGCTCGGCGACGTCAACGACTACTGCGGCAAGGGGCTCTCGGGCGGCCGGATCATCGTGCGGCCCGATCCCGCGGCTCCGTTCAAGGCGGAGGACAACGTGATCGCCGGCAACGTCGTGGCCTACGGGGCGACGAGCGGCGAGATCTACATCCGTGGCATTTGCGGCGAGCGGTTCCTCGTGCGGAACTCGGGCGTCGAGGCGGTCGTGGAGGGCACGGGCGACCACGGCTGCGAATACATGACGGGTGGCCGGGCCGTGATCCTCGGAGAGACGGGCCGCAACTTCGCGGCCGGCATGAGCGGCGGCATCGCCTACGTGTGGGACTCAGCCGGCACGTTCCGGCAGCGGGTCAACACGGAGATGGTCGACCTCGAACCGCTCGATGCCCAGGATCTCGACTACGTGAAGTCCTTGGTCGCGAAGCACGTCGAACACACCGACAGCGCTCGCGGCAAGGAGATCCTTGCCGGCTGGGCCACGGAGCAGTCACGCTTCGTGAAGGTGATGCCGACCGACTACAAGCGAGCCCTCGCGGAGTTGCGCAAGCTCTCTGAACAAGAACAAGCCGAAGCCAAAAAGGTGCCAGCCACCAAATTTGGATGAAATGCGCAAACGGAGTCAGACCCAAATTACCCAAATTTGGTGGCTGGCACCTTTTTAGGAGAAGGTCAATGGGTGATCCACGCGGGTTCATGAAGTACGAGCGGAAGGTTTCCGGCACCGAGCCGGTGGCCGAGCGGCTCAAGAACTACAACGAGTTTCTCACGATCCTGTCGGGCGAGGAGCTCAAGCAGCAGGGCGCCCGGTGCATGGATTGCGGCGTGCCCTTCTGCCACACCGGCTGTCCGCTGGGCAACATCATCCCCGACTTCAACGACCTCGTGTATCGCGAGCAGTGGCACGAGGCGAGCCAGCGGCTTCACGCCACGAACAACTTCCCCGAGTTCACCGGCCGGGTGTGCCCGGCGCCGTGCGAGGCCGCGTGCGTGCTCGGCATCAACGAGGATCCGGTGGCCATCAAGCAGATCGAGATGGCGATCGCCGATCGGGCGTTCGACGAGGGCTGGGTAGTGCCCGAAGCACCGGCGGTGCGGACAGGCAAGCGGGTGGCCGTCGTGGGGAGCGGCCCGGCGGGTCTCGCCGCGGCACAGCAGCTCAATCGGGCCGGCCATCTCGTGACGCTCTTCGAGCGGTCCGACCGGCCGGGCGGCCTCCTCATGTACGGCATCCCCGACTTCAAGCTCGAGAAGTGGCGGGTCTGGCGGCGGATCCGCCAGATGGAGGAGGAGGGTGTGGACATTCGCTGCGGCGTGAACGTCGGCAGCGACGTGACCACGCAATCGCTCACGGCTGACTACGACGCGATCGTGCTTACCGGCGGGGCCACGCTCGGCCGCGACCTGCCGATCCCGGGTCGGGAACTCGCCGGCGTGCACTACGCGATGGAATTCCTCCCGCAGCAGAACAAGCGGAACGCCGGCGACGACGTGACCGGTCAGATCTCGGCCGAGGGCAAGCACGTGATCGTGATCGGCGGCGGCGACACGGGCTCCGACTGCGACGGCACGAGCAATCGGCAGGGGGCGAAGAGCCTCACGCAGTTCGAATTGCTGCCGCAGCCGCCCGACCTGGGCAAGTATCCGCGGCGGCAGGAGCGGCCCGAGAACACGCCCTGGCCGCTCTGGCCGCAGATCCTGCGGACGAGCTCGTCGCACGAGGAGGGCTGCCGTCGCGAGTGGGGCATCCTCACGAAGGAGTTCCTCGGCGACGACGCCGGCCGGCTGCGGGCGCTCAAGACCGTGCGGATCGAGTGGTATCAAGACGCGGCCACGGGCCAGCAGAAGTTCAAGGAGCTGCCGGGCACGGAAGAGGAATGGCCGTGCCAGCTCGCGCTTCTGGCGATGGGGTTCGTCGGTCCGGAGAAGCACGGACCGATCGCCGACCTCGGCCTCGATCTCGACGGCAGAGGCAACGTGAAGGCCGGTGCGGACTACATGACGAGCCGGGAGGGCGTGTTCGCCGCGGGCGACCTGCGCCGCGGCCAATCGCTCGTCGTGTGGGCGATCCACGAGGGCCGCGAGTGTGCCCGCTCGGTGGACCTCTGGCTCATGGGCCAGACGAACCTCCCGAGCACCACCGCCGGCGAGTTCGCCGTCCACGCGTGAGTCGCTACCTGGCGGGACTGAGCTTGACGTCGAGGGAGCCTTCGTTGTCGGCGAGTTCGCCGGGGGCTTCGTTGATCTTCACATACAGCGGCCCCGTGACCCGCGCCGTGAACTCGCCGCGGCCGCCCTCGGCGAGCACGACGAACCCCTCTGGTCCGGCCTGATTGTCCTCGATCCACTGGGCGGCGATGAGTCGGCCGATGGGCCGCCCCCGATACCAGCGCAGCGAAATACCGTCGGCCTCGCTGTCGAGGTTTGTCGTCGCCCCCGGTGGCGTGTCGGCAAGTGCCCCGATCCGAAACCGGCCGCGGGCGGTGAGCGTGGAGGAGCGGCCGGCCTCGAGCACGACACCCGTGTTCTGCCAGCCGCGGTCGGCGGCGACCGTGACCCGGACCGGTTCCGTGAGCGGCTTCCCCGGGGACCAGTCGATCGCCATGCGGGCAAAGTCCCAACCGTAGTCGATGTCGGCGGTGAAGGCGGCGAAGTCGCGGGCCGCGCGGGAGGCGTCCCAGCCGGGTGCGGCCGCAAGCCGCGTGGTGAACGCCGCGTCGAGCGGGCCGCGCTCGGCGGCTGTGAACGTGGCGGCGTGGGCCGGATGCCGCGCGAGGAGGGCGACGGCCGCCCAGCTCGCCGCGTAGGCGGGGATGTCGTGGTGCTCGGCCGCGCCCGCTGCGAGCACCGCGGCGAGTGACGGCGCTGCCCGGGCCTCGCGGAGCGCACGGATCGTCTCGATGCGGCCGAGCTGCTCGACGTCGGCCGGCCGGTCGGGGAGCGGCGTGGAAACGAATCGCGGTGTGCCGGCCGGGCCGGATTCCAGCCGGTGCGTGGCGAGGTATTCGGCAATGCCTTCGGCATACCAGGGGGGCGTGTCGAGAGCGCGGACGGTGAGTGTGAAGGCGTGCACGCCTTCGTGCAGCACGAGGTGCCGCCGGTAGGCGGGGTTCGATTGATCCATGAGCCAGAAGCGATTGCGGTCGCAGTAGCCGTTGACGAACCGCGGGACGTCGGGCGGGAGGAGGCCGGCGGCTCGAAATGGCTCACCGTCGACGATGAGGCAGCCGAAGCACCGCCAGTCGGCGAGCGTCTCGGGATCGAGCCCGTAGTGGGCGCACCAGACCGCGAACGCCCGATCGAACACCTCCGGCAACTCGGCGACGCCGTCGCCTTCACGAACCGGCCGATCGGTAGCGAGCACGAGGCGACGGCCCTCGAGCACCCGGAGTCCTCCCCGCCGCGCCTGTGCCGTGAGTGAGGCAACGTCGTGCCGGGCCACATCCTGCCGGGCATCGCGCGCGGCCTCCTGCGCGGTCGCGGTTTTGGTCCCGGGCACGGTTCCGATCGCGAGCGCCAGCAGGAGTGAAACCGCAGCGGTGAGTGTCAGGCAGAGGGGCGGAGTGTCACGCATCTTCCCCAGTTCACCCAGAGCCTGCCGGCGCGGCAAGGCGAGAAGCCAGAGGGGGCACCGGCTGGACGCGCAGAGCCGGAAATTCCGATCGCAGAGCAGAGGTGGGTTGCGGTAGAACCCGGCCCGGCCAGGAAGGCAGACGAGATGCGGCAAGGACGCCACAACCAGGGATCACCGCGCGCGCAAGGCGGTACGCGCCGGGCGTGCATGGCCCGTTGGCTCGTAGCCCGCTGGCTCGTATCTGGCTGGCTGATCGCCAGCGGGCTGCTGGCGAGCGTGCCGGCGGTCGCCCTGGCGCAAACTCCGGCCACCAGCGCCTGGGCCACCGGCGGCACGTCGGCGTCAGCCAAGCCGAGCGACACCGACGGCAAGCCGGCGGCGACGTCCGCGGTCCCGTCGGCCGCCGTTCCCTTCTGGCAGGCGACGGCCGTCCCCGGGCATGTCATCCAGCAGCCGGGCGTGATTCCACCCGGCTGGCAGCCCCAGGCCGTGCCCTATCAGGGCATCGGCCCCGATGGCCGCCCGCTGACGATGTACATCGCGCCCACGTATGTGTTCACCTACCAGAGTGGGCCGCCGGTGATCGCCGCGCCACAGGTCAACCGGCGGCAGGCGCCGTGGACCCGCACCGCCCCGGCTGTGCAGCCGGCACCGGGCTGGAACTATCAGACCTCCGGGGCGACGCCCGTCCCCGTCGGGCTGCCGCCGGCGACCGTCGCCCAGTATCAGCCGCAGCCCTATCAGTTTCCGTCCGGCGCGCGGGCGCTCGACGGCACGCCGATCGTCGCCCCGCAGGCGACGGCACTGCCCCCGCCGCCGCAGAACTGGGGCATGGCTCCGTCACCGGTCGTCGTGCAGCAGCCTCCGCCGCTCGCCCCGCCTCCAACCCAGTGGGTGCCGGCACCGGTCGCGCCGCCGCCCGATCAATGGATGCCGTCGAACGTGCCGCCGCCGGCCCCATTCTCCGCGGCGGTCGCGCCGATTCCGGTGGCGGCGCCGCAGCCCATCACGGCATCGACGAGCAGTGTGCCCGCCCAGCCTGTGTCGAGCGTCCCGCCGCAGCCCACGGCCGCGCCCACCGCGGGCCTACCTCCGAATGCGACACCCGCCAACACGCATGCCTGGAAGGTCGTGGCGGTCTACGACGGCGATACCGTCACCTGCATCGACGAGAACAACCAGCAGCAAAAGATTCGTCTCGCCGAGATCGACGCCCCCGAGGCGAAGCAGGATTTCGGGCAGGCGTCGCGGCAGTCGCTCGCGAACATGGTCTTCGGCCGCACTATCCAGGTGGTCGACAGTGGTCGCGACCGCTACGGCCGCTGGATCGGACGGCTCTACGTCGACGGGATCGACGTCAATCGCCAGCAGATCGCCACGGGCATGGCCTGGCATTACGCCGACTACTCCAAAGACAAGTCGCTCGCCACGGTGCAGGCCCAGGCCCAGGCCCAGCGAATCGGCCTGTGGAGCCAGCCGAATCCGATGCCGCCCTGGGACTACCGCAAGAACGGCAAAAAGTGACGCCGTGTGAACAGGATTGCAGTGACCCGGATCGCTCCTGACGCCACCGTCCGCTTGTTCTGGGCCTTCGTGGCGGCCCACGTGGCGGCCTGGACGCTCGTGCCGGCCATCACGCAGCCCAACGCGCCGCTCGACGCCATCGAGATGCTCTACTGGGGACACGAGTGGCAGTGGGGCTACTTTAAGCACCCGCCGCTACCGGCCTGGATCGCTGAAACCTGCTGGCTGGTGTGCGGCAGCGTCGACTGGCCGCTCTATCTCGCGAGTCAACTCTGCGTGGCCGCGTGCCTGTGGACGGCCTGGCGGATGGCCCGCGACACGCTGCCGCCGTGGCCGGCGTTGGCCGCGGCGCTCGTGCTCGAGACGAGCCTCTACTTCACGTTCACCACGCCCGAGTTCAACAACAATCTGCCGGCGAAGGCCGGCTGGGCGCTGGCCACCCTCGCCGTCTGGCGGGGACTCGTGCGGCACGACTGGCGGTGGTGGGCCGGGGCCGGCGCGGCGATCGGGCTCGCGCTCCTGAGCAAGTACGACGGGCTCCTGCTCCTCGCCTCCATTCTCGGATTTCTCGTCGTGCATCCGCGGGCCCGATCCGCCTGGAAGACGACCGGCCCCTGGGCGATGCTCGCCGTGACGGCCCTCGTCGTGGCGCCGCATGTGATCTGGCTCGTGGCCCACGACGCTCCGACGCTCACGTATGTGCGACACCGCGCGGCGCCGGACGGACAGTGGTACGACCATCTGGAGAACCCGCTCTGGTTTCTCCTCGCGCAGCTGCCGGCGCTCGTCGGCATCCTCGCGCTGGGTGCGACCGTGGTGCGATCCGGCTGGCCGCTGGCGACCGGGCCCGACCTCCGGAGGCTGCAGCGGGATTACCTGGTGGCAGCAGTGCTCGGGCCGCCATTGTGCACGGCGGCGGCCGCCGCGCTCACCGGCCTCGAGCCGCGGACGATGTGGGGCGCGGCGATGTGGACCCACGCCGGCGTGTTGCTGCTCGTCAGCTTCGCGACGGTCGAAGCGGAACTCCCCTTTCGGCGGCTGGTGGGCTGGTGCGCGGTGGCAGGGGTGGTCATGCTCGCCGTCTTCACGGGCCGCACCCTCGGCCATGCCGCCGTCACCGGCCGGCCGGCGCGGGTGCATTTCCCCGGTCGGGAACTCGCCGCGGCAGTCGAGGAGCGCTGGCAGGAAGTGACCGACGAGCCGCTTGAGGTGATCGCCGGCGAATGGTGGGCGGCCGGCAACGCCGCCTTCTACCACCCGGAACGCCCCGATGTATTTCCTGAGATGCGGCCCGAGCAGGCTCCCTGGACGAGCGATGCCGTGCTGCGGCACGAAGGGGGCGTGATCATCTGGCCGCTCGGAGACGACGACTACGACGACGAGGTCGAGGTGTGGCTGCGGCGGTTTCCCGGGGCCCGGTCAGTTGCCCCGATCGAACTCGCGGCCCGGACGGTGCCGGTGACCAAGCCCCTCACGTTGGGGATCGCCATCGTTCCTCCTGACGGAGGCATCCCGCCCTCGGCAAGCGGCGCAGACTGCGCTGACCAGGATAAGGGCGGGCAGTGATTGGGCTTTCGGGAGGAGGCCGCCGGTTGGTACTTCCTCCCAATCATCCCTTCTCGGACATCGCTGAAAGAAAGCCCCCCGTGTCGCTTGCGCTCTCGCGGACGCTGATCGTCGTTCCCTGCTTCAACGAGGCCGAGCGGCTTCCGGTGCATGCCTTCAAGGCGTTTGCCGGCGCCCATCCGGCCGTTCAGTTCGTGCTCGTGGACGATGGCAGCCGCGACGGCACCCGGGCGCTTCTGGAGGCGATCCACGAGTGGCGGCCGCGGCAGTTCCACGTGCTGCCGCTCGAGTGCAACGGCGGGAAGGCGGAGGCGGTGCGGCGCGGCATCCTCCATGCGCTCGAGCAGGAGCCCGACTGCGTGGGCTTCATCGACGCCGACCTGGCCACACCGCTCGGTGAGATTCCCCGGCTCGTCGACGTGCTCGCTCGGCGGGCCGATGTCCGGATCGTGGTCGGCTCGCGGCTCTCGCTGCTTGGCCATGCGATCCGGCGGAAGCCGCTGCGGCGGCTGTTGGGGCGGTGCTTCGCGGCGACGGCGTCCCGGGTTTTGGGGCTGACGATCCGTGACACGCAGTGCGGGCTCAAGCTCTTTCGTGGCGACGAGCGCACCCGCCGGCTCTTCGCCGATCCGTTCCAGTCGCGGTGGATCTTCGACGTCGAGATCCTGGCCCGGCTGATCGCTTTCGAGGGGCGTGCTGCGGCGACGGCGCAGGTCTACGAGGCGCCGCTCGAGTCGTGGGCGGACGTGGGGGGCTCGAAGGTGCGGCCGCGCGACTTCGTGAAGGCGTTCGGCGAACTGGCGGGAATCTTCGCGCGGTATCGGTGGCGGGGCGGGGTCGCCGTGCCGCAGGAGTCTGGCAGCGACCGCGACATGACGCGTCGTCCACCGCTCCGCCGAGCGTCGTGACGCGTGGGGGCTCGGGTCCGGAAGGCCCACGAACGAACAAACGATACAGCGGGCGAAGGGACTCGAACCCTCGACATCCAGCTTGGGAAGCTAGCGCTCTACCAACTGAGCTACGCCCGCGACGAAACTCGAGTGTAGCACAGCCAATTTGCCCGCAAGCCGCATCGGTCGGCCGGCCCGCGTAGAATCGGACGGCCGCGACACGTCATGGCGCGGCCGTGGAACGAGATGTCACAGACTGGTGCGGACCGAGGCGATCGGGCGGTCGTCCTTGGCGCACCCCCGGAAGGAGCGTGAACGCGTGGCGGCTGGTGATCAGGCGACTCCCGAGCGACCCCGGCAGCGGGGGTTCTTTGGCTCCCAGGTGCGGATGCTGCTGGCCACCGGCTTCGTCGTCGCGCTCCTCGGTGTGGGGAGTGTTCCATGGTGGCTGTCCGATACGGCCCGGCTTTCCCGGTTGATCGCGCGAGCGCTCCCGGAACTCCAGGCCGACGTGCAGATCGACAAGGCCCGGATCGGCTGGATGGGGCCGATCGTTCTGGAGGGCGTGCGGGTGATGCCTCACGACGGTGCGGCTGTGCCTCTCACGATCCGACGGATCGAGGGCAGTCATGGCCTCGTCGCGATGCTCGTATCGGCCGGCGACATCGGCCGCGTGCGTTTGGAGGGCGTCGAAGGCGCGCTTGCATTCAACGCCGACCGCACCTCGAATCTCGCTGGCCTCGTCGCCCCGAGGCTGGACGACTCGGCCACGCCGGCCGTCCGCGGTCCGCGGCACAGCCCGCTGCGGATGCGGGTGGAGACTGACGACGCGGTGCTGCGGATCACCGGCCCGTGGACTGACGACCCGTGGGTCAGCGATCCGATCCGGCTGCGGGCGGCACTCGGGCCGGCCGCCGAAGGCAGCCACAGCGAATGGACCGTGGAGCCGGTCGAGGTGTTCACCAATGCCGTCATGGAGCCGGGCGTGGCCCAGGGCGTGCTGGCCTACATCGCCCCGGTGCTGGCCGATGCGACGCGGACGGCGGGGCGTTTTTCGCTCCATCTCGACGGGGCCAGGCTGCCGGTGGGCAGGCCCGAGGCGGGCACGCTTGCGGGTACGCTCTCAATGCACGAGGTGGTGCTCGGGCCGGGGCCGCTCGTGAGTCGCGTCTTCGCGTCGTTGCCCGGCCGCTTGCCCCCCCCGCCGACAGTGCTCTTCGCCGAGGATGCACGGGTGCAGTTCATGCTGGCCGAGGAGCGGGTCTGGCACAAAGGGCTCGAGTTCGGTCTGCCGCTGGCAAAGCCCGGGCAGCGGCTCGACGTCGAATCGAGCGGATCGGTGGGGCTGGCCGACGGCTCGCTCGACGTGACCCTCAAGCTCCCGATTCCTGCCGATCTCCCGCAGGATCGGCCTCTCTTGGCGGCGCTTGCCGGCAAGACGGTGTCGGTGGGCATCGGCGGCGTGCTCGGCGCGCCGCAGGTGAACTTCAACGGGTCGATCAAACAGGCGGCTGGCGAAGTCGTGACGGATCTGATCGGCAATGTCCTCGACGAGGTGAAGCGGCGCAGGGCCGAGCGGCGGGCGTTCGAGCCGGCCGGCCCCGGCCCGCGTCGCGGCGGCTTGTTCCGCCGGGTGGCACCGCCGCAGTAGGGCACGCGCGTAAAAAAAGCCGGGCCCCCGTGAGGAGGCCCGGCCTTGTATGTCGCACTCGCGACCGCTCGTTCCTCAGGGCGGGAACAATGCAGCCGGATGAGTGCTGACCGCTCAGGTGGCAGCCGGGGCCGCGGGGGCCTCAGCTTCGGTCGGAACGCCTTCCGAGATGACCTCGCTCGAGATCACACCCTCGCCGCCGCAGCCGCCGCCGGCGCAACCGCCCTCGACGACCGTCTCGCCACCGCAGCTGCCGCAGCCGCCGACCATCTCGCCGCCGCAGCTGCCGCAGTCGGCAGCTGCCTCACAGCCACCGCACTCGGCGACGGCCTCTTCGCCGTGGCACTTGTTGCGGTGCTTGCCGAACAGGCCGTGGCAACGCTCCCGCTCGCCATGGCAGCGGTGCATACGGGCGAACAGACCACCGTGGCAACGGCCGTGGCAGCCATGGCCGGCAACGGCACCCGAGTCACCGCCGACGAGGGCGATGGCCACGAGCGCGAAAAACATCGCGAAAGCAAAACCGAGAAAACGCTTCATCACGAACCTCCAGTAGAAAGCGAACGCGTCGTGCGTTCCTGCAGCCGTCACGAGTTGAAAACCCGATCCGGGACGGCTACCGGACCGCAGCAGAAACCAAGACTTCCGTGGCAGACCGACTTGGCCGACCAGCAGCACTCCCCTGTAAGGGCTGCGGGTCGGGAAGAATTTCCTGCCTAGGAAATCTAGGTGGAAAGGCTAACAGGAAGGGGGTTCCTGTCAAGAAACATGGGGAATATGGGCAGAATTTGCCGTTTCCGCAGGCTGTGAGGCCACGGTGGCAGACTCGTGGGAGGGTAAACCCGCCTTGCCTCAGCGAACGGCGGGGGCCGCCGTCCCTTGGGCGGTGCGGGGGCCTGCCTGCCCGGCCGCTCCCTGCTGGGCCCGCTTCATCAACTCGGCGGCTACGAGGTTCTGCTTGGCGATCATGTCTTCCGGATCCTCGAAGTTGAGGAGGAGTGGCGGCAGGTCGTCGAAGACCTTCATCGCCATGCCGACCACCCGCCAGCCCTCCGGATCGAGCCGGACCACCCACACGACATTGTCGGTCGATTTGAAGCCGTCGGGATCGACGTCGGTCCAGGTCGTGGCGACGTGGACCACCTCGTTGTCGTCGCTGACCGTCTCCGCCCCACGGACGGTGTAGGTGGCCGTGTCATTGACGGGAGGGGCGACAGACAGGCCCATTTCCTGCGTCTTCGCCCGGGCCAATTGGGTGAGCATCCCGCGGGCGGCCGCATCGTCGCCCCGCTTCATGGCCTCCAGGAACGTGACGACCGCCGCCTTGGCAGGCTCGGTGACGGCGGCGTTGCCGCCCGGAGGCGCAGCGCAGCCTGGCGTGGCGAACAGGGCGATCCGGGCGAGTCCCACGGCCATGGTCGCCAGGCCCCAGCGTCGCAACGGGTGCGCGGCAACGGGACTCTGGAAGGGGTGACGAGCAATGGCAGCCGGGGCGAGCCTCATGACCGATATCTCCGCAGGACCGTCGATACATACCTGTTTCACGGGAGTTTTCCCGGAACCGGCGCGGGGAAGATGACGAGGACAATCCAGGGCGTCAAGGTGGTTTTCGTCCGGGCTGGCCTGGTATTCTGCGGGTCATGCAACGAGGCATCAGTCAACCACGTTGGCCGTCATGGCGTGCCGCCGTCCGCGGTTCGGCCCTCACGTTCGTGGCGGTCGCAGCGACGCTCGGCCTCGGGCTGGCCGCCATGCGCGATGCCCACGCCCAGCCCCCCGCCCGCAGCCGGCCGCCGATCCGGCGGGCGGCCGCACCCGCCAGTTGGGACACGCTCGTTCAGCGGGCCTTCGAATCGGATGCCTTCGCGATCCTCGAAGGGCCGCGGCCGGCGCTGGGAGCGGCCCGGGCCGCGGGCGGTCCAGCGGTTCGCCCTGCCGAGCCAGCCGGCGTCTCCGCTGCATCCGCCGTCCCAACCGGCGACGGTTTCAAATGGTCGGGCCTCGTCTCGGCAGACACGCTCACCGACGAGATCAAGGACATCAAGGGAGTGCTGGCCGCCGCCTGTGGCAAGGCGGGCGACTTCAAGGGAGGCGGCTATGAGAAGGCGCGCAAGGGGTTCAGCGCCATCGCCCTCTGCTTCGGCGTGATCGCCGCCTACGACCAGGACGTTCGCTGGCAGAAGGATGCCGCGACGGCCCGCGATCTCTTCGCCCGAGCCGGCTTCAACTGCAAGGTGGGCACTGACCAGTCATACGCCGAGGCCAAGCTGCGACTCGACGACCTGCAGGCGCTCCTCGACGGCAACTCCCCCAAGGCCAAGGCCGAACGCGACAGCGACTTCCAGTGGAGCCAGGTGGCCGCCCGGCCGGCGCTCATGTCGCGGCTGGAGGAGGCGGAGCAGGCGATCCGGCCCGCGATCGCCTCGAAGGCCGACTTCGGCACGCATCTCGATCAGTTCATGCACGCGGTCGAAATCGTGGCCGTGATCGGCGAGGTGATCATCCAGCCCGATTTCGAATACCACGACGACGACACCTACGTGGAGTATGCCGTCGAGATGCGCGATGCCGCCGTCGCGGCCCGGGCGGCCGCAGACCGGAAGGATTACGAGGCCGCCCGGGCCGCGATCGGGCGGCTCGAAAAATCGTGCTCCACCTGCCACGGTGACTACCGCAGTTGATAGGACTACCGCAGTTCATACATAGGACTACCGCAGCTGACGGAATCAGCGGCTCACTTGCCCGCAAGATGCGGGAGCGGTGCGAGCGGGATGAGTTCCGCGAGGCCGGCCTCGGCCAGTTCCCGCCCCGATACATAGCGGTGGGTGGCGATCCACTCGGCAATGCGGTCGGCCGCCCCACCGAAGAGTTCCGCCAGGAACACGTCCATGTCGCGTTCGAGGTCGCCGAAGTGCCGCGACCATTCGACCGCTTCGCGCATGCCGATGTGCTCTTCGCTCTGCCACTTCATGGGATGGAAGAGAAACACGCTGTAGCGAGTCACGAGCCGTTTCTCACAGGCGGCGAACGGCCAGAGGGCGGCCGACGAGCACTCGCCCGTCACGATCCCCGTCGCCTTGATGCCCCGCAGCTTGAGTAGCGCCACGAGCGACATCGCGCAGTACGGACTGCCGCCGGGCGAATCGAAGTAGATCGTGCATTCGCCCCCCGGCTCGATGCCCAGCAGCCGGTCGGTGAACTCGCCTTCGTGGTCGGTCATGTCGCCGACGATGGCGATCTCCAGCGGTCCCTGGGGCTCTTCGGCGCCCGATTCCTGGGGAGGTCGCTTGTCCTGCGTCTCTCGGCGTGCCATCGCTCGCTCCTTGCTCCCCGGCACCTGTCTGGTATTCGACCAGTCTCGTTCTCTTGAGGGATGCCGGAGATTATGATGATCGGTGTGGTCGAGCAAGCGGCCACCAGGATCGGCCGCGTTCTATGGGCCGATTTTGTCGGCCGATTTCGACAGGTGGTGCGTGATGGGGTTTGCGTGATGGGCATCGTCGCATTCTGTCCGAACGGGCATCGCGTGAAGGTCAAAGACGCCCTGGCCGGCCGGAAGGGGGTCTGCCCGGACTGTGACGCGCGGTTTCGGATCCCGCTCGAGTCGTGCGCGATCCCGACCGCGCGGGTGCTCTCGCTGGATGCTGCGTGGGCGGAGACGCTGCCCCGGGCCACCATCCTCCCCGCCGACTACGTATTTTCAAAAGGTGTGTTTTCGAAAGGTGCGCTTTCGAAAGATGCATTTTCGCAAGAGGCTCGTGAGCCGAAGCGGGCACGCGGGCCGGATCGTCGCGACGTGGGTCAGCCGCACGAGCCGGCCCTTCACCCCGCCATCGCCGAGAAGCCCGACGCGGAATGGCGGGTGGCGATCCCGGGCGGCGAACCATCGGCCCCGCTCGCGGGGTCCGACATGCAGGCCTGGCTCGCCGCCGGCCGGGCCACCGGGGGTGAGGTCGTGTGGCGGTCGGAATGGCCCGACTGGGTGTCCATCCGCCTGGTTTTCCCCGAGTTCGTCCCGAACGCGTGAGCCGGCCCGGTGTGTTACAGTCATCCGTCGCGGTCGCTCCCGGAATCCGGGGCGGCCCATCCAAGCCTCCAGGAGATCCGAGATGTCAGACTCCCGTGCCACGTCCTGCGGTCGAATCGTGCTTTTGATCGTGTCGTCGCTCATGCTCGTCGCGCCCTTCGTGCTCGGCTCGCATGCGCGGGCCGCTGACGACTCCCGGGTGTTCACGATCGCCGGTGGCGGTTTCACCCTGGAAGCCCCGGCCGACTGGCAGCGGGTCGAGCCGAAATCGGGCATCGTCGAGACGGAGTTCTCCGTGCCCGGCCCCGGCGCCGCTGACGCCCCGGGCCGGATGACCGTGATGGGCGCGGGAGGCTCCGTGCAGGCCAACATCGATCGCTGGTACGGACAGTTCACCCAGCCCGACGGCAGCGCCACGAAGGATCGGGGCACGACCAAGAAGCTGAAGATCGCCGGCTGCGACGTCACGCTCGTCGACGTCGGCGGCACCTACAAGGACATGCCCGGCGGTCCGTTCGCCGGCGGGGCGGCGGTGGATCGGCCCGAGTATCGGATGCTCGCCGCGATCGTCGAGACGCCCGAGGGTGGCAACCAGTTTCTCAAGTTCTACGGCCCGTCCGCGACCGTGACGCCGCACGTCGACGGCTTCCGGCAGATGGTCGAAGGCATGGTGACAAAGGGAACTGGGGCAAAGGGAACTGTGGCGGAGGGCAAGGCGGCGGCGGGCCGCTGAGCACATGAAGGTCCAGGCCTTTCTCGAACATCACGGCATCGTCGGCAACCCGTTCGCCGAGGAAGATGCGCAGAACGACACCGTTTTCAAGCGCACGTGCCTGGAGACCACGTTTCATCCTGCGTGGGACAAGATATACGGCGACCCCTCCGATCCGAGCACGGCGATCGTGTTCGGTGAGAAGGGCTCGGGCAAGACGGCGCTCAAGCTCCAGATGGAGCGGCAGTTCGCGCGGCACGCGGAACAGCACCCCGAGGCGGCCACGTTCGTCGTCCTCTACGACGACTTCAATCCGTTCCTCGACCGCTTCGTGAGCCGCGTCGGACCGGGTCGGCCCGTCGAGAAGGTGCTCGGGCAGTGGAAGCTCTGGGACCACATGGACGCGATCCTGGCGCTCGCCACCACGCAGCTCGTGTCGCGGCTCATCGCGCCGGCTGACGGCCACCGTCCGCACCTCAAGCTCACGAAGCCGCAGGCCCGCGATCTCGCGCTCCTGGCCGCCTGCTACGACCAGTCGACGGCCGAATCGTTTCCCTCGCGCTGGCGCCGGATTCGGCGGCTCGCCGGCTATCACGCCTGGCGCGGGCTCTGGCCGCGGGTGCTCGGCTTCCTGGCGACGGCCCTCTTCGCCGCGGCGGTGGCGGTCGGGGCCGCCCGCGGGTCGCTCGACTGGCTGCGGCTCTGGTGGCCGTGGGCCCTGCTCGGTGCCGCCTGGCTGCCGGCCGGCATCAAGCGGCTGCGATCCACCTGGAAGGCCTTCCGCATCGTGCGGAGCATGCGCTCGGGCAACCGCACCGTCGGCCAGCTGTCGCGGGCTCTCGCCCGGATGCCGGATGTCGATCTCGCCGGCCAACCGCTCCCAGCAGTAGCGCGGAGCGACGATCGCTACGAACTGCTCGCCAAGCTCCAGGGCGTGCTCGCGGCCGTCGGCTATCCGGGAATGGTGGTGATCGTCGACCGGCTCGACGAGCCGCACCTCATCAACGGCTCGGCCGAGCGGATGCGGCTCGTGATCTGGCCGATGCTCGACAACAAGTTCCTCAAGTCGCCCGGCCTCGGCTTCAAGCTCCTCCTGCCGCTCGAACTCTACCGGTTCATCGAGCGGGAAGACGAGCAGTTCAATCAGCGGGCCCGGCTCGACAAGCAAAACCTGGTGCCGTCGCTCGAGTGGTCAGGGGAAACGCTCTACGACATCGCCTCGACCCGCGTGAAGGCGGCGAGTGTGGGCAACCCGCCGGCCACGCTCGCGCAGCTGTTCGACGAATCGGTCGATCAGCGGCGGCTCATCGACGGTCTGCGGAGCCTGCGGGTGCCGCGGCAGCTGTTCAAGTTTCTCTACCGGCTGCTCGTCGCCCACTGCCACGGCCACACCGACGAGCATCCGGTCTATCGCATTCCCATCGAGCGGTTCGAGCGGGAGCTGGCGCTGTTCCGCCGCGACCAGGACGCCTTCGATCGCGGCCTCGCGCCCCGGTGAGGCCGGGTGTCCGGTGAGATCGCGTTTCCGGTGAGGCTTATGGAACCGCCGGACCTGCACACGCTCGTGATCGGCCGCGAGGCGATGGGCTGCCGGTTCGAGATCGTGTTCAACGCCGGCGAGGTGCCGGACGCGACGCCGCTGGCCCTCGACGCGCTGGATCTCGTCGATCAGATCGAAGACCGGCTCTCGGTGTATCGCGACACGAGTGAACTGGCCCGCCTCAACGCGCTGGCCGCCGCCGGCTGGCAGACGATGTCGGCCGACGTCGCCGCCCTCCTCGAGCGGGCCGGCGAACTGCATGCCCTGACGGGCGGGGCCTTCGACATGGCGGCCGGCAGGCTCGTGCGCACCTGGGGATTTCTCGAGCGGCAGGGGCGCGTGCCCGCCGCCGACGTGCTCGCGACGGCGCTGGCCACCTCCGGCATGCGGCATGTCGAAATCGACAGCGAGGGACGGCGCCTCCGGTTTCGGCAGCCGGGCGTGGAGCTCAATCCGGGGGCGATCGGAAAGGGCTGGGCCATCGATCGCGTGATCGAGCGGCTCGCCGCGGCGGGAGTGCCGAGCGTGCTCGTGCACGGCGGCAGCAGCAGCGTGCGGGCCCGGGGCGTGCAGGGGCCCGCGGTGCCGGGCCGCCGGGGCTGGCGGGTGGGGCTGCGGCATCCGCTGCGGCCGGGCCGCCGGCTGGCCACCCTCACGCTCGTCGATCAGGCGCTCGGCACGAGCGGGTCGGGCACGCAGTTTTTCGTCGATCGGGGCCGGCGGATCGGCCACATCCTCGACCCCCGCACCGGCCGCCCCGCCGAGGGCGTGCTGGCGGCGACGGTGATCGCGCCCGCGGCGGCCGACGCCGACGCCCTCGCCACCGCACTCTACGTGCTCGGGCCGGAGGGGCTGCCGCGGATTGCCCCGGCCGGCGGCGGTGTGGGAGGGGTGGTTATCGTGCCCGGAGCGACCGCCGGCGGCGTCGTCGTGAAAACGGCCAATCTGCCCGCGGACATGCTCACGATCGAGTCTCAGGAGGGCGTGGTGGTCGAAGAGGTGGCGTGAGGTAAACTTCCGCACGTGCGACCTTCTGGACACTTCCCTCGCTCCGCACCACGCCATCATGCTTGACTGGTTCGAGCGGGGTTCCTACCTCGGCATCATCCTCTTCCTCACCCTTACGGGCATCGGCCTGCCGATCCCGGAGGAGGTGCCGATCGTGGCCGCCGGCATCGCCAGCAAGGCCAAGGCCCTCCAATGGCACTGGGCGCTCCTCTCTTGCCTCGTCGGGGCCCTGCTCGGCGACAGCCTGATGTATGCGATCGGCCGCTACTTCGGGGCGACCGTCCTGCGGGAGCATCCCTGGTGGTCTGGGTTTCTCACGCCCGAACGGGAGCGGACCATCGAGAACCTGATCAAGAAGCACGGCATCAAGGCGTTCTTCGTGGCCCGGTTTTTGGTCGGCCTCCGCAGCCCGTTCTATCTCACCGCGGGAATCCTGCGGGTGAAGTATCGCTGGTTCCTGCTGGCCGATTTCATCTGCGCCTCGACGGTGATCGGCCTGTTCTTCGGGCTGGCGTATCTCTTCGGTGATCGGGTGACGGGGCTCATCCAGTCGGCGGAGCGTGGCTTCACGGCCGTGGTGATCGTCGCCGCGCTCGTGGCGCTGGCGGTGGTGGCCTTCTTCTCGTTCCGGCAGCGGCGGATCCGCATGCTCGACCAGGATCCGGAGTCGCTCTTCGAGAACCGGGAGATCTTGTTCGGCCCCGCCGCCGATCGGATCGCCGACGCGGTGCGGCTGGGCGACGTCGAGCCCGGCAAACCCGGGGGGCCAAAGCCGCCCCCCGAGCCGTGACGCAGCCGGCGTGAGCCGTCAGCCCCGCGGCGCGAGCGACGCGAGATCCATTCCAAGCCGCTTGCACTTCTTGTAGAGCGTTGTGCGATTGATGCCGAGCGTGCGGGCCGCCACGTCGCGGCGCCAGCCGCTTTGGTCGAGGGCGTCGATGATGAGCTGTCGCTCGGGCACGGCCAGAGCCCGCTTCATCGGGGGCAGGCCATTCGCGGTCGGGCTCGCCGAGTTGAGCGCGGCCGGGCTCGCCGCGCCGTCCACGACGTGGGGCGGCAGGTCGGCCACGTCGACGGTCCGGCCGAGGCCCAGAAACACGGCCCGCTCCACCGCATGCTGGAGCTCGCGCACGTTGCCCGGCCAGGCATGCCGCAGGAGCGCCTCCTCGGCGGCGCCGGTAAAGCCCTCGACGACACGGTCGGCCTTGCGGGCGGCGGCGGCGAGGAACGTGCCGGCGAGCAGGGGGATGTCGCTGGTCCGCTCCCGGAGCGTCGGCATTTCGATCGTGATGACGTTGACCCGCCAGAACAGGTCGGCCCGGAAGCGTCCGGCGGCGACGAGGGCTGCGAGATCCTCGTTGGTGGCCAGGATGACCCGGGCATCGACCGCGCGGGTGCGGCTGCCGCCGACCGGCTCGAACTGCATCTCCTGGAGCACCCGCAGCAGTTTCACCTGCAGCGCCGGCGAGGCCGTGGCGATCTCGTCGAGGAAGATCGTGCCCCGATCGGCGTGGAGGAATTTGCCGTCGCGGTCGGTCGTCGCTCCGGTGAACGCGCCGGCCACGTGGCCGAAGAGTTCGCTTTCCAACAGCGATTCGGCGAGGCTGCCGCAGGCCACCTCGACGAAGCGGCCGGCCCGGCGGCTGGCGGCATGGATGTGGCGGGCGAGCAGCGACTTGCCGGTGCCGCTCTCACCCGTGATGAGCACGGTGGCCGGCGTGACGGCGATCCGGTCGGCGATGTCGAGCACGCGCCGGATCGCGGGATGACTGCCGAGCACGGCGGCGGCTGCCGGGAGCGACTGTGGCTGGGCAGACGGGTGGGCGACGGCGGGCATGGGTGGCTCCGGGAGGGCGGACGAGCGGGCGGCGACTGCACGCAGGCAATCGCCACACTTATGCCTAGGTCGCATCCGGGCGACGGCAAAGTCGCCCCAGGGCGACAGAATCCCGCAATCCGCAGCGTCGGCCGCCACAACCCGCACGACCCGCACAGCCCGATCTCGATGGCCTGCCGCCCGCCCCCGCCCGACGCGACACCCCCACGCGCGATCGACGTGGCACCCGGCCCAATACAAGCCCCGGACTTCCGTCCGGGGCTTTTATCGGGGGGCGGTGTCGGGCATACTTTCGGGTTTTCCCGGCCCCCCACCAGCCACTGCCCTGTACACGGAGATTCTTCCCGGATGTTTCGCAATCTGAGCACCGTCGGCCTGCCGCTGTCCGGCCGCCCCAGCGAATTGATCGAACTGGCCCTGTCGTTCGGCTTTGACGGCATGGACATCGACATCCTCGATTTCCAGCAGCAGGCGGAGGTCTACGGCGTGGATCATGCCCGCCGGCTCATGGTGAGCGGCCGGCTCAAGAGCGGCGTCTTCCAGCTGCCCGTGCACATCGCGGCCGACGACGCGGCGTTCGCCGAGGAACTGGCCGCCCTCCCGCAGCGGCTCGAGCTCGCGGCGGCCACTGAGGCCTTCCGGGCCGTGGCCCCGGTCGCCCCCGCCTCCGACGAGCACTCGTTCAAAGACTTCTTCGAGCTCTACCGGACACGGCTGCACACGATCGGCGACCTCCTCACGGCCCACGGCATCACGCTGGGCTTGGCCCTCGTGCCAGAGGCTGAGGCTCGCGAAGGCAAGGCGCACGAGTTCATCCACACCTACGAGGCCCTCCTCGGCCTGGTCGCGGTGGCCCACGAGCGGGTCGGGGCCGTCGTCGATGCCTGGGCGCTTCACGTCACCGGCGAATCGCCCGACATCATCGGGAAGATTCCGGCCGGGAAGCTCGTGGAAGTGCGGTTGTCCGACGCGCCGCGCGAGGCGACCGGCACCGCCCTCACCCACGCCACCCGGCTGATGCCGGGGGAAACGGACGTCATCGACATGGTGGCGATCCTTTCGCAGGCCAAGGCCGCCGGTTTCGAAGGGCCCGTCACACCGTGGGCCGACCGCTCGACGTTGGCGGGTCGCGGCCGTGAGAAGATCGTGCGTCAGGCCGGCGAACGGATGGAAGCGGCCTGGAAGGCGGCCGATCTGCCGATTCTGCCCCGCTGGTTCGCCCCGGTGGCCCGCGATCAGTTCGGGCGGCCGCTCGAGGATGCCGAAGTCGAAGCGGTCGTGGCTGCCACGACGGCCGTCGTCGGTGTTGATTGAGATGGGCCGACTGAGACAGGTCGATTAAAACAGCGAGCGTCCAGGCATGCCTGAAAATGTCATCATCATCGGAAGTGGGCCGGCCGGCTGGTCGGCTGCTACGTACGCCGCCCGGGCCCAGCTCGAGCCGCTCGTCTACGAGGGGGCGATCAGCGAGAAAAACCGGATGTCCGGCACGCTCCCCCTCGGCCAGCTCGCCCTCACGAGCGAGGTGGAAAACTACGCCGGTTTTCCGGCGGGCAACCTTGGGGCCTTCCTCGATTCCGCCCTCCCGAAGGAACGGCGAGCGATGATGCCGCCGCACGAAGGGCACGGCGTGACCGGCCCCGAGCTCATGGAGCTCATGCGGCAGCAGGCGGTGAACTTCGGCACGCGGATCATCACCGACGACATCACGAAGGTCGACTTCTCGCAGCGGCCCTTCAAGCTGTTTCCGGCCGAAGGGGGCGTTGTCGAGGCGAAGTGCGTGATCGTGGCCACGGGAGCGAGCGCCAACTGGCTCGGCCTGCCCAGCGAAGAGCACTACAAGAACCGCGGCGTGAGCGCGTGCGCGGTGTGCGACGGGGCGCTGCCGCGGTTTCGCAACCGGCCGCTCGTGGTGGTGGGAGGCGGCGACTCGGCCGTCGAGGAGGCGACGTATCTGACCAAGTTCGCGAGCATGGTGCACCTCGTGCATCGCCGCGACGAGCTGCGGGCCTCGAAGATCATGGCCCAGCGGGCCTTCGACAGCCCGAAGATCACGATCCACTTCAATCACGCCCTCGCCGAGGTGCTCGGCGACGACAAGGGCGTGACGGGCGTGCGGCTGACGAGCACCGTCGGCGGTCCGGAGCAGACGGTCGAGGCGGCGGGCGTGTTTCTGGCCATCGGCCACACGCCCAACACGGCCTTCCTCGACGGCCAGCTGGAGCTCACCGAGAAGAAGTACGTCATCTGGACGAAGCACTTCCGCACGGCGACGAGCGTCGACGGCGTGTTCGCCGCGGGCGACGTGGCCGACGACTATTACCGGCAGGCCATCTCCGCCGCCGGCACCGGCTGCATGGCGGCGCTCGACGCCGAGCGCTGGTTGGCGCATGCCTAATGCGGGTTCGGTAGATATCCGTTCGCGTGACGGCTGGCCGGCGGGGCGGGTGCTCGTGCAGGCGGCGACCTACAACGAGCGGGAAAACATCCTCGGGCTGATCGACGCCGTGCTGGCGGTGGCCCCCGACCTGCAGATGCTCATCGTCGACGACGATTCGCCCGACGGCACGGGCCGGATGGCACTCGAGCGGGCGGAGCACGAGCCGCGCGTGCACGTGCTCGTGCGGAAGGGGCGGCGGGGCCTGGGGAGTGCGATCCTGGAGGGGTTCGAGGAGGCCCGGCGGCAGGGGTTCGAGGTCGTCGTCAACATGGACGCCGACTTCAGCCACGATCCGGCCGACATCCCGCGGCTCATCGCCGCGCTCGAGACGCCGGGCGACCGGCCGGTCGACGTGGCGATCGGCTCCCGGCGGGTGCCCGGCGGCCGCACGGTGGGCTGGCCACTCAAGCGGCACGTGGCCAGCTGGCTCGTGAGCTTCTTCACGCGGTGGGTGCTGTGGGTGCCCGTGGGGGATGCCTCGGGCGGCTTCCGGGCCGTGCGGCTGGCGGTGCTCGACCGGGTGCGGGGGCCGTTCGCGCAGGGCTATGCCTTCCAGGAGGATTTTCTCTGGCAGGTGCATCGCGCCGGCGGCCGCTTCGTGGAGGAGCCGATCACGTTCACCGACCGCACCCACGGCGCGAGCAAGGCCGACTTTGCAGAAGCGAAGCGGAGCATCGGCGAGCTCCTGCGGCTCGCGGTGCGGACGTGGTTCAAGTAGGTCGGCGTCTCCAACACTGGGCTACTGCAGCGGCGGCGCCCCGAGCGTCGGCGACGCTGGCAGATTCATCTCCAGCGGCGGCTGCTGCGGCCCCTGCGGCTGGCCGGCCGACGGATCGGGCTTCTCGCCGAGCGCCACCGCCAGGCTCTCCTGCGCGTCCTTGAGCCCCGGTGCCAGTTCGAGCGCCCGGCGGAACTGCACGATCGACTCCTCCTTCCGCCCCTGCTTGTAGAGTGCGACGCCGTAGTTGTTGATCAGCGCGGGATTGTTTGGCTCCATATTCAAAAGCTCCCGATACTTGTCGGCCGCCTCCCCGAATCGGCCCGAGGCGGCCAGCGCGTTGGCGAGGTTCACGCGGATCGCCGGCACGTGCGGCGTCACGCGGACGGCCTCGGCGAACTGGTCGATCGCGGCCGACATCTCGCGGTTGGCGGCTCCCTGGTCGCCCCGC
>Ga0114946_10000668_pt1 | contig 22970 bp, 26 predicted proteins | sample WalLakDeSediment_FD_88676 | JGI IMG/M metagenome (GOLD analysis project Ga0114946, IMG submission 88676) | Lake sediment microbial communities from Walker lake, Nevada to study Microbial Dark Matter (Phase II) - Walker Lake 11/02/13 Deep Sediment | ecosystem: Environmental > Aquatic >...
GCCGGAGGCCCGACCAGCTCGAGCGCCGGTCCGCCGGCGGCCAGCTCGGCCCGGCGCCGTTCGAGCTCGCCGCGGACCGCCGACGCGAGGCCGGCGCCGGGCGAGGACGAGGTGGGCGCGACGATCACGGCGCCACGCTAGAGCACACCGTCCGATCCGGATCCGGGAGCGCGGCCACCTGATCGACCGCGGTCGACTTGGAGGCGACGGGGCACCCGTCGGTAGTGTCCGGGCATGACGATCAGCCGCGTAGGAATCGTGGGTTCGGGGATCATGGGCTCGGGCATCGCCGAGGTGGCGGCCAAGGCCGGCCACACGGTGGTGCTGCGCTCGCGTCGGCAGGAGACCGCCGACGCCATGATCACCGGGCTCGAGAAGTCGCTGGCCAAGCAGGTCGAGCGGGGCCGGCTCGAGGAGTCGGCGCGCGACGAGATCCGGGGCCGGGTGTCGGCCACCTCCGCGCTCGCCGACCTGGCCGACTGCGACCTGGTGATCGAGTCGGTGGTGGAGGACCTGGCCGTCAAGCAGGCCCTGTTCGCCGAGCTCGACGGCATCGTGCAGGAGACCGCGATCCTCGCGACCAACACCTCCACCCTCCCCGTGGTGGAGATGGCCGTCCGCACCAACCGCCCCGAGCGGGTCGTCGGGGTCCACTTCTTCAACCCGGCACCGATGATGAGCCTGGTCGAGATCGTCGCCCCGCTCACCGCCTCGGAGGCCACGGTCGACGAGGTGACCGCCTTCGCCACCGCCTGCGACAAGGAGCCGGTGCGGGTGAAGGACCGGGCCGGGTTCATCGTGAACGCCCTGCTGTTCCCGTACCTCAACAACGCGGTGCGCATGCTCGAGAACGCGACCGCGAGCCGCGACGACATCGACACCGCCATGAAGGGCGGCTGCAACTTCCCCATGGGGCCGCTCGCCCTGCTCGACCTGGTGGGGCTCGACACCTCGCTGTCGATCCTCGACGCGCTCTACGACGAGTTCCGCGACCCGAACTACGCGGCGCAGCCGCTGCTCCGGCGGATGGTCACCGCCGGGCACCTCGGCCGCAAGTCCAGGAAGGGCTTCTACGACTACTGAGCCGTCGCGCTCGAGACCCCCGTCGCCGGCCGCCGGCGTGCCGGTCGAGCCGCCCCCGAGCGCGTGGGGGTTCCCCCCTTCCGCCACCGCCGACGAGGACGGCATCGTCGGCGTGGGGGCCGATCTGGAGCCCGGCACCCTCCTCGCCGCCTACCGCCAGGGCCTCTTCCCGATGCCCCTCGGTCGGCGCGGCCCGATGGGCTGGTGGTCGCCGGACCCGCGCGGGGTGATCCCGCTCGACGGGGTCCGGGTGAGCCGGTCGCTGCGCCGGTCGATCCGCCGCTTCGAGGTCCGCGTCGACACCGCGTTCGCCGAGGTGGTCCACGCCTGCGCCGACCCCCGTCGCCCGCACGGCTGGATCGATCCCCGGATCCACGCCGCCTACGAGCGGCTCCACGAGCTCGGGTGGGCACACTCCGTCGAGACCTGGACGCCCGAGGGGGAGCTGGCCGGCGGACTCTACGGCGTGGCCATCGGCGGCTTGTTCGCAGGTGAGTCGATGTTCCACCGCCGCACCGACGCTTCGAAGGTCGCCCTGGTCGCCCTCGTCGACCGCTGGCGGGACGGGGGCGGCACGCTCGTGGACGTCCAGTGGGCCACCGAGCACCTGCGCACCCTGGGCGCGGTCGAGATCCCGCGAGAGCGCTACCTCGAGCTCGTGGCCACCGCCGTCGCCCGCCCGCCCGTCGAGCTCGGTCCCTGATCCCGGGCCCGCACTCGCGATCCGAGTGTGACAGCGGACCGGCCGCGGACGGATGATGGGGACATGAGCGACACCCCCCGCGGTGACCGTCCCTGGATGATGCGCACGTACTCGGGCCACTCCACGGCCCGGGCGTCGAACGAGCTCTACCGGACGAACCTGGCCAAGGGCCAGACCGGGCTCTCGATCGCGTTCGACCTCCCCACCCAGACCGGGTACGACCCCGACGCCCCGCAGGCCGCGGGCGAGGTGGGCAAGGTGGGTGTGCCGGTGGTGCACCTCGGCCACATGGAGCAGCTGCTCGACGGCATCCCGGTGGGCGAGATGAACACGTCGATGACCATCAACGCCACCGCGGCCTGGCTGCTCGGGCTCTACGTGGCCAACGCCGACGACCAGGGCGTGGCCTCGGCGGCGCTGCGCGGCACCACCCAGAACGACATCGTCAAGGAGTACCTGAGCCGGGGCACCTACGTGTACCCGCCGATCCCCAGCCGGCGGCTCATCGTCGACATGGTGGCGTTCTGCGCCGAGCACGTCCCGCTGTGGAACCCGATGAACGTCTGCAGCTACCACCTGCAGGAGGCCGGGGCCACGCCGGTCCAGGAGATCGCCTACGCCCTGGCCACTGCGATCGGGGTGCTCGACGCGGTGCGCGAGTCCGGCCAGGTGCCCGAGGACCGCTTCCCCGCCGTGGTGGCGTCGATCTCGTTCTTCGTGAACGCCGGCATCCGCTTCGTGGAGGAGACCTGCAAGATGCGGGCCTTCACCGAGATGTGGGACCGGCTCTGCCTCGAGCGCTACGGGGTGACCGACCCCAAGGCCCGGCGCTTCCGCTACGGGGTGCAGGTGAACAGCCTCGGGCTCACCGAGGCCCAGCCCGAGAACAACGTCCAGCGCATCGTGCTCGAGGCGCTCGGGGTCACGCTGTCGAAGCGGGCCCGCGCCCGGTCGCTGCAGCTGCCGGCGTGGAACGAGGCCCTCGGGCTCCCCCGACCGTGGGACCAGCAGTGGTCGCTGCGCATCCAGCAGGTGCTGGCCTACGAGACCGACCTGCTCGAGTACGACGACATCTTCGACGGCTCGAAGGTGATCGAGTCGACCACCGCCGACCTCGTCCTCGCCGCCCAGGCCGAGCTCGACGACGTGCTCGCCCTCGGAGGCGCGTTCGAGGCCATCGACGAGCTGAAGGGCCGGCTGGTGAGCTCCCACGCGGCCCGGGTCCGGCGGATCGAGTCGGGCGACCTGCCGATCGTCGGGGTCAACGTCTTCACCGAGACCGCCGAGTCGCCCCTGGGCGGCGAGGAGAGCATCCTCCGGGTGGACCCCGGGGTGGCCGAGGAGATGGTCGCCGACGTCCGGGCCTGGCGGGCGGCCCGCGACGCGGGCGCGGTGCGCGCCGCCCTCGACGACCTGCGGCGCGCCGCCGAGACCGGCGCCAACGTGATGCCCCCGACGATCGCCCTGGCCCACGCCGGCGGCACCACCGGCGAATGGGCCGACTGCCTGCGCGCGGTGTTCGGCGAGTACCGGGCTCCCACCGGGGTCGCCGCGGCCAGCGGTCGAGGCGGCCTCGGCGAGGGGCTGCGGGCGGTGTCCGAGCGGGTGCGGGCCCTGCCCGACGGCCCACCCCGGTTCCTCGTGGCCAAGCCCGGGCTCGACGGCCACTCCAACGGCGCCGAGCAGATCGCGGTGGCGGCTCGCGACGCGGGCATGGAGGTCATCTACCAGGGGATCCGGCTCACCCCGGAGCAGATCGCCGCAGTGGCGCGCGACGAGGACGTCGACGTGGTGGGACTGTCGATCCTGTCGGGCAGCCACCTCGAGCTCGTGCCCGAGGTGGTCCGGCTCATCCGCGCCGAGGGCGTCTCGGCGCCCGTCGTCGTCGGGGGGATCATCCCCGAGGCCGACCGGTCCGTGCTGGTCGCCGCGGGCGTGGCCGCCGTGTACACACCCAAGGACTTCGAGCTGGCCCGGATCATGGACGACATCGTGGGGCACGTCATCGCCCACCGCGCCGGCTGACCGGCGGGCCCGGCGCCGGCCCGATCACGCCTGGCCGGGAGTGCTTGAGCCCCGCGCCTCGCGGCCGATGGATGCGTGGTGATCGATCGACGCTCTCTCCCCGGACTCGCCGGTGCCGCGCTGGCCGCCCTCGCCGGCATCGCCGCGGCCGCGGGCGGTGCCCCCGTGGCCGGCGCGCTGGCCGCGGCCGGTGCCGTGGCCGCCGCCGCGGCCCTGCTCGTCGTCGCCGACCGCCGCAGCCACGAGGCGGCCGGCGCGGCCCGGTCCGCCGCGCTCGTGCCCGCAGGCAACGGCGAGCAGGCGGCGGGCGCGCCGACCGACGAGCCCGGTCCGGGCGCCGCCGATCCAGCACCCGCGCCGGCCACACCCCACCCCGCCCGGTCGAGCGGAGCGGAGCGGGCCGCACCCCCGGTGCCCCCGGTCGAGTTCACCCCCCACCGCACCGGGCCCACGGGCGCGGAGGCCCTCACCGACGACGAGACCGGGCTGTTCTCCGAGGACTACTTCTCGGTGGCCATCGGTGCCCGGGTCGCCGCCGCCCGCCGCCACCTGCGACCTGTGGCCGTGGTGCTGCTCCACGTGGTGCAGGACCTCCACGAAGGTCGGCCCCGGCCGTGCCCGGCCACCACCGTCGCCGAGGGCCTGCGGACGACGTTGCGCGAGGCCGACACCGCCTGCCGGATGCGCGACGGCACCTTCGCCCTGGTGCTCGAGGACACGCCCGAGAACGGCGCGATCTGGACGGTGGAGCGGTTGCGCCGGCACCTGGCCACCACCCGCCCGGGCCTGACGTTGTGGGCCGGGATCGCCTGCTACCCGGCCCACGCCTTCGACGACGGCGCCCTCCTCTCCCAGGCCTCCCGGGCGCTGCGCGCCGCCGAGGCGTGGCGGCAGGACCGCATCGAGGTCGCCGCCGGCGAGTAGCGGTGGCTCAGCGACCGTCGAGCTCGACGAGCTCGACGACCGTCCCGTCCCGCTCGTGAGTGGGATCCGGGACGGTGTCAGATCGCGACGATCGTCACCGGTGTCGGGGAGCAGACCGCGGCCATGTCGCGGGGGTCGCTGCTGAGCACCACGATGTCGCCCGACGCGACGGCTCGGACCGTGGCGCCGACGTGGGCGTCAGCAACGCTCGTCACGGCTCCGACGGCCACCACGCTCGCGGCGACGTCTGCGGTCGGCCCGTCGAGCACGTGGTCGCGGACTCGGAAGCGGTTCAGTGCCGCCGCCCCGGGCTGGGATCGGTCCCAGCCTGCCTCGACGCGGACCGAGGTCGGCACCACGGTCTCGGTGATCCGTCCACGACGACGGCGCGATGCTGCGCCCGCGAGGTGGGCGACGACGACACGGTGCTTGGGATGGGCCACGCGTGTGAGCGCCTGAACCGCTTCGTTGTCGAGGACCACCGTCCTCATGTGGTCACGGCCAGCTGCGCCTCGGCCCAGAGCAGGACGTCGTCAGCGTCCGCGTCGGGATGGCGAGCGAGGACGGCCTCGGCGGCCGCGCGGATCGCGTCGGGCTGTTCGGCGAGGGGCGAGCCATCTTGGGCGGCCAACGCCAGCGCGACCTCGGCGAGGCTGGGCTCGGCGTCGGGATGAGCCTCGTAGTGCAGCCGAAGCGCGGTCTCCATGACGATGGTCTCGAGTGCGTCCCGGAGCGCAGCTGCGGCCATGGTGGTCGTCGACGATGCAGCCCCGAGCCGCTCGACGGCAAGTGCCGCGGCGTCTCGCAGCGCGACCGGCAACCGCATCGACGTGTTGACGGTGGCGTCGTCGCGGTCGTCGAGCAGCCGGTTGATCTCGTCGAGCACGCTCAGGTCATCCATGAACCCGAACTGTACCACGGTGCTGTGGTACGGTGGTGAGCTCAGCGACCGTCGAGCTCGGCGACCACATCGTCGGTGTCGGCGCCGAGCGCCGGCGCGGCCCGCCGGATCGATCCCGGCGTCGCCGACAGGCGGGCGACGAGGCCCTGCATCCCGGTGCCCGCCACGTCGACCACCGTCCCCCGGGCCCGGTAGTGGGGGTCGGCGGCGATGTCGGCCACGTCGAGCACCGGCGCGATGGCCGCCTCCGCCGCCTCGAACCCGGCGAGCACGGCGTCGAGCGGGCGGGCCGCGATCCACTCGGTGACCAGGCGCTCGACCTCGTCACGGTGGGCGATGCGGCCGGCGAAGGTGGCGAAGCGCTCGTCGTCGCCGGCACCGACGAGGGCCATGACCCGGGCGGCGACCGACTCGGCCGACGTGCTGACCGCCACCCAGTGGCCGTCGGCCGTGCGGAACGTGCCGCGCGGCACCGTGTAGGGGAGCCCCGAGCCGTAGCGGCGGGGCACCTCGCCGGTGCGCAGGTACACCGACATGAGCGGGCCCATGAGCTGGAACATGCTCTCGAGCAGGTTGACGTCGACCACCTGGCCCACGCCGGAGTGCAGGGCCACCATCGTCGCGAAGGCGGCGACGAGCGCGGCCACCTCGTCGGTGAGGGCGATGGGCGGCAGCAGCGGCGCGCCGTCGGGCTCGCCGTTGAGCGCGGCGAACCCGCTCATGGCCTCGGCCAGCGTGGCGAAGCCCGGGCGCTGGGCGTACGGCCCGTCCTGGCCGAAGCCGGTCACCCGGGTGATCACCAACCCGGGCCGGCGGGCGTGGAGCACATCGGGGCCGAGGCCCAGCGCCTCGAGCTTGCCCGGGCGGAAGTTCTCCACCAGGACGTCGGCGGATTCGATTAGCCGGAGGAGGGTGTCGCGCCCCTCGTCGGACTTGAGGTCGACCACCACGGAGCGCTTGTTGCGCCCGACGAGCTTCCACCAGAACGCCACGCCGTCGTCGGGATCGAGCCACCCCATCCCGCGTGTGGTGTCGCCGCCGTCGGGCCGCTCGACCTTGATCACGTCGGCCCCGAAGTCGGCGAGGTAGCGGGCGCATCCCGGTCCCGCGATCACCGTCGCCAGATCGATCACCCGCAGGTCGGCGAGGGGACCCGGCGAGGGGGCGCCCGTCACGCGGGCCACACCACGAAGCAGCGGTCCTCGAGACGGCCGAAGGCGTACTCCACGTAGTCGATGAGCCCCGTGTAGAGGTCCCGGCAGGTCTCGGACCAGGAGAGCGCGTCGGGCGTCGAGATCCGACGGTGGATCTGGAGCACGCCACCCTCGAACACCCGGTACTCGGCCCAGGTGCCGGGGAAGTCCTTCACACAGGCCACCTCCACCCACGGGACCGGGCCGGTGGCCGCGAAGTGCCGGACCCGGTTGCGGTGGGTGTGCCCGGCGAAGTACCCGCGGATCTCCGGTCGGTGGGCGACGAGGGCGACGAGCGCCTCCGACGAGTCGGGGTCGACCCCGAAGTACTCGAGCGGCCGCTCCCGTGAACCGGGGCGCCACACGTGGTGGTGGCCGAACACGAGCACGGGCACGTCGGCGCCGGCCGCGGTGTCGTCGAGCCACTCGAGCTGCTCGGGGTCGATGCCGCCGCCGGCGCGGTGCGGCACCGTGGTGTCGATCATGCAGAGGCGCACCCCGGGGAGGTCGACGACGACCGGATCGCTCGGCGCGAACGTCTGGCCCCGGTAGGCGTCGTGGTTGCCCCGGATGTGGTGCATCCGGTCGCCGAACGCCCCGCCGTACACCTCGAGGAACCGGGCGTACTCCTCCTCGGTGCCCTCCGAGGTGAGGTCGCCCTTCACGAGGAGCACCGCCGGGTCGAGCGCGGTGATCTCGGCGACGGCGCCGGCGTTCATCACCTCGGGGTACGGGGCCGCGCCGGGCGCGGCGGTGAAGACCGGCGTCTCGAGACCGCTGATCACGCCGCACTCGGTCTCGCCGAAGTGCACGTCGTTCACGGTGGCGAACGTGCACAGCAGCTCGCCCGGCGCCGGCAGGGTGCGGAACTCGATGCCGTCGACGCTGTGGACGGCGTCGGGAGCGAGGGCGCCGAGGCGGCGCACCTCGGCGCCGTCGTGGAGGACGGCCTCGTCGTCGGCGACCGTGGTGAGCTCGAGCACCTAGCCGGCCACCGGCCGATCGCGCCGCGAGGCGACGGGCTTCGACCACCACCGCCCCGAGAACCGCCACCGCGACGGGGCGGGGGGTGGGGCGGGCGGGGGACCCGAGCCGCCGGAGAGCACGACCGCGAGGGCCGCGGTGATCGCCGCGGCCTCCTCGTCGGTGGGCGTGGGGTGGACCGAGGTGAGCACCCGCTCGGCCCGGACCGCCCCGGGGTGGTGCGCACCCGATCGGTGGGGCTCGGTCACAGCGGCACGTTCCCGTGCTTGCGCTTGGGGAGCTCCTCGCGCTTGGAGTGGAGCATCTCCAGCCCGGCGGCCACCTTGCGGCGCGTCTCGGCCGGGTCGATGACGTCGTCGACGTAGCCCCGCTCGGCGGCCACGTACGGCGTGGCGTAGCGCTCGATGTACTCCTCGACCAGCTCGGCCCGCCGGGCCACCGGGTCGGCCGCGGACTGCAGCTCGCGCCGGTAGACGATCTCCACCGCGCCCTGGGGGCCCATGACCGCCAGCTCGGCCGACGGCCAGGCGAAGGCCAGGTCGGCGCCGATCGACTTGGAGTTCATCACCACGTAGGCGCCGCCGTAGGCCTTGCGGGTGATCACCTGGATCCGGGGGACGGTGGACTCGCAGAAGGCGTAGAGGAGCTTGGCGCCGTGGCGGATGATCCCGCCGTACTCCTGATCGACGCCCGGGAGGAACCCGGGCACGTCGACGAAGGTGACGAGCGGGATGTTGAAGGCGTCGCACGTGCGGACGAACCGCGCCGCCTTCTCCGACGACTCGATGTCGAGCACGCCGGCGAGGACCATGGGCTGGTTGCCCACGATGCCCACCGCCCGGCCGGCGATGCGGGCGAAGCCGCACACGATGCTGCCCGCCCAGTGCGGGAAGTACTCGAAGAAGTCGGCGTCGTCGACGACCGCCCCGATGACCTTGCGCATGTCGTAGGGCAGGTTGGGGCTGTCGGGCATGATGTCGACCAGCTCGGGGCAGAGCCGGTCGGGATCGTCGGTGGGGGCGAAGGCCGGCGCCTCCTCGAGGTTGTTCGAGGGGAGGAACCCGAGCAGGTAGCGGACGTCGTCGAGGCAGGCCTGCTCGTCGTCGGACACGAACGTGGCCACGCCCGACTTGGACGCGTGGCTCTGGGCACCGCCCAGCTCCTCGAGGGTGACCTCCTCGCCGGTGACCGTCTTCACCACGTCGGGCCCGGTGATGAACATGTGCGAGCGCTCGCGCACCATGAAGATGAAGTCGGTCATGGCCGGGCTGTAGACCGCGCCGCCGGCGCAGGGGCCGAGGATGACGCTGATCTGGGGCACCACGCCCGATGCCTGCACGTTGCGGTAGAAGATGCCGCCGTAGCTGTCGAGGGAGACGACGCCCTCCTGGATGCGGGCGCCGGCGCCGTCGTTCAGGCCGATCACCGGGGCGCCGACCGACAGCGCCAGGTCCATCATCTTGTGGATCTTCTCGGCGAACACCTCGCCGAGGGCGCCACCGAACACCGTGAAGTCCTGGCTGAACACGAAGACCTTGCGGCCGTCGATGGTGCCCCACCCGGTGATCACGCCGTCGGTGTACGGGCGCTCCTCCATGCCGCTGTCGGCGGCCCGGTGCCGGGCCAGCATGTCGAGCTCGTGGAACGAGCCGTCGTCGAGGAGGTACTCGACCCGCTCGCGGGCGAGCATCTTCCCCTTCGACCGCTGGCGCTCCACGGCCCGATCGGACCCGGCGTGGACCGCCTCCTCGCGGCGGGCCTTGAGCTGCTCGATGCGCTCCTTGAGCGTGATCTGCGACATGGGCGCAGGCTAGTGGCGATCCGGAAACCGGCCCAAGGGACGGGTGGCGTGGGGCGAGCGCCCCGGGGTGGCGCCCGGCGTTCCTGGCGCGAGAGCAGCCGGCTCCCGGCTGCTGGCGCGCCAAGAACGAGCGGAGCGCACGGGTCAGGACGCTCGGTGGGCGGCGAGACGGCGGGTCCGATCAGCCAGGCGGGGGTCGCCGAGGCGGGCGGCGGCCGCGTCGACGAACGCCTCGTCGGGTCGGGTCCAGCGCAGGTCGGCGACCGAGGAGATCGTGGGGGCATCGGTGACGAGGGTGGCCAGGTGGCGGTACAGCTCGGCATCGGCCCGCTGCTCGGCGAGCGTCGCGGCCAGCTTGGCCGCGCCCCGCACCGTGATCTCCCACTGGCCCGGGGCGTCGGGGATGGCCTCGAGGTGGCGGTAGTGGCGTAGGACCGTGGCCGCCGACTTGGCGCCCCATCCGGGGAGGCCGGGGAACCCGTCGGCCGTGTCGCCGACGAGAGCGAGCCAGTCGGGGATCGACGCGGGCTCGACCCCGTACTTCTCGACCACCTCGTCGGGCCCGATCAGGAGATCCTTGCGGCGGTCCCACTGCCACACCCGGCCGGCGACCACGCACTGGGCCAGGTCCTTGTCGGGCGTGGCGATGAGGATCCGGTCGACCGATGGGTCGGCCGCGGCCACCGCCGCGGCCGAGGCCAGCGCATCGTCGGCCTCGTGCTCGACCATGGCCATCACCGAGAAGCCGAGCGCCTCCAGGCACTCCTCGAGGATCGGGAACTGCGCGAGCAGGTCGGGGTCGATGCCGCTGCCGTCCTTGTAGCCGGGGTAGAGGTCGTTGCGGAACGACTCGACCACGTGATCGGTGGCGATCCCCACGTGGCTGGCGCCGTTCTCGAGCAGCGAGACCATCGAGACGCACACCCCGCGCGCCGCGGCGATCTCCTCACCGGCGTCGTTCACCCGTGACGGCACGGCGAAGTGGTGGCGGAACAGCTCGTAGGTGCCGTCGACGAGGAGGACGTCCATGCGAGCACCCTGCCACAGCCCGGGATCGGGCACCCCGGGAGCGCACACGGGACACACCCGGGGAACGACGCGGCGGGACGGCGGGCCGAGTACCCGATGTGTCGTCAGCTCTGGAGCCACCTCCCACGATACGAAGGGGTTGCCGCGTCGGCGCCGGGTCCAGCCGCGCCGTACGGTGCCGGTATGGCGGACGGGACCGCGACGAGTGCAGGAGGTTCGGCCCGGCGCGAGCACGAGCGGCGGCGAGGGCGCGAGCTCACCCAGCGGCGCCGGATGCGGTGGTGGTGGTTGACGTTCACCGTGGCCACACCGCTGGTGGTCTACGCAGCCGTTCGGGTCGGCCTGCCGGTCGCGCACCGGATGGTGTTCGAGGTGCTGTCGTCGCCCCTCGGCGGGATCGAGGTCGAGCCGATCGACCCGGGGCTGGTGCACTGGGTGGCGCTCGCGGTGGCGCTGGGGACGACCATCACGGTGATCGTCGGCCTGTGGGGCCGCCGGTCGACGACCGAGGCGTGGGCGACGGGCGCCGAGGGTGAGCGGATGACCGCTGCGCTCCTCGACGAGCTGGGCGACGCCTACGTGGTGCGGCACGACCTCGGCCTCCCCGGGTCGAGGGCCAACCTCGACCATCTGGTGGTGGGGCCCACCGGGGTGCTCACGGTGGAGACCAAGCAGTACCGGGCCAAGGTCGAGATCCGACAGGGCGAGGCCCGCGCCGCATCGGGCCGTCGCCTCGCCGCGGTGATCACCGACCGTCCGGTGGTGCTGCCCCCCGACGAGGTCGCGAGACTGGCCGCCCGGGTCCGGACCTCGTTCCGCCAGCGGTAGCGGCGGCGTGTGCCGGAACCGTCACCCGCCACATCTGACACGCGCCCACTTCGGTGGACACCTGATCCCGGGGAGGGTCTGGAGGAAGGAAGCCGGATGGGTCGTCCAGCGGACCAGCCGTCGTGTCCTGGGACGTTGTTGACGTCCGCTGACGAGTGAGCCCCCTGGGCGAGTGTGGAGCTGTCGAGATCGACATCACGAGCGTTGCACCGGCCTGCCACACTGGCCACACCGAGTTCGCGGCGGGAGACCGGGACCACCACCCGCAGCGACGTCAACGTCCAACCGCGCATCCAGCTACCTACCTGCGCACGTCCGTCGCCCACGTCTCAACGGAGGGAACCATGACGTTCAGGACCTGCACACTCGGCGCGCTCGTCTCGGCCGCACTCGTCCTCACCGCGTGCGGTGGGGACGACGACGGCGCGGCCGCTGGATCGAACAGCGACAACGGCGGCACCACACCGACCGAAGCCACGTCGGCCAACGGGGACGGCAACGGGGACGACGGCAATGGAGACGGCGGGGGTGGCAGCGGCGGCGCGGCCGAGAACCGCGCGGTCGTCACCGTCGGTGATGAGGTCTACGAGTTCGACCTGACCGATCTCTGCCTCGCGATGTTCGGAAACCTGGCGGGGTCAGGCCCGTCGGTCGACGGCCGCGACATCACGATCAACATCGAGGTGCCACCCGAGGACTGGGAGACCAGCGACGAGGACTGGAGCCCGCCGTCCATCCGCATCGACGACGGCGAGAACGACCTCGACTGGCGCGCGGGCGACGAGATCGTCACCGGAATGGTGGAACCCGGCATGAGCCAGGTCGACAGCTTCACCAACGACGGCACGCGCGCCTCGGGGACCGCCACCTTCATCGAGCTGTACGCCGTGATGACCGGCGACGATCCGGACCCGGTCCAGGGCACGTTCGAGTTCGCCTGCAACTAGCCCTGTCCACTCGGCCGGGGCGAGGTCCACGCCGAGCGTCCCGGTGTCGAGGGACCACAGGAGTCGGTCGGCCGCGTGACACGACCACAATCGCCGCACCTGACGGGCGGCTCAGTCCTCCATGGCCCGCAGCGCATCGACGAGCACTCGGCGCTCGGCGTCGGACAGCGCCGCGTCGCGGTGGACCAGCGTGTAGCGCCGGGGCGGCATCGACCCGTCGAGCAGCGCGTCCACCGCGTCGTCGGCCTCCCCCGCGTCGCGGTCCCACTCCGAGAAGTTCAGCTCGTCGCGAGCCTGGCTGATGTCTCGGCGGACCAGCCACGACATGGGCGCGACGTAGGCGTAGAACGGCCGGTCGGGCTCGTTGCTGTGGCACGAGTAGCAGGCGGTGCGGGCCAGCTCGGCCGCCTGCTCATCCGGCCAGGGTGCGTCGACTCGCACGGGGGGATCGGTCTGCGGCCAGCCGTAGGGCACGAGCTGGATGGCGAGCGCCGTGGCCACGCCGACGACCAGGAGCGGACGGACGATCTGCCGGCGCCGGCTCATCCGAACCTTCGTGTCCGCCGATCCGGTGTCACTGCGTGACCCTATCCTCGCCCCACCTTCCCCCTCGGGCCGTGCACCTCCCGAGGAGACCTGTCACGATGATCGACGAGAACACCCGCCTGGACCTGCGCCGCTGGTTCGAGCAGCACATGGGCCCCGACCTGGCCCGGGCCATGATGGAAGCGATCCCCCCGTTGGACTACGCCCAGCTCGCCACCCGGAGCGACATCGACGGCGCCACCGCTCTCGTACGCTCCGAGCTGCGCCGCGAGATGGCCGACCTGCGCACCGACCTGCGCACCGAGATGGCCGGCCTGCGGGGTGAGGTCCGCACCGAGATGGCCGGCCTGCGCGGGGAACTGGCCGAGCTGCGGGGCATCGTGCGCGACGACATCGCCCAGCAGACCCGACTGCTCGTCACGCTGGTCGTCGTCGCCCTCACCGCCATGCTGTCGGCCACCGCCGGGCTGGGCGTCTACCTGGGGGCCTGACCCCGACGATCCGACACCCGAGGCCGCGATCGGAACACGCGGAGAGCCGGCCCCCGCTCCAGCGGCCGGCTCACTGGATGCAGAACTCGTTGCCCTCCGGGTCGAGCATCGTGATCCAGCGCCCCTCGGGCTCGTCGTACTCGGCCACCACCGTGGCCCCGAGGGCGACGAGCTCGTCGGCCCGGCGGTGCATCTGCTCCTCGCCGACGGTGACGTCGAGGTGCACGCGATTCTTGGCCGTCTTGGCCTCGGGCACCTTCAAGAAGAAGACCCGCGGGCCGACGCCGTCGGAATCGACGATCGCGAAGGCGCGGTCGGGGTCCGACTGGTCGATGCCGAACGCGGTGAGCGCCTCCTCCCACGTGGCGAAGCCCGGCGGGGGTGGCTGCTCGACGTAGCCCAGCACCTCGCACCAGAACCCGCCGAGGGCGCGTGGGTGGGCGGCGTCGATCGTGACCTGGAACGGGTTCGCCATGCCCCACGTGTACACCCTGCGGTCGGCCGCCGGCGACCCCCGCCCCGGGGTGGCCCGGCCTCACGGCGATACCGTCGCACCGTGCCCCCCGCCCCGGACCCCGAGCCCCGGACCGTGCCTGCGGCCGGTGGCGCGCCACCGGTGATCGTGGCCGCGGGCGGCCCGGCCGGTCATGGCGTCGCGGCCGTGCCGCCCGCCCAGGGGATCCGCCACGCCATGCGGGCCTTCCGGCACCGCGACTTCGCCATCTTCTGGACCGGGGCCCTGGTGTCCAACAGCGGATCGTGGCTGCAGAACCTGGCCGTGCCCTACGTGATCTACTCGATCACCGGCAGCGCGTTCTGGGTCGGCCTGGCCACCTTCTGCCAGTTCATCCCGGTGATGCTGCTCGGCCCCCTCGGCGGGTCGATCGCCGACAGCCACGACCGCCGGCGGGTGCTGATGGTCACCCAGTCGCTCATGGCCGCGGCGGCGCTGCTGTTGTGGGCGGCGTGGGTGGCGGGCGTGCGCAACCAGTGGGCGATCCTCGGACTGGTCGCCGTCTCGGGCGTGATCGCCGGGCTCAACATCCCCAGCTGGCAGGCCTTCGTCAACGACCTCGTGCCCCGGTCGGACCTGTTGTCGGCGGTCACGCTCAACTCGCTGCAGTTCAACGCGGCCCGCGCCATCGGTCCCGGAGTCGCGGGCGTGCTGCTGGCCACGCTCGGCCCGTCGTGGGCGTTCCTGCTGAACGCGCTCTCGTTCGCGTTCGTCCTCGTCGCGCTGGCCCTCGTCCGCACCCGCCCGACGGTCGCCGCGGGCGGATCCGACGGGGAGAAGGTGCTGCGCCGGTTCCGTGCCGCCATGCGCTACGCGCGCACCCAGACGGGCATCGCCGTGGGCATCACGGTCACCGTCCTCGTCGGCGCGCTCGGCAACCCGGTGTTCCAGTTCACCGTCGTCTTCGCCGAGGACGTGTTCGCCGTCGGCCCGATCGGGCTCGGCGCGCTCAACGTGGCCCTCGGCGTGGGCGCGGTGCTCGTGGCCCCGCTCGTCAGCGGGTGGGACGAGGTGCTCTCGAAGAGCACGATCACCCGCTGGGGCCTGCTCGTCTACGGCGCGGCCATCGCCACGTTCGCCCTGGCGCCGACGTACGCGGTGGGGCTGCTCGCGCTGGTGGTGGTGGGCGCCGGGTTCCTCGCCGTCGTGTCGGCCACCAACACCTCCACCCAGTACATCGTGGCCGACCACATGCGGGGACGGGTGATGGCGCTGCGGGTGATGGTGTTCACCGGGTCGTTCCCGATCGGGGCGCTCGTCCAGGGCTGGCTCGCGGACCGCATCGGGCCCCGCCCCACCCTCGCCGGCGCGGCGGCGATCCTCATCGTGCTGTCGCTGATCCTCGGGGCCCGGCGCAACCTGCTGGTGCGCCTCGACGATCCCCACGACGAGGGCGCGCCCCCGCCGTCCCGCCAACCCGAGCCGAGGTCGAGTCGATGAGCACCCCCCGTCTGCGCATCACGTTCCCGAACCGGGCGGGCGCCGCCCTCGCCGCCCGGCTCGACCTCCCGGCCGGGCCGCCCCGGGCCTTCGCCCTGTTCGCCCACTGCTTCACCTGCTCCAAGGACGTGTTCGCGGCCGGACGCATCGCCGCCGAGCTCAACGCCCACGGCATCGCCGTGCTCCGGTTCGACTTCACCGGGCTCGGCGCCAGCGATGGCGACTTCGCCAACACCGACTTCTCGTCGAACCTCGACGATCTTCGGTCGGCCGCCGACTGGTTGCGCGAGCACCACCGGCCGCCGCAGCTGCTCATCGGCCACAGCCTGGGCGGGGCCGCGGTGGTGGCCGCCCGGTCCGAGATCCCGGAGGTCCGGGCCGTCGTCACCATCGGCGCCCCGGCCGATGCGGCCCACGTGGCCAACCTCTTCGTCGACGACCTGCCGTCGATCGAGCAGACCGGCCGGGCCACGGTCGACATCGGGGGCCGGCCCTTCACCATCCGCCGGGAGATGGTCGAGGACCTGCGCCGCCACTCGGTGGAGGCCCGGGCGGCCGAGCTGCGCGCCGCGCTGCTGGTCCTGCACTCCCCCGTCGACAACATCGTCGGCGTGGAGAACGCCGCCCGCCTCTACGCCGCGGCCCGGCACCCCAAGAGCTTCGTGGCCCTCGACGGCGCCGACCACCTCCTCACCCGGCGGGAGGACGCGGTGTACGCGGCCCGCACGATCGCGACCTGGTCGGAGCGGTACCTCGTCGACGAGGCACCCGCCGCACCGGCCCCGCCGGCCACCGCGCCGGTGGTCGTGGCCGAGACCGGTCAGGGCACCTTCCTCAACCACGTCGTGGCCGGGCGCCACCAGCTGCTCGCCGACGAACCCGTCGCCGTCGGCGGCTTCGACGCCGGCCCGTCCCCCTACGACCTGCTCGCCGCCGCTCTCGGCACCTGCACGTCGATGACCCTGCGCCTCTACGCCGACCGCAAGCAGCTGCCGCTGCGCCACGTGCTGGTCGAGGTGGCCCACGGCAAGATCCACGCCGACGACTGCGACGCCTGCGTCGAGGGGACCACCGGGCTGATCGACCACTTCGAGCGGACCATCCACCTCGAGGGCGACCTCGACGACGACGCCCGTGCCGCACTGACCCGCATCGCCGACCGGTGCCCGGTCCATCGCACCCTCGAGCGGAGCTCGCACATCACCACCACGCTGGCCCCACCCTGACCCAGCCGGCAGCCCGGCCGCGTCGCGATCCCCCCGCGGCCCGTCGAGCCGGCGACGGGCCCGGGACCTCAGTCGAGGGCCGCCAGGAGGTCGGCGATGGGTGGGCGGGCGTCGGGGCTGGAGGGTCGGGCCAGGTAGCGGACGCGTCCGTCGCGGCCGATCACCACGTCGGCGCCGAGCTGGCGCACGTCCTCGGTGGTGCGTTGCAGCCGCCGACCGGACCGCACCAACCGGGCGTAGAGCCGCAACGTCCCGAGCGACCACACCTCGCGGGTGCTGCCCCGGCCGATCCCGAGCATCCCGTACACGACGAGGTCGGGGTCGGCGAGGATCGGGAACGGGAGCCCGAGGTGGTCCCGGTAGGCGGCCAGCCGGTCGGGCGCGGCGAAGGTGACGACGGCGACGGCGGCGTCGCCCATGCGGTCGAGGTGGTCGCGCACGGCGACCACGTGCTCCTGGCAGGGCAGTCAGGCCAGGTGGCGGTGCAGGACGAGCACGACCGGACGGCCCCGGTGGTCGTCCAGGCGCCAGGGGCCGCCGGCGTGGTCCACCAGCTCGATGTCGGGCATCCGGTCACCGACGCGCAGGGTCATCGTGGTCTCCGATCGGGGGACAGCGGGAACCGGGGGCGGGCCGCGTGGCCGCATCCCGTCCATCATGACCCGGGCCCGGGCTCACCCCTCGAACACCGCGGCGTCGGGGAAGAACCCGGCCCAGGCGAACCAGAACTCGTTGCGGTGCACCACGGTGGCCAACCGCTCGCCCGCGAGCGCGCCGGCCACGGCGTGGCCGACCACGTTCCACTCGCTGCCCGTCTCGGTGTCGCGAAAGCGGCCCGCGCCGAGGGCCTCGAACGTGAGCTCCCGCCCCGCCACCCGCCGGTCGAGCGCCAGCGCGGTGCCGACGGCACGGCTGTCGGCGATGATCGCGGCATCGAGCGCGTCCGCGGTGCCGGGCGCCCACCAGACCACGATGGGCACGCCGCCCACCGTGTCGTTCACCACCTGCTCGGCCTCGAGGATCGGGAACGGGTAGGCGACGTCGACCCCGCCCACCGACACGCCGACCACCCGCTCGAGCGCGGGGAACCGGGGGTCGACCTCGCCCGCGAAGAACCCGTCGATCGGCCCCGACTGCGAGCTGTAGCCGACATAGGGGTTGGCCCCGTAGTTGATGCCGAACCCCGTCTCGGGGGACAGCGACAGGCCATCGGGATGGGCGTCGGCGAACTGGCCGAACGACACGATCGCCGTGCTGATCGGCGCGAGCACGGTGCCGGCCAGCTCGCCGGCGATGGCCTCGCCGGTCACCTGCTGCCACAGGGTCGTGGTGGCGTCGTCCCACATGACGAGGTCGCTCAGGCGCAGCAGGCCCGACACGCCGAAGCGCAGCACCTCACCGTCGACGCGTCGATCGAAGCTCACCGCGGTGTTGCACAGCGGGCAGTAGGTCACCGCGACCGGGACGTCGCCGAAGCGGTCGTTCACGATCTCGTGGCGGGTGAGGATCGACAGCGGGTAGAAGCGGACCTCGCCGTCGTGCTCGACCAGCGCACCGGGCTCGACGGGATCGAGCCAGTCGGCGGCTGCGGCCACCGATTCGAACGCGGGCCGGTCGATGGGCGGGATGCGGTCCCGCGGGTCGGTGCCGGGGATCCCGAGCGCCAGCTCGCCGAGGTCGACCGTGCGTCGCGTCCAGTCGGTCGGCCAGGGTCGGGTCGCGTCGGCGACCCGGGAGTCGAGCCCGGCGCGGGCGTCGACGTCATCGATCACGGCTGGTCCTCCCTCGGCTCGGCGCACGCCCCCGGCGAGGTCGAACGGGGCGTCCGTGTCGGTCGGGAACACGAGGGGCCCGACGTCGCCCGAGGCCGCGCTCGCGGCCGTCGACCCGCCAGTCGGGCCGGCCGGCGACGCTCCCTCCGTGTCGACCCCGCAGGCGGCGGCGAGCACCACGGTCACGGCGGTGAGGGCGAGGAGCCGACGTGTGGCACTCATGCTGCGGGAACCCGCGCGCGGTGGCCGGCATTCCCGGTCGCCGCGCCCGGCCCTCGCTCAGGTGCCACAGAACGTGCGGTACGGGCCGAGCTCCGGCGGTGCCGGCTCGGCGTAGGCCTCCGCGCCGGGACGCTCGTCGAACGGGTGGGCGACCACGTCGAGCAGCCTCTGGAACGGCTCGAGGTCGCCGGCGGTCGCGGTGGCCAGCGCCTCCTCGACCAGGTGGTTGCGGGGCACGTAGGCCGGGTTCACCCGATCCATCGCCGCGGCGACCGCCCGTGGGTCGCGACCGGCAGTTGCGAGCCGCGTCCGCCACCGTGCCGCCCACGCATCGAAGGCCGCGGGCTCCGAGCACATCGCCCGCGCCCCGCCCGTGTCGCCGTCGACGCACGACGACAGGGAGCGCAGGAAGGACGTGAGGTCGACACGTTCGGCGTACATCAGCGTCCACAGGTCGTCGAACAGCCCGTGGTCGCCGTCGCCCACCTCGTCGAGGCCGAGCTTGGCCCGCATGCCCTCGTCCCAGTGCCGGCGGTAGCGGTCGGGGAACGACCCGAGCACTGCGGTCGCCGCCTCGACCGCGACCTCGGGTCGATCCGCGAGCAGGGACAGCAACGCCTCGGCCAGCCGGGCCAGGTTCCACTGGGCGATGGCGGGCTGATTGCCGAAGGCGTAGCGGCCGCCGTGGTCGATCGAGCTGAACACGGTGGCCGGATCGGTCGCGTCCATGAAGGCGCACGGGCCGTAGTCGATCGTCTCACCCGAGATCGTCGTGTTGTCGGTGTTCATGACCCCGTGGACGAAGCCGACGAGCATCCAGCGGGCCACCAGCGCCGCCTGGGACTCGACCACCGCCTCGTAGAGCGCGAGGTACGGCTGGTCGGCCTCGGCCGCCCCGGGATGGTGGCGGGCGATGGCGTGGTCGGCCAGGCCCCGCAGGAGCGTCGGATCGTCGAGCGCAGCGGCGTACTGGAAGGTGCCCACCCGCAGGTGGCTCGCGGCGACCCGGGCCAGCACCGCTCCAGGGAGCACCGTGTCGCGCGCCACCGGCTCGCCCGTGGCCACCACGGCGAGGGCCCGGGTGGTGGGGACGCCGAGGGCGTGCATGGCCTCGGCGACGAGGTACTCGCGGAGCATCGGGCCCACGGCCGCCTTGCCGTCACCGCCCCGGGCGAAGGGCGTGCGGCCCGTGCCCTTCAGATGGAGGTCGCGACGGCGGCCGTGGACGTCGAGCACCTCGCCGACGAGGAGGGCCCGGCCGTCGCCCAGGCGCGGCGAGTACCCGCCGAACTGGTGGCCGGCGTAGGCCTGGGCCACCGGCGTCACACCCTCCGGTACCGCCGCACCGGCGAGCACCGCCACCCCCGACGGTGAGCGCAGCGACGCCGCGTCGATGCCGAGCTCGGCCGCCAGGTCGTCGTTGAGCACGAGGAGATCGGGCGCAGGCACCGGATCTCCTCGCCACGGCTCGTACAGGCCGGGCAGCTCCCGGACGAAGCTGTTGTCGAAGGCGAACCGGCGCGCCGCGGGGTGCTCGTCCACCGCTCCGAGGCTACCGAGCGTCCGTCACGCTCCCGCCGGGTCAGTTCGGGTCGCGGGCAGGTCGAGCGCCCGGACCGCGTCCTCGATGCCCCGGTGGAACGTGGGGTAGGCCCAGATCATCGTGCGCAGCGTGGCGACGGGGACCCGGGCGTGCACCGCCAGGGCGAGCAGTCCGAGCACCTCGCCGCCGTTGGGCCCGACCGCAGTCGCGCCGACGAGCGTGCCCGTGGCGGCGTCGGCCACGAGCTTGATGAGCCCCTCGTTGCCCACCTTGTGGAGCCAGCCACGAGCGGTCTGGGGCACCTGCACCGTGGCGATCCGCACGTCGTACCCGGCCGCGCGGGCCTGGGCCTCGGTGAGCCCGGCGGCACCGACCTCGGGGTCGGTGAAGGTGACCCGGGGGAGGGCTGCGTAGCTCGCCGGCTCGTGGGCCCGGCCGAGGACGTCGGCCACCACGATGTCGGCCTGGTACATGCCCACGTGGGTGAACGCGCCCTGGCCGGTCACGTCGCCGACGGCCCACACCCGGTCGGCCACCCGCAGGTGCTCGTCGACGGGCGCCGAGCGGGCGGTCTCGTCCAGGCCGAGCGCGCCCAGACCCACCGCGCCGAGGTCGACGCGCCGACCGGTCGCGACCAGCAGCCGATCGGCGGCGAGCCGGGGGCCGTCGGACAGCACCAGCGAGAAGCGGGCGCCGTCATGCGCGACGCCGGCGGCGCTCACGCCCACGTGGACGTCGATGCCCTCGGCGGCGAGCACCTCGGCCAGCAGGTCGCCCACCTCGGGCTCCTCCAGCGGGAGCAGGCGCTCCTGGGCCTCCACCACCTGCACCGACACCCCGAACCGGCCGAACACCTGGGCCAGCTCGAGGCCGATGGCCCCACCGCCGAGCACGATGATCGATCCAGGGAGCTCGGTGGCGGCGATGGCCCCCCGGTTGGTCCAGTAGGGCGTGTCGGCCAGACCCGGGACGGGCGGGATGGCTGCCGCGGTGCCGGTGGCCACCACGATGCCCCGGGTCGCGGCGAACCGGCGGCCGCCGGCCTCGACCACGCCCGGAGCGACGATGCGGCCATGGTCGCGGACGAACCGACCGCCCGTGCCGACGAAGCGGTCGACGGCGACGGTGTCGTCCCAGTCGTCGGTGGCCTCGGCTCGGATGCGCTCGGCCACGGGCGCCCAGTCCGGGGTCACGTCGACCTTGCCCGCCATTCCGGGGATGCGGCGAGCCTCGGCGAGCAGGTGGGCGGCGCGGATCATCATCTTGGAGGGCACGCACCCCCAGTAGGGGCACTCGCCCCCCACCAGCTCCCGGTCGATGCCGACCACGTCCAGCCCGGCCTCGGCCAGCTGGCCGGCCACGGACTCGCCGGCGGGGCCCATGCCGATCACGACGACGTCGACGGTCTCGGTCTCCATGTGCGGTGCTCGCCTCCTGTCAGTGCGGGCGCGGCCGGCCCGCAACGCGATGTGTGTGGGGTGGGGCGGTCAGCCGCCGTGGACGACGACGGGTGAGCGTCCGCCGCCGCGACCGTCGCCGTCGGCGATCACGGCGGCGCCGACGAGCAGCGCGCCGACGGCCACGGCGACGGCGATCCACTGGAGCGTCGCCGAGCGGTCGCCACGTCGGGCGTCGGTGTCACGACGAGTCGGCGTCGGGCGACCCTTGGGCTCGGAGGCGGGGTTCCGCGCGGTGCGCTCGGTGGTCATGGCCCGGGAACCCGGTGCACCAGCCGAGCATTCCCGACCGCGTCACGGATCCTTCCCCCGGGAATCCCCCACCCGGCCGAGGGGGTTGTCAACGGCATGACCGGGTCGACAGGGGCGAGCGACGCGTTCGCGACCTACGTGCTCCCGGAGATCGAGGTGCTCTTGCGCGTGGCTCGCTCCATCACCCGGGATCCCGTCGAGGCCGAGGACCTCGTCCAGGACACGCTCCTCAGAGCCTTCCGCGCCATCGACGGGTTCGACGGCCGCCACCCCCGAGCCTGGTTGCTCACGATCCTGCGCAACACGAACATCAACCGGCACCGCAAGCGTCGACCGGAGCTGATGCGCGATCCCGACACCGAGCTCGAGCGCCTCGCCGCCGAACCGGGCGCCGACGCGCCCGACGCCGCGGTCGACGCCGGCTTCGACCACGAGATCGAGGTGGCCCTGGCGGAGCTGCCCGAGGTCTTCCGACGGGTCGTCGAGCTCGTCGACGTCGACGGCCTGTCGTACGCCGAGGCGGCCGAGGTGCTCGGTGTGCCCATCGGTACGGTCATGAGCCGGCTGCACCGAGCCCGGGCTCGCATCCGAGAGCACCTGGTCCGCACCGGTGTGGCCCCGAGGAGCACCCGATGATCCGACGATGGTGGCGACGACGCCCCGACGAGCCGATGACCTGCCACGAGGTGGGTGAGCTGCTGCAGCACTTCCTCGACGACGAGCTCGACGCCGGCCGGGGCCAGCGCATCGCCGAGCACCTCGAGGACTGCCGGCGGTGCGGGCTGGAGGCCGAGACCTACACCCGGATCAAGCGCACGATCGCGGAGCGCCACCACGACGACCTCCCGGCCGAGTCGATCCGCCGGCTCCGGGAGTTCGGCGAGCACCTGGCCCGCGGCGAGGAGCCACCCGGTCGTTGACCGCACCACAACCGGGGAATGGCGCCGACCCCGGGGCGGGTTCTGCGACCATGCATCTCCTCTCGCGGTCTCCGCGCTCCCGCCTGGCCGGCCTGATGACCGTCGTCGCCCTGACGGCCGCGGCGTGCGGTGGCGGAGGTGACGGGGCACCAGCCGGGGCACCCACCGA
>Ga0114946_10000669_pt1 | contig 22970 bp, 14 predicted proteins | sample WalLakDeSediment_FD_88676 | JGI IMG/M metagenome (GOLD analysis project Ga0114946, IMG submission 88676) | Lake sediment microbial communities from Walker lake, Nevada to study Microbial Dark Matter (Phase II) - Walker Lake 11/02/13 Deep Sediment | ecosystem: Environmental > Aquatic >...
ATCACCGCCGACGAGATTGCCGAGTCGGCCGAATTCTTCTCCTTCGGTACCAACGACCTCACCCAGATGACCTTCGGCTATTCCCGCGACGATTCAGGCAAGTTCCTGCCGGTTTACCTGCAGAAAGGGATCCTCAAGCACGATCCGTTCCAGGTGCTCGACCAGGAAGGTGTTGGCAAACTGATGAAGATCGCCGTGAAGAAAGGCCGCAAAACCCGTAAAAAGATCAAGATCGGCATTTGCGGCGAGCACGGCGGAGAGCCCTCTTCCGTTGAGTTCTGCCACTCGCTCGGATTCGACTACGTCTCCTGTTCACCCTACCGCGTGCCCATCGCCAGGCTCGCCGCAGCCCAGGCTGTCGTCAGGGGAAAACTGGCTGAAAAGGCTAAAAAGGAAGAAAAGAAGAAAGAGAAGAAAGGCAAAAAGAAAGGCAAAAAGTAGCCTGAACAGGTTTTTTCTTCAATTATCCTATTCGTACAATCCATCTGCGAACTCATTCTGACTTTTCACCTATTCGCGGTTTCAAATCCACCTTATTATTATTTATATTTGAAACCACGATGCCACAACTATTTCATAAGTCCATCTCAAACTGGAGAGGTTTATTCCTATTGACCGCCCTGTCTTTCCTGGCTGGCCCTCATCATGCACAACTACCCCACCAGGCGCATCCTCTAAAACAACAGGAACAGCTTTATTTCAGGCATCTCACACGTGACAGCGGCCTTCCTTCCGGGAATGTCCGCTGGATCACCTGTGATTTTCTTGGTTATATGTGGATCGCCACCGATAACGGGGTGGTGCGATATGACGGGACAGAGATGAAATTGTTCCAGTATATTCCCGGCAGCGATCATTCGATCGTGGAAAGTGCGGCGACCGTGATTCTTGAAAGTATTGACAGCATGCTCTGGATCGGCACAAAAAACGGTATCTCCGTCTACAATCCATTCAGGGATTCATTTTCCAATTTTCAGTTCAATCCCGGCGAGCCTAATAGTTTTCCAGGCGACTGGGTATTGAGCATTTATGACGATCATGCCGGGAATATCTGGATCGGCACCGATAAGGGGCTGATCCGAACCGATCCGCATGCCACATCATTTCAGCTATACCGGTTGCACACCAGCGATGATCATATTGCCCGGGAAAACCTTGTCCGCTGGGTAAACCGCATTTCCAACGATCCCAGGGATCATTCCCGGCTGCTACTGGCAACCCGCGGCGGTCTTCTCCTTTTCGACAAGGAAACAGGCACCATCATCAAAGACTATGATCAGGGAACCGATCACCTTTATCGCTGTGAAGCCATGTTTATCGATGAAGATTTCATTCTATGGACCGGAGAATGGGACACCGGCCTGAAAAAATTTGACCTCACAACAGTAGAGTGGGAAGTCTTTAATCCACCGGGAGAACCAAACCTGAATATCCTGGGAATCACAGAAAAAAACCGGGAGGAACTATGGTTGGGTACCGTCAATATGGGAGTGGGCATTTTTAACAAAGCGGACCGGACGTTTCAATTCTTCTCCAACAGGCCTGAAGCTCCGAAATCCGTTATTTCCGACTGGGTCCAGGGCGATTTTTACAAAGATGAAGAGGGTGTCATCTGGGTCCCGACACCGAATGGCATCAGTATCTCAGATCCGTTTTACCGTTCATTTACTTATTATGTTTTGCCATCGGGGATTACAAAGGTGTATGATTTTTACCGGGACTTCGATAACAACAGGTTATATGTTGCCGGAGCCGGCGCTCCCGGGCTGCAGGTTTGGGATGAAGCAAAGGGAAAATGGCTGGTTTTCCCGCCGGAATCGGGCAAACCGAGGAAAATCATCATTCACCGCCTGCTGAAGGATTCCATTGGTATCTTATGGCTGGCCACATCACACGGCCTGTATTACATTGAAAAAAATGGCAGCGTGATGAAGGAATACCGTGATGAGGAAGGCCTTAAGCTGACCATGAAGGACCAGTTCCTGCACGGGCTAATGGAAGATAACAGCGGTAATCTCTGGGTGGGTTCCCGGTTTGAAGGCATCTTCCGGATCCATTCTGACCGTCTTAATTTTACACGCTATGAATATGACCCTTCCGATCCGGGAAGCCTCACCCTTTCGAAAGACTACATGGCGATCCATGAGGACCGGCAGGGCAGGATCTGGTTCGGGCATTACAACGGCATTACTGTTTTTGACCCGGTGCAGGAGCGTTTCATGGAGAATATCAACGACTCGCTGATTCATAACGGTATCCGGAGAGGAGTGATCTGGGGGATTGCTGAGGATACGCTGGGACGGATTTATCTCAGCATAGAGAAAGAAGGCCTGCTCCGGGTTGAGGAAAACGAACCGGATGTTTTCACATTCAAACTATTTCATCTCAACCATGGTCTGAGCGACCTGAACCTGTTTGATATAGCCCGGGATCCTTACGGCGACCTTTGGATCATCAACGAAGGCGTGACAAGGTTCAATCCTTACAGCGAGACTTTCCAGGTTTTCGATGCCCGCAATGGGCTTCATGACAATAAATCGTGGGGTGACAAGATATACATTGACCGGGAAGGGAACCTGTTCCTCACAGCGATCGAGGGTTATGAGGTGAATAACATCTATGATCTGAATATTACACCGGGGATCACCCACCTGCATCTGGAACCACTGGAGATCAATGGAATGATCACAACGGAGGGGGTCAGAGCGGCCTATTCCGGTGAAATAACACTGGCCGCCGGGCAGAACAACCTGACATTTCACTACAAAGCGATTTGTTTCCGCGATGCCGACCAGGTGAAATACGCCTATATGCTGGAGGGATTTGATCATGACTGGACCCTGGCGGGGAACGACAATGAAGCCCGTTATACAAACCTTCGGCATGGGGAATACACTTTCGTTGTGAGGGCATTTCACCGCGGAGAGATGTTTCCAGGAGAGAAAACCCTGGTCCTGACCATCCATCCCTATTTCTGGCAAACGGCCTGGTTTATTGCCATTGCGTCATTATTCGTCGTCGTGATCCTTATCACTGTTTATCTTCTCAGGATCAGGCAGATCCGAAAAAAGGAGCGGATGATGGCTGAATTTCAAAAAAAGCTGGCCGAATCGGAGATGCAGGCTTTGCGGGCACAGATGAACCCGCACTTCATCTTCAATTCACTGAATTCCATCAACAATTTCATCTTAAAGAACGAAACAGAAGCGGCCTCCGATTTCCTGACAAAATTTTCGCGCCTGGTCAGGCAGGTACTCAACAATTCCAAAAACAAGCTGGTCAGCCTGGAAGATGAGCTGACGGCATTGCAGCTTTATCTCGAACTCGAACAGCTAAGGTTTAACAACAAATTTGATTTTGAGATCATCAAAGACCGGAAGATCGATGCCGAAAGCGCGATGGTCCCTCCCCTGCTCATCCAGCCTTATGTCGAAAATGCCATCTGGCACGGGCTGATGCACAAGGATGGTGCGGGCAGCATCGTGATCGCCGTGGAGCTGTCGGACGGCCACCTGAAATTCACGATCGAAGACAATGGCATCGGCCGGAAGAAAGCCATGGAATACAAGAGCAAGTTCGGCGTCAAGAAGCAGTCGGTGGGCATGAAAATCACCCGCGACCGGATCGAGATGCTCAACGAGATGTACCGTATAAACACCGAATTAAGGGTCATCGACCTGGAGAACCCGGACGGGTCGGCCGCCGGGACCCGCATCGAGATGAACATACCGCTGATTAACCGTAACCTGATATCGCCATGAAAGCCCTGATCATCGACGACGAGCGACACTGTGTGGAGGCCCTGCGGCTTCTGCTGGAAAAGTACTGTCCCGAGGTGGAGATCCTCGGCGAATGCAACGACGGGCAATGCGGTATGGCAGCCATCCGGGAACTGCAACCCGACCTGGTGTTCCTCGACATCGCCATGCCGAGAATGAGCGGGTTTGACATGCTGAATGAGCTGGATGAGATCAATTTCGAGATAGTTTTCACCACCGCTTACGACAATTATGCCATCAAGGCATTCAAGGTCAGCGCCATCGATTATCTTCTGAAGCCGGTCGACCGCCACGAACTGGCAGATGCCGTCAGCCAGGTGAAAGAGAAGATTTTCCTGAAAACCCACGCACGACAGGCCATCCACAACAAGCAGCAAATGAGCATGTTGCTTGAAAATCTGCAAAGCGCCCAGGCCGCCTTTCCAAACCTGGCCATCCCCACCATGGAAGGCCTGGAGATCATCCGGGCCGATCAGATCCTCTACGTCCTGGGCGAAGGTAACTATGCACAGATCCACCTGAAAAACCATGAACCGATCCTGATCTCCAAGACCATAAAATACATCGAGGACCGGGTGGAAGGCCACCGTTTTGTGAGGATCCACAATTCCAGCCTGGTCAATCTCAACGAGATCGTCCGCTATGTGAAAGGAGCCGGCGGGCAGGTGATCATGTCCGACGGGAAAGCCCTCAATGTATCGCGCAACCGCAAAGACGAACTGCTCAGGCACCTGCATGCCTGATGCCTGGAAAAGGCTTCGCTGCCAGTTACATTCCCAATCTATCCATTTACGAATTCAGGCTTGAAAAAACAGTCACTGGCTATTAATATTGTATCCATATCAAATCAAAACCGCCATGAAAAACTGTTTCATCCCACTCAGTATATTGCTGCTTTTTGCCATGCCATTTCTCCTGTTTTCCCAGCCCGGGTCTGCCACCTGGATAGGCGGCACCAGTACCGACTGGAACGATGCGGCCAATTGGGACAATGGCGTCCCGGGGATAAATACCGATGTGCAGATCTTATCCGGATCGACATACTATCCTCTATTAACAGGCCACCTGGGGATTGACACCACCTCGGCAGAAATCCCTTACACCTGTGCCTATATCATTATCAGTAACGGCGCCTCGTTAACCATCGACGCCGACGATGCCGACCTGATCGTCAAAGGGCAGATTGAAGTGGTAGGAGAAATAAATGTGGCCGATGATATCCACCTGTGCAACGGATCACAGCTCGATATATACAATAATGCGGTAATAAAGTGCGGGCTGCGTGACGGGGAATATGGTAAAACCAATTTGTATACCGGAAGCACCGTTAACCAACATGACGGGGAATTATTTACGGAAGAACTACTGCTGGAAAACGGCTGCCAGTATAATGGAGTTGGGGGTATATTGTATTTGTTCGCTCATGGTAGCGTCCCCGATACCCAGAATATCATCATCAAAGACCCTGACAGTTATTTCTTTGGGATACAAATTGGAGGAGCCTTTTCAGGAGAAAGCGTAAATGCTGCTTTAACAGAATGTGATTATCCATTAACCATTCCTCAGGTTCCATTTAGTTACGGATTAATAGTCTATAATAACGCAACATTAAATATAGAAAACGATACTTTGAACATTATGAGTTTAAGAATCGAATTTGGAACTGTGAACATGATCTCAGGTCATATTACAATTAGTAATTCCGGGGTAAGCTTGCTTACCGGTGGTAAATTAAATATGGATGGAGGAGAGATAATAGCTCAGGAATTTTGGTGCCACGCACCAGATGCTATTGCAAATATATCAGGTGGAACTATTAATCTTTCCAGGGATTTCACTTGCCGTTGCAACAAATTCAATGTGACAGGAGGAACAGTCAGATTCTTTAGTCCATTTCTTTCACAAATTACATATGCTTCCAGATTTCATAATATTATTATAGATAAGCCTTATGACTGGGGTATCGTTAAATTGCTCGATACAATATTTATTGAAAATGATTTAATAATTAATTCAGGACCACTTTTAACAAGTAATCATCCGATCTTTATCAAAGGCAACTGGACCAACAATGTTGGCGATGCCGGCTTCATTGAAGGCACCTCCACCGTAACTTTTGATGGAAACACCAGGGCGGATATCACCACCGATGAAACCTTTTATAAACTTATCATGAACAAAACGGCCACCGGATACCACGCGCTGGAATTCATGGACGGGGTGACGATCAATGTACTGGATGACTTCCGGATTCTCGACGGAGGTGTGGAGATGAATATGAACAGCACGCTCATTGTCGGTGATACATTGTACATCGAAGCGGGGGCAGGGTTAAATGCCTATGGAGAAACCGGGCTTACCATTGAAGTAGGGGGTGACTGGATCAACAACAACACCTATTACAATACCGGCGGCGTGGGATTTGCCCCGGGGATATCCACGGTCCGGTTTAACGGCACCCAAAACGCATCCATCCATTATGCCGGGAATGTGGAATCATTTTATCACCTAATCCTTGACAAACCGGGAGATACGCTGTTTATATCAGACTCGCTGCTGGTCTCGGGAGATTTGCTGATACAAAACGGTCTCCTGAAAAGCGCCATCGGATCGCATGTCACATCAAAAAGCAACATCACCATTGAAACGACAGGTGTATGGGAAGCTTACAGGTTGTTGCTGAACGGTTCCGTGGACCAGACGCTTATGACAAATAATACGAGTTCTTATTTTGGCCAGGTCACCATCGATAAACCAACCACAGCTTACATACCGGGCGATCTGAATATTTTGTATTTTGATGATTTAATCATTAAGCAGGGAACAGTTGTCTGCGATAATATTGATCTCTACCTTTCCGCTAATCTCATCATCAACAACGGCCTTTTTACCATTGATCCGGGCGGACATGTCATACTGCTGGGGAAAATCAGGGTAAATGACAGCGGTATATTAGAACTGCAGGGATTACCGGCAAACAACATATTTGTACACGCACCGGTTGGTTTAACATTCGATGGCGTCGTGGTGAATGACGGCGGTACGATAAAGGCCGTTCACACCGAATTCACTGCGATGACCGACAGTGCACTCTATATCAGGGAAGGTGGGATCATTGATCCTGCGATGGCCTTAACAGGTTGTCGTTTCAGGGAAAATGAATCCGGAGGAACATTGATGACCATCAACAATGACCAGATGTTGACGCTGGATAATATCGATTTCGGGCCTAATCCGGGAGGAGGTGCCTACAATGCGGCCAAGACAATTAATCAAGGTAAAATCACTTTCAGCAATGTGTCGGGAACATTTGCCGGTCCGGCCTATGAAGATGACACTTATGACAGGATCGACTGGTCGGATCAGGGGACATGGCTCGGCACAGTCAGCGACGACTGGTTCTCGTCGCCCAACTGGCTGTTTGGCGTCATACCTGATGGCAATACCGATGTTGTGATACCCGGCGGATGCACCTATTACCCGGTTATCACGGTTATGGATACCGAATGCCACAACCTGGAAATACAAACCGGCGGGCAGATTACCATAAGTCAGCGGTTCAATGTAAACGGGAATGCTGTCATTCACGGTCATGTTATCCTGGATATACCCACGACCTCTCAATGGTATATTCTCGGAGACATTTCCTGGGAAGCGGGTTCTCAGTGCACAGATGCCACTACAAGTTACATGATCGTCAGGGGCGACTGGACCTTCCAGGCCGGATCCAATGTAACCCTGGATGACGGCATCGTTTGGCTGCACTCATTTGACAGTCAAAAAGTGATAAGCCATGAATCAGATTCCTATTTCAACTACCTGAGGGTATTGACAATAGATACCCTCGATTTCTGCAGCACGTCAACCGACAGCTTAGGGATAGGCACCATGGTCATTGAATCGGGTTCGCTGGTGACAGTCCATTCAACCCATCCTATCCTTTTTAATGGAAACCTTGTAAGTTTTGGAGGACATTTCCAGGCCAATGCCGGGGAGGTTGTTTTCCAGGGCCTCGGTGGGTCCATTGACCTGGCTTCCGGCGATTATCTGAATAACGTGACATGTAATACCACGTTCCTACCTGTCTATCAATATAATGCATACTCTGATACCCTTGTGATCAAAGGAAACCTGGTGATCGGAACCGAGAATCCCAGTGGGGTGGGTTTTGACCCGCAAAACAATGTTACCGTTGTGTATGGCAACTGGATAAATCATATCGGGACTTCGGGCTTCATACCGGGAACCGGCACGGTCATTATCAAAGGATCAGGAATCAGCGACTTTTATGGTCAGACTACTTTTTATAACCTGCACGAGAAAAAAACATCGCAATTCACCAGGGTCTGGAACCAGATCAACATATCCAACGAATGGAAAATTGAGGGGGTGTTCATCGTCTTTGGGACAGTGATATCAGAGTTCCTGGATTTTGATGATTATAATGCCTTGCTCATAGTGAACGGTGGCGTTGTGGAAACCGAGTATTTCGACCAGGGCGGAACCCTGCAGGTGAATAATGGTGATTTCATTGCATATTCAATTGAGGAGCAAATGGGCCTTGAAGGGGCATACTACCTGAACGGTGGATCGATTTGGGTCAACCAGGACCAGGCCAATTATCTTGATATTTCGGGTATCATCACCATTGTCAATGGATACTTTACTTTGGGGGGAGGTCATGACGACAGTTGGTGGCCGATGGTTGGTAAAACATGCACGCTGACAATAACAGGAGGTGTCTTTGATATGGGGGAAAAAGGAATCCACCTCAGAACCGGTTTGACTGCAGATGTATCTGGCGGCCGCATCAGAACGGAACGGAACCTGTTTTGCGAGGTTGCCATGACGACCTTCAGGCCATCCGGCGGGGTTTTTGAATTCGCCGGCGGACATGTCTCATCCACTGCCAGGCTCTCTTCCGGCAACTGGTTACATGATGTCTGGATCAATAAAACAGGAGGATTGAGTGTCAATGCCCTTTCCAACTTACTGATAAAAAATGAGTTCAATATTATAAAAGGGAAATTCAGCACCAACGGCTACCTCATCCAGGTAGGCGATTGATAAAAAAACAAACCGCCAGGTTCTTTATAGTTTCTTTTTCGGGGCCTCCCATTTTCGTTCATGTTTCAGGGAGGCCCTTTTTATTTTCCTGATATATGTACTATTGTGAATTTTTCACACTAATTTTCTATTTTTGCCAATATAACCATTGATTATTAAAACCTAATCCTCCGAACATGACCAACCCCGAAAAAATCAAACAGGACCTCATCAGCTACGGCATTACAGACATAAAAGAGGTTTTTCATAACCTGTCTTACGACGAGCTGTTCAAGCATGAGACCGATCCCTCGCTGGAGGGATTCGACCGCGGATTTGTGACCAACACGGGCGCTGTCGCCGTGGACACGGGCATTTTCACCGGCCGCTCCCCGAAAGACAAGTTCATCGTCGATGAAGAAACCTCGCGGCACAACATCTGGTGGAAAACCGAAGGCAGAAAATCCTCCGACAATAAACCGATCACCGAAGAAACGTGGAGGGATCTGTATGCCCTGGGAGCCAAACAGCTTTCGGGTAAAAAGCTATACGTACAGGACGGCTATGCCGGGGCCAATGAAGATACGCGACTTCGCATCCGCGTGGTGACCGAAGTGGCCTGGATGGCCCACTTTGTCAAAAACATGTTCATCCGGCCGACGGAAGAGGAGATGAAGACGTTTGTCCCCGATTTTGTCATGCTGAACGCCTGCAAGGTGACCGATCCCGACTGGGAGAAACATAAATTGCACAGCGAGGTGTTCGCGGTCTTTAACCTGAAGGAAAAACGGGCGGTGGTAGGCGGCTCCTGGTACGGCGGCGAGATCAAGAAGGGATTTTTCTCCATCATGAATTATTACCTGCCATTAAAAGGGATCGCGGCGATGCATTGCTCGGCCAACATGGGGAAGGAAGGCGATACAGCCATATTTTTCGGCCTCTCAGGTACCGGGAAAACCACTCTCTCGGCCGATCCCAAGCGCGCCCTGATCGGTGACGATGAACACGGCTGGGATGATGACGGCGTTTTTAATTTTGAAGGGGGATGTTATGCCAAATGCATCCACCTGAGCGAAGAAAAAGAGCCAGATATCTACCGCGCCATCCGCCGGGATGCGCTGCTGGAAAACCTGGTGTATGACGAAAAGACCGGTGAGATCGATTTCAGCAGTAATGCCAAAACCGAGAATACCAGGGTCAGCTATCCGATCTATCATATCGACAACATTGTCAAACCGGTATCCAAAGGCGGGCATCCGAAAAAGGTGATCTTCCTGACGGCAGATGCCTTCGGGGTGCTGCCTCCGGTGGCCAAACTTACCGAAGACCAGACGGAATATCACTTCCTGAGCGGTTATACGGCCAAGGTTGCCGGCACCGAGCGCGGGATCAAGGAGCCGGTCCCGTCGTTTTCCGCCTGCTTCGGCGCCGCGTTCCTGTTACTGCACCCAACGGTCTATGCTACCGAACTGATCCGGAAAATGAAAGAACATGGCTCCACCGCATACCTGGTCAACACCGGCTGGGTAGGAGGCCCTTATGGCGTTGGCGAAAGAATGGACCTGCCCTCTACCCGGAAGATCATTGATGCCATCCTGGAAGGCAAACTCGATGACGCAGAATACGAGAACCTCCGTTATTTCAACCTGGCCATTCCAAAATCGGTTCCGGGAGTCGACAGCCATGTGCTCAACCCCAGGAATTCCTGGAAAAACCCGGAAGAGTGGGATGAGGCGGCTAAAATACTGGCGCAGAAGTTCATCAACAACTTCGTAGCGTTCACGGATAATGAGGAAGGGAAACGACTGGTAGCAGCAGGTCCGCAGCTGTAAGTAAATGCATCAAATCTTCGTGGCATCGGACGGTACGGGGCGGACAGCGGAACAGGCCGTCCGGGCCGCGATGACGCAGTTTCCCGACCAGGATATTGAAATCCGGCGATTCAGCGACATCCGGACGGTATCACAACTACAGGAGTTGGTACAACTTGCTGTTCAGCAGAAAGCCTTCATCGTTCACACATTGGTCAGCGATAAACTACGGGAAGAGCTTTTCCGCATCGCCCGCTTGCGAAACATTGAGACCATCGACCTGATGGGCGTGTTGCTCGACAGAATGTCAGACCAGTTCTCCGCCAATCCCAGCGAACAGCCCGGCTTGTTCCGCGTGCTGAACGAGTCCTATTTCCGCCGTATCGAAACCATGCAATTCGCATTCAACCATGACGACGGTAAAAGGATAGACGAACTGCAAAAAGCCGAGATCGTATTATTGGGCGTCAGTCGCACATTCAAAACCCCGTTAAGCATCTACCTTGCCTTCAAGCGCTGGTTTGTAGCCAATGTGCCCATCGTACTGGGCATCCCGGTACATGAGATCATTTACAAAATACCTCCTGAACGCGTATTCTGCCTGACAACTTACCCAAACCGGCTGGCCCAGTTGCGCCGCGCCCGCCAGGACCGGCTCGGCGGCACCCCTTTTGATTACGCCAATCCCGACTATGTCAAAAGAGAATGCCTGTATGCCTCCCAAATTTTTTCAAGCCAGCCAAAATGGCAAAAAATTAACGTCACCAGCAAATCCATAGAAGAGATCGCCGCAGAGATCATCGCGCTGATGCCAAAACGGTTTGAAGAAGCTGATGGGGAGATGGGGTGATAGGCGGTTCGCAGTTCGCAGTTCGCGGTTCGCAGTTCGCAGTTCGCGGTTGGCAGCCGGTTATTAATTTTCTGTTAACAATTTCGTGAGTTAATTGTTTAGGCTTTAAAAATAAAACATATGAGCCAGAACAACTTTATTAATGAAATGTATCTTGCCATCGATGCAAAAGATACCAATAGATTGGTCAGTTATATGACCGACGATGCAATATTTACTTTTGCAAATATTCCTTCGGTCGAAGGTAAATCAAACATAAGCGGATTTCTTGACAATTTTTTTAATTCGATTAAAGCCATCAGTCACACAGAGATAGAATCGTGGCAATCAGGTAAAGTATGGTTTGTGACCGGAAAAGTCACTTATACCAGGCATAATGATTCAATTTTAAAGGCACCATTTGGGGTCATGTTAAAAATGAATGGTAATCTGGTAAAAGATTATCAGATTTTTGTAGATGCCTCAGAATTGTATAAAGGATAAGACTGTAATAGAAACATTGCCAGCCGACTGCGAACTGCGAACTGCGAACTGCCGACTAATTCAGCATCACCGGCATGACCAGCATCAGGATATCTTCGTCCTGGTTCTCATTGTCGATAGGCATGATCAGTCCGGCGCGGTTGGGTGCCGACATTTCGAATTTGACCTGCTCGGTATCGATATTGGTGATCATATCCTGCAGAAACCGCGAATTGAACCCGATCTCCATGTCTTCCCCCTCATAGCTGCAGGTAAGCCTTTCTTTGGCTTCGTTGGAGAAGTCGATATCTTCAGCCGACAGGAGGAGTTCCTTGCCCGAGATTCGGAATCGCACCTGGTGGGTTGACTGGTTGGCAAAGAGAGCTACCCGTTTGATCGAATTTAGCAATTGATTGCGATCGACTGTCAGCACGTTGGGATTGCTGGTCGGGATCACCGCCTCATAATTGGGATATTTCCCATCGATCAACCGGCAGATCAGCTTGAAATCTTCAAAAATGAACAAGGCATTGGTAGGGTTATATTCAATTTTTACCTCTAATTCCTTATTCGCCAGAATGCCTTTCAGTTGATTCAGGGGCTTTTTGGGAAGGATAATGGCGGTAACCTGCTCGGACCGGGCGTCTTTCCTGCGGTACCTGACCAGTTTGTGGGCGTCTGTGGCCACGAATGTCAGGTGGTCGGGGGAAAGCTCGCAATATACGCCCGACATTACCGGACGTAACTCATCGCTGCCGGTGGCAAAAATGGTCTTGTTGATGGCATCCACCAGGACACCGGCCGAAACGGTCAGTGTAGATGTCCCTTCAAGAGTCGGTGATTGTGGAAATTCATCGCTGCTGTGCCCGCTCAACTTGTATTTACCCTCACCGGCAGAAATCTCAACCAACAATGACTCGGGGTTAATTTCAAATACCACCGGAATATCTGAGAATGTCTTCAGGGTATCAAGCAGTATCTTTGCCGGGATGGTGACCGAACCGGGCTCCTCCGCTTTGGTCAGGGGCATGGAAACGGTCATGGTCGTTTCCAGGTCCGATGCCGTGACAAACAATAGATCATCCTTCAGTTCAAATAAAAAGTCGTCGAGGATAGGAAGGGTGTTGGATGAACTGATAACACCGCTCAGGGCTGACAGATTCCGCAGCAATACCGAACTTGACACGATAAATTTCATACGATTGCCTGATTTGATTTAAACTATTGGTATTAATCGTAAAAATAAGTAAAATTGAATTAGTGACGTCATACCCCTGTTAAGTTTCTTAACAATTTTTTCACATTTAATGATTTGGCATTTTTTTTGACTTGCCCGGCCGGAATTTTGATTCTTCTCCCTTCAACAGCCGAAGGATATTCTTTCTGTGGGTAACCGGGATGAACAGGGCTACAAAAACGGACAAACCGATCAAAAGGGATGAGGTTTGGTGAAAGAGGAAAATGTCGATGAACGGGAAAGAGATAGCGGCAGTTATCGAGGCCATGGATACATAACCGGAGATCGACAATACCAGGATAAAGACCACAAGAACGATCCAGACTGTTATGGGATACAAGGCCATACCGATACCAAGCATGGTGGCCACACCCTTACCTCCGCGGAATCCGGCAAAAACCGGAAAAACATGACCGATTACCACAGCGGCGGCGAAAATGATCTTCCACATCAGCAGGTAGGGATCATCTGGTGGTAAAGCCAGAAGAAAATCGGCCATTTTCACCGCGAGCCATCCTTTGAACACATCGAAAACAAAAACCGGCATACCGGCCTTCCAGCCCAGTACCCTGATGGTATTGGTAGCGCCTGCATTTCCGCTGCCATGTTCCCGGACATCAAGCCGGAAAAATATCCTGCCGACCCAGACAGAAGTGGGGATGGAGCCGAGGAGGTAGGCAAGGAAGACGAGTGTCAGGGAGAGGGGAGTCATTGGTTCTTGGTTCTTGGTTCTTGGTTCTTGAGATTGTTATGGTGATGCTTCGAGGCGGCGGAGGAAGTCGATGAGGCGGCGGCGGGAAGAGATCATATATTCATATCGCTCATCCAGTCCTGGTTTGCTTTGCATTCTCCGCTCCTGCTTGACCGATTCTATACGGTTGTTAAAGGCCATGTCAGATCCGAGGGCTTGCATGATCCCGCTGCGGTAATCAAAAAAATACCATTGCCTGGGGTTCAGCTCCAGGTAAATGGACATCACATCACCGGAACGCCGGCGGATCAGCTCGATCGTACCATTTACATAACGGTTGACCGCATTTTTACCAATGCTCAAGACACCAATGGGGCCCGACGAAATGTATGAATTTGTCCTGTCATTCCAGTAAAACCGCACATCTGTGAGCAGCAGCGTATTGATCAGCTCATCGGGCATTCTGCGGAAATTACCGTAAAGCCCCAGTTCTGTCATCAAATCCCTCGCTTTCCCTTCTCCCATCACATATCCCAGGTAATCATGATACGCTTTTCGGGTAATATCAAGTCCTGGAAGGTTAGCGGCCATGACACTGTCGGCCATGACATTCAGAGCAGGTTCACTGAACAGGAAATTGAATACCAGCGTCATGTCGAAAATAGCCGAATCGGGGATTGCCATGTACCTGATATCGCCAAAAGAGGATAAATCGACATAGTTAAATGCCAATCCCATGCCTACAGCCCCTGAAGTTTCGATAATGCATCTTCGGGTATCCAGCAGCAGTTCGCTGGTTCTTCCCGGTAAACTGAGCTCCTCATTCGATACAATCCTATATCCTCCGGCATCCGTATCGTAAAAGATATCCCCCGAAACCGTAGCAAGTACTGTGTCCCATGATACGGCCCTGGGAGAAAACCAGGCGGTATAGATCTTCTCATCATAATCGGAGACAAGCACCCCCAGATCAAGTCTCCTCCCTTCCAGGTTTACCAATGGTTGACGGACAGGAATCCTTACAGCAGTTGGATCAACCCAGGTTTTAAAGTATACCCATTCCTTCATCCTGCCTTCAAAACAGTTTTCAGTTGTCTGGAAACCTCCCTCCAGCATCAGATCCTTCCGCCCCGATTCAACAACAACATTGCCCCTGAAAGTGAAATAAGGGCTCAGACTGAAATTGAGATCTTCCCGGATTGTTCCTGCAGCAAAAGTTCTTCCTGTTGAATCAACTGATAAGGAGGTTAGCGGGAATGCCTGCATGATGACATCGGTGCTGAAATACTGGTATAGGCCCTTCGCCTCATAATTCCGCTTTGAATGAATGATAACCTCTGCCTCTTCAATCAGATGATATTGTGTTAAGGTATCGGCTATAATAACAGCGTTGCTGAGTTTCTGGATCTGGCCGCCCTGCAGGATCTTCACATCTCCCTGGTCTGGAAAGATAGCGGCATCGGCCACGCGGATCAGCTTTACATCCTCTGCATCAATTACATAACTGCTAAGATCATAACGGGCTGTGACCGAAAAGAAAGACAATGAATCCATCAACGGATTGGTGGACAGTAATTCGGATCCCGATAAATCAAGCCTGAGTAATTCACTCCTGCTCATGGTATCAATCCCTGCATATTTAATTCCAAGATCATTATAAAGAATCATTTCCTTCCGGTCCATGAACCAGTCGATGTTATCCATATAGCAAACAAAATTGTTATACGGAAAAGACACCGTCGATCCCTTTTGATTGGTTCTGAATTCGACCGTTCTCAGATCAAAGTCAACATGGGTGCGGTACTGTTCCGCCGATACAGCCAGGTCAGGTGAACCTTCGGCAAAAAGCCGGAAATCAAGCGTGTCAGCATCAAGGGTGTGGTGTTTGAATTGAAAATAATCCGACATTAATTCAACATTTTCAAAACCGGCCTTACCAGCTCCATCCAGGCCTTCAGAAGAATAATTCAGGTTTCCGCTAAACATAACCAGGCTATCATAGATCCGGGCGGGTGAACTGGTCGTCCTTACCCTCAATTCATCTTTATATGGATACCATCGATGCAAAGTACTTTCAGCATCTAAGTCCGGATATTCAACGGCTGCCAATTGCTGACCAATCGTGAATCTTTCAGCAGACTGAATAACCATTTGATCCGGATAAAAAAGAAAATCATCAGCCAAAGTACGGGACGTGAGAAAAGTTAATTTACCCTTTCCTCTCAAGCCCCTGTTACTCAAAAATATATCCTGGTAATACTTTCCGGTTCCGCCATACACAGGGTACCCCTCATCCGGAACCTGATGCACAAATCCCAGGCTATAATCGGGCTGAACCTTCAAGGGTTGGCCGATATTGGGAAAAATACCGGAAGAGACAAGGTATCCGTTAAATTGGAGATTATCTGTTGTGAAATTATCGAGACTGTCAATCACAAACGAATACACGTGGTATGCAAACTTTTCCCGATCATATTGAGAAATATGGTCGTAATAAACAAACGACTCCTGCTCGCTGATAAAAATGGGAAATGAAGGAAAAGGCTGTATGCCCGATTTGTTGGTCGGATGATCGATCAGTATTTTACCACTTAACTTTTCCAGCACACTGCCGACTTTCCGGAGTGCAACCACACCCCTTTCATCCTTTTCAAAAGATTTCACCTGGAAAACGAGTGAATCGATAAACGGCAGGTTCAACCGGAAAGAATCGTATTCGAAATAACAATCCCGGGCATGGAAATCAAACAGACCGGCCTTTACCAGTCCTGAAAATGTAAAATCCATCCCTTTCTTCAAAACGATCTCCTTATCATGAGGGAAAATGTAAACCTGCTGCGAATCGCTCAGAAAAACGCTTTCAACCCCGCGAACAGTCAAATCATAATTCTTCAGGTCAAGGGTGGCATTGCTTAGGTTATTGGTCTCCGACCGGATTTTGATCACATCATAATCCCTTTTTCCAACACTGGCCTCAATGGCTTGTCCCAACCGGTCCTGAATAACAGCTTTATCATTGACCAGGTCATAGTATAAGAAGCCCTGGATACTGAGTCTAAGCATCATGGCTTTAACCTGGTCGGGCGCCTTGTTCATAAACTGGGCCAGTGCAGCCGGCGTTATTTCTTTCGTTGAAAACGTCCTGGCGAAATCCCGGATTATATACAACGGGTTTTTGTCGTCAATACCTTGCAGCCTGTAAAATTCGTATTTCGAAAAAAAACTTCTGGAGACAAATTCATTCACACTCACCCTGCTGATTCCCGGAACCGATTCAAAATGAATGGTATCCTTATCCACATCCCAGTACATGGCCCCGTTATACATATCAATGGCATGATACCCGTTGAAGAAAGGGCTCTGAGAAATGCCGGATTCAGGCCTGAACATGACCAACTGCCGTCTGTCGCCGAAAAACTTCATCTGCAGCCCGGGATGATAAATGGAATCGCCATCGGTGTAAATACTAAGCGAAGAAGGATTGGCCGTGATCTGATCCCCCTGTATCCGGAAGGCGTTGGAGCGGATATGGGCTCTGACACGGCCGTCCCGCGAAATGAATATCGAGGCGTTCTGGTTGATCTCGCCCGAACCGATGACACGTGCCCCTTCAACGCTGAAGCCACCCTGGTAATCAATATTTTTAAAGAGATTCCTGATCTCATAGTTCTTAAGATAAGAGGTAAACTGGGGATAGCTGGATCCCGGGCCCGGGGCGCTTGATAATACCTTTTCTTCCAACCTGCCGAAAATAGGCTCCCTGAAATATCTCCTGTTGATCAGTCGCACCGAATCGGCCCGGTATTCCGCTATTTTCAGATTGACGGTATAAGATGACAAATCCGCATAAACCGTATCGCGGCTCAACCCGACCCGTTCCCAGGTAACCCTTCCTTTCCGTCCTGTCCAAAACTGCGTTTCCGGGTAAAAAACACCGGAGGTGCCAAAAATAAGGGAGGTATCCCGCCTGGAGGCGCATGCCAGGTCAGTCCTTCTGTAGATAACCCGGATAGCCGTATCGTATTCCAGATGAAGGCTCGTATCGGTCACATACCAGGTTAATGAAGATGACTGAAAAAGAATCCCGTTGTTGATAAATAAAGCATATTTCTCCAGGTAAGACTGCATTTGCCGGAGATTGAGACCGTTCGATTTATCCTTCAGAACCTGCGACCAGATCACTACTGCATCCCTGTTGCCCTTCTTCTTCAACCCATGAATGATGGAAATGTAGTTGTAAAAGTCGGGATGAGGATTGAGCCTTCGCTGGAGCAGATCGTTGGCATTGGCGATGACCATCGCTCTTTCTTTGTCGCCGTACTCGTTGGAATTCCAGGAGGCCACAAAGGGATTCAACAGTTCCCTGATCTTAATCCCCAGCGACGGACTGCTGATCCCGGAGAATAAAACCTGTATCTCATCTGAAAACTGCAGCGGATCCTCTGAAAAATCCTTTACATGTTGTGACTGCAATGCCGGCATCCAGAAGGAAAAGGCAATCACAAGAGATATTTTGATGAAAAATTCTTTCATGCTTTCGATTTACTGAAAAGCAACGCAGCCCAATCATTTAAAGTCCTGACTCCTTCATATCTCATGCCATTGGTCTTCGCAGATGACTTGATCACATCAGCATCTGACTCATAAAAACCACTCAGGAGTAATTGACCGTTAGGCCGTAATCCGCCGGCATACTTTTCCAAATCCTGTATAAGCACATTCCGGTTGATATTGGCCAGGATCAGGTCGTATTTTTCAGGCTCTATGACAGAAGCATCCCCCAGGATGGCTATGCCTTCGGCAACACCGTTGTTCCTCAGGTTTTCGACGGCATTCTGCTGTGCCCACTTATCATTATCCACAGCCATAACGCTCCGGGCACCCATTTTATTGGCCAGGATCGCCAGGATTCCAGTCCCACAGCCCATGTCAAGCACATCCATACCATAAATATCTAAATCCATCAGCCAGGCTGCCATGAGCTGTGTAGTAGCGTGATGAGCCGTACCGAACGACATTTTCGGCTCGATGAGGATCTCATATTTAATGTCCGGTAAAGATGGATGAAAAGGGGCCCTGACATGGCATTTACCCTCGATGATCACCGGTTCGTAATTCCGCTCCCACTCCTCGTTCCAGTTCTTTTCCTCCAGTTTTTTGATGTATAATTTAATTTCAGGATGTACTTTGAGAAAAGGAATGTCTTTTAAACAATCAAATTTATAAGCCTCATCAGGGATATATGCTATGAGTGTAGTATCTTCTTCAATGAAACTCGCGAACCCTATCTCAAGAAGTTCAGCTATTAAAATTGATTTGCCCTCTTCATCAATTAAAGGCCGGAAAATTATTTGCAAATGATGCATATTAACCATTTCTAATTCCGGGGAATCATAATCGTTCGAGGCTTTCTGAAAAATCAAATTTCACGCAAAGAACGCAAAGATAATACGCAAAGAACGCAAAACGAATAATTCTTCATCAAGCCTTTGCGAACTTTGCGCTTAAACTTTGCGAGCTTTGCGTGAACCATATTGACGATTTTTATAAATCCATGCTATGACTGAGAATTCATCCCGCGGCGCTGACAATCTTCACAAACTCCTCCGCCGTGAGCGAAGCGCCGCCGATCAGCCCGCCATCGACATCGGTCTTGGCAAACAGTTCCGCGGCATTCTTACCATTGCAGCTCCCGCCATAGAGAATGGTCTTTTCGGCCGCCGCTTCAGCCCCGAATTTCTTTGCAATCAGATCACGGATGAAAAAGTGCATCTCCTGGGCCTGCTCCGGTGTGGCAGTAACCCCTGTGCCAATGGCCCACACCGGCTCATAAGCGATGATCAGGGTATTAAAATCCTCCAGGGAAAGCTTGAAAACAGTATTTTCAAGTTGTTGCTTCACTACTTCGAAATGACGGCCGGCCTCACGGTCCTGCAATACCTCCCCGCAGCAGAAAATGGGAACGAGGCTTTGTGTTTGGGCCATTTTTACTTTGTCCAGCAGCATTTCATCAGTTTCATGGAAATATTTTCTCCTTTCGGAATGCCCTATGATGCAAAAGTCGATATACATGGAGCGGAGCATGGCCGCCGAGATTTCACCCGTATAAGCGCCGGATTCATACTGGCTTACATTCTGGGCCCCGATAAAAACCGGGTAATCGGCCGTAATATCGCCCGCCATCTCAAGAAACACATATGGCGGACAAAGGATCACGTCCACATTCTCAGGTTTGCCCTGCTCGTCGAGCAGTTCGATGATATCGGTAATCAGGTCCTCGGCCTCCCCGAAGGTCTTGTTCATCTTCCAGTTGCCGGCAACGATTTTTGTTCTCATGATGTTTGGTGTTAGATTTTTGATGGGGGCAAAGATAGGAAAGAGTTCTGAGTTCTGAGTTCTGAGTTCTGAGTTTAGGGTGCCGACCGCTGACTTACATTCCCGGAAACGCCTTTTTTATCGCCTGGTAATCGGGTAAATCGCGCCAGTGCCATTTTCCGAGCACGACCCCGTCTTTCAGCAGGATCAGCCCGGGGTTGGAGCGGATCATCATCTTCAGCTCAATGTCGTCGGCATGGTAAATTTCCCAATGAGGATGCTTGTCGTGCCGCCATTTTTCAATATCATGCTCCAGGCTGCCTGTGATCACGATGACCGAATACCCGTCGTGATAAATATCATGATAAAGCTGGTCCATCTTGCGGAAACCCTTTTTTGAGGCCAGTCTCAAATTATACGATACCACAAGGAACTGGTAATCGGGATTATTGACGAATGTTTCCGTCAGGTCATTGCCTTCGGCATCGTATATCTGCAGGGTATGGCCTTTGATAACCCCCGAATCGTCGGTCCGCTGATCGACGAATTCCCACTGCGCCAGCCACTCAGGATCATCCCAGGGATAATGGGGAGAAAGATATTCTTTTGTTTCACCGGTGACCTTATTCTGGTAAGTCAGGTATATTTTCGCTTCACCCGGGTCATCAGGCACCAGGTCGGTTCCAACTTTCCAGCCCAGAAAATCGATCCAGGGCAGGTGACGGTACTGGTAGTAAGAAAAATAGGCGAAACCCAGGGCAATGACCAGCACGAAAATATTGGCCGCTTTGGGAATAAGCCAGGGTTTGTATCTGTTTCGGTAAAAAAATATGATAATGACAAATACGATGAGCGCCAGGTTCTTGTAAAATGTCTCCCAGTTAGTGAGTATAATAGCATCGCCGAAGCAACCGCAATCGGGAACCGGTTCATAAAGGGCATCGTAAAATGTCAGGACCGTGAAAAAGATCATCAGAAGAAAAAGTGGCCATGAAAGTTGCTTCAGCCGGAGATTGATCAACATGGCCACACCCAGTGTAAATTCAAGGGTGCAAAGAAAGATCGAAAGCGTCAATGTAAGCGGGATGGCCCATTCCATCCCGTATGCGATGAAGTAATCCTCCATTTTGAACGCCGTTCCCAGCGGGTCAACCCCCTTGACAAACCCTGAAAAAATAAACACCAGGCCCACGAGCACCCGGCTAATAAACGCAACAATCCTCATTTTATATGTTATATGTTATATATTCTAACTTCTATCTTCTATCTTCTAACTTCTCCTCATCAAGCTTAATCAACGCAAATAAAGCATAATTAATAATATCCCTGTAATTGGCGTCCACCCCTTCCGAAACAAACGTCTCCCCTGCCCTGTCTTCGATCTGCTTGATCCGCATCAGTTTCATCAGGATGATATCGGTATAGGAACTGATCCGCATGTTCCGCCAGGCCTCGTCGTAATCATGGTTCTTGTTTTCCATGAGGTCGCGGGCGCTCTGAAAATGGCGGTCGTAAAGCTCCAATATCTTTTCCTGCGGAAGCTCCGGTTGCTCTTCCGGTCCCAGTTCCAGCTGGATCAGCGCCATCACCGAATAATTCACGATCCCGATAAATTCGGGCCTGATCCCTTCTTCAACCCGATGGAGCCCTTTTTGTTCAATAGACCGGATCCGGTTGGCCTTGATGTAGATCTGGTCGGTCAGGGATGGTGACCGAAGGATGCGCCAGGCGCTTCCATAATCCTTCATTTTATTGATGAAGACTTCTTTGCAATCGGCCATGGCCTGTACGAACTGTCGGGCTGTTTCTGTCATCTTTTCTTGTATCTTCGCAGTGGATCCAATTATAAATCGCTATGAAAAAAAACAGCGATAAAAGTACATTTTTTTCACCAAAGCGGGTATTTGAATACAACGGAAAGGTGATGGATTTCACAAAACCGCGCGTGATGGGTATTCTGAACGTAACGCCTGATTCGTTTTTTGAGGCTGGGAGGCATGGGGGCATGGAGGCATGGGGGCATGGAGGCATGGGGACATGGAGAAGGAGGGTTGAACGGATGTTGGAGGATGGAGCGTATATCATTGATATCGGGGCGGTATCGACCAGGCCTGGAGCGGCTGAGGTCAGCGTTGAGGAGGAAAAACAAAGGTTGATGGCGCCGTTGCAGGAGATGCGAAAGAGTTTCCCCGAACTGATCATCTCCGTAGACACTTACCGGGCTGAAATCGTCCGGATGGTGGCCGGAGAAGGAGCGGATATGATCAACGATATCTCCGGAGGAACATTTGACAAGAAAATGATCCCTCTGGTGTCAAAGCTGGAGATCCCATATGTCATCATGCATATCCAGGGGACACCGAAAAATATGCAGGTAAATCCTCAGTATCATGATGTTAGGGAAGAAGTTTTCGCCTTCCTGCTTCAGCAGGCAAAGAAACTGGAATCAAACGACCACCATAATATTATCCTCGACCCCGGTTTCGGATTTGGTAAAACAATAGCACATAATTATACCCTGCTTAGCCATCTGGACCGGCTGACGGCCAACGGCTACCCGGTCCTGGCCGGCTTGTCGCGCAAATCAATGATCAATAAGGTTTTGGGCACCAGGCCCGAAGAAGCCCTGAACGGAACGACTGTGTTGAATACCATCGCACTCCTCAAAGGCGTCTCCATCCTTAGAGTACACGATGTGAAAGAAGCGCTGGAAGCAGTGAAGCTGATTGAGCGGGTTAGGAAAAGTAATTCGTTGTAATTCGTTGTAATTCGTTGTAAT
>Ga0114946_10000670_pt1 | contig 22927 bp, 26 predicted proteins | sample WalLakDeSediment_FD_88676 | JGI IMG/M metagenome (GOLD analysis project Ga0114946, IMG submission 88676) | Lake sediment microbial communities from Walker lake, Nevada to study Microbial Dark Matter (Phase II) - Walker Lake 11/02/13 Deep Sediment | ecosystem: Environmental > Aquatic >...
CGTCGCCGGCGACCGTTTCCTGCATTACATCCCGGACACGCAATCGATCCAGGAACTGCCCCGCCAGCCGCAGGCGCGCTACCGGTCCATGGCGGCCAACCTCTACGCCGCCGCGCCGAACACTACCGTTGCGGCGGCAGTCGACCCCGGCCGCGGCTCGCTGCTGGCGCTGTTGATCCAGGAGCCGCGGCTGGGAGAGCGCATCGCGCAAGGCGGCCCGGTGGGCGTCGTGATCATCCTGCTGGGAATCATCGGGCTGGTGATTGCGCTGGTGCGGTGGCTGTACCTGGGCGCCGTGGGCAACAGGATCCGGCAACAACTCAAGAGCGAGACCGCCGGCGCGGACAATCCGCTGGGGCGCATCCTCGCGGTCTATGAGGCCAGTCGCGATGCGGACCCGGAAGCGATCGAACTGAAGCTGGACGAGGCCATCCTGCGGGAGATCCCGCGCCTCGAGGGCTGGCAGGGCTCGATAAAAGTGATTGCGGCGGTGGCCCCGCTGCTCGGGCTCCTCGGCACGGTGACCGGGATGATCGCGACCTTCCAGGCGATCACTTTGTTTGGCACCGGCGACCCGAAGCTGATGGCGGGCGGGATTTCACAGGCGCTGGTCACCACCGTCCTCGGGCTGACGGTGGCGATCCCGCTTGTGCTGTTGCACAGCGTGGTCGCGAGCCGCAGCAAGGCCCTGATCGAAGTACTCGAAGAGCAGAGCGCGGGCATCATCGCCCGACAGGCGGAACGCGACAAATGAACCTGTTGCCGGAAGCGTTCGCGGCGATTCGTGACTTCTTCGAGGCCGGAGGCAACGTCCTCTACGGCATCCTGTTCGTCACGGCGCTCATGTGGACATTCATATTGGAGCGCCTCTGGTTCTTCTCCGTCGTCCTCCCGAGGCGTGTCGAGCAGGTCCGCCTGGACTGGGACGGGCGCAGCGACACGTCTTCATGGTACGCGCGAAAAATCAGGGCCGAACTGATCTCCGGAATCCGGCTGGAGTGCCGGCGTTACGTGGCGCCGGTGAAGACCATGATGGTCGTGTTGCCGCTACTCGGCCTGCTCGGGACGGTGACCGGCATGATCTCGGTGTTCGATGCCATGGCGCTGACGGGCACGGGCAACGCGCGGCTGATGGCGGCAGGCGTCTCCAAGGCGACCATCCCGACGATGGCGGGCCTGGTGGCCGCGCTGTCCGGGCTGTATTTCGCCACCTGGCTGGACAAGAAGGCGAGCCGCGAAGCGGCCGGCCTCGCCGACGTGCTCGTCAGTCGATGAGGGGCGCCGGGGCATGAGCAGGAAGCGCAGGCATGGCGGCGACGAGGCGGAGATCAACATCACGCCGATGCTGGACATTGTCTTCATCATGCTGATCTTTTTCATTGTCACCACCTCGTTCGTGAAGGAAATCGCACTGGACCTCAATCGACCCGCGAGCGAACCGCGGGAGGAAAAGGAGATCGCCGAGGTCATCACCATTCGCATCGCGGCCGGCGGCCGGATCGAGGTCGGCGACCGGGCGGTGGACATTCGCGCCGTGCGCGCCAACATCGAGGGCGAGCTGGCGACCCGGGGATTCGACACTCCGGTAGTGGTGATCGCCGACCGTGCCGCCGACTCCGGCCTGATGGTGCGCGTCATCGACCAGGCACGCATGGCCGGCGCGGAAAGCGTCTCGCTCGCGGCGATGGCGCGCTAGCGGCGGGGAAGGTCGGCAAATCATGGCCAGAAGGCACGCAGAACAGCAGGAAGACACGGAAGTCAACATCACGCCGATGCTGGACATCGTCTTCATCATGCTGATCTTTTTCATCGTCACGACGTCCTTCATCCGGGAAACGGGCATCGATCCGCAGCGGCCGGAGGCGAACACCGCGGCAAAGCAGGAACGCGGCAACATCCTCATCGGCGTGTCGGCGACCGGCCAGATCTGGATGGACAAGCGCCAGGTCGAACTGGGCGCGGTACGCCACATGGTCGAGCAGGCGCGCAGCGAGAGCCCGGAAAGCACGGTCGTCATCATCGCCGACGAGCGGGCCTCGACGGGCATCGTGATCGACCTGATGGACCAGGTCAGGCTCGGGGGCGTGCTCAACATCTCGGTCGCGGCACAACCGGCGGGAGAGGGCTGATGCGCCTGCTCGCCGCAGTAAGCGGCGGCGTGTTAGTGGCGCTGTTGTTGTTCCTGCTGATGCATGCGCTGGTGGGTGGACGAGACGGCTTCCAGCGTGGTCCGGACGGCGGCCAGATCGTGGATTTCGTGCGCGTGCGAGCGGAGGAGGTGGTGCAGACACGCGACCGGCAGGCGCCGCGCGAGCCGCCGCCGCCCGACAAGCCGCCGCCCCCGCCGAGGCTGGAGACGGACACGCCCCGCGCGGTCGTCAGGCAGGTCCTCGACATCGATATGCCGGATATCTCGATCGGTCTGACGGGCGGACCGGTGGTCGCGACCTCGTGGCAGCCGGGAGACGTCGGCGCAGATGCCGATGTGATCCCGATCGTCCGCATCGAGCCACAGTATCCGCGCGAGGCGCTCATGCGCGGCATCGAGGGCTGGGTGCAGTTGCGCTTCACGATCAACCCGGACGGCTCGGTGTCCAACCCGGAGGTGATCGCCGCCGAGCCGCCGCGGATATTCAACCGCGAGGCCATGCGGGCCATCCTGCGATGGAAGTTTCGCCCCCGGATCGTGGACGGCCAGGCCGTCTCGCGCCAGGCCGAGCAGGTCATCGAGTTCAACATCATGCGGGACCCGTCATGACACCGGGCGGGTGCCGCAAGCGGTCGTTGCGCCGGGCGTTGATGTGTGCCGCGCTGGCGCTTGTGCTGGCGCCTGCCGCGGGTGTGGCGCAGGGCACGACGGGCGCGGTGCAGCAGCGCAGTGATCCGGGCATGCTGATGAGCGAGCGCGCCTACCGGCGGTTCGAGGGCATCGCCCACCTGTATGGCGACGGCCGCTACGGCGAGGCCCTGAGCAGCGCGGAGTCCTTCCTTCGCTCAGAGCTGAACGACTACGAGCGAGCGATGGGCGAGCAGATGCTCGGCTATACCCTGGTGGCGCTGGATCGCCCGGCCGAGGCGGTGCCGCGATTCGAGCGGGCCCTGGAGCTCGACGCGCTGCCGAACAGCACGCATTTCAGCATGATGCGGTCCCTGGCCCAACTCCATGCCTCGCTGGAACAGTGGCAGAAGTCGCTCGACACGATGACCCGGTACCTTCGCTTCCTGCCTGAGGCCACCGCGGAAGACCGCATCATGATGGCCCAGAATTATGTTCAGCTCCGCCGGTACGGCGAGGCGCTCGACTGGGTTCGCGGCGCGATCGAGCGGGCCGGGGACGGGGCGAGGGAGAGCTGGCTGCAGCTCGAACTGGCGATTCTCCTGGAGCTCAAGGACCATCCTGCCGCGCTGCGGCTCCTCAACACCATGGTTGCGCGCTGGCCCGACCGGCTGCGCTACTGGGAGACGATGGCGGGCTTGCACCAGGAGATGGATCAGGACAAGGCGGCACTGGCGGCACTGATGACCGCCTATGACGCCGGACTCATCACCGAGCAGTCGAAGCTCATGAATCTGGCGCGCATGAACCTGTACGTCGAGCTTCCGTACCAGGCCGGCCGGATCCTGGAGCGGGCCATGGAGGCGGGGCACATAGAGGCCGGCCCCGTCCAGCTGGAGTTGCTGCTGCATTCATGGACCACTGCGCGCGAGTTCGATCGCGCGGCGCGCGTGATCGACCGGTTGGCGCCCATCACCGGGGACGGCGACCTGCTCATCCGCAAGGCGCGCCTGGCCATGGAGCAGAACAGGTGGCAGGAAGCACTCGATGCCGCCCGCGAGGCGCTCGAGCTCGGCAAAGTCAGCCAGCCCGGCGCGGCGTGGCTGGTGATCGGGATCGCGCTGATGGAACTGGACCGGTTGCGCGAGTCGCGCCAGGCCTTCCAGCGGGCGCAGGAATTCGAGCCCGATGCCCGCCGCCAGGCACGGGAGTGGCAGCGCTTCGTCGAGGAGCGGATCCAGGTGGCCGAGTTGCGCGCCGGCCACTAGGGCCTGTTCACACTTGGCTGGTCGCCGCGACGGCGGCCATTTTTCCGCCAGCCAAGGCGCAGCGAGCGCAGTGTAGTCGTTCTACACGAGCGAGCGGCAACACAGGCTGGCGGAAAAATGGCCCCGTCCCTCCGGGTTGTGCCCCGAATCGCGCCATGCGGCGTTGCTCGTCGTTCGTTTGGAGTCACCAAACTTCTCTCCTCGTGCCTTGCCTGGCGCGATTCGGGGCGACAACGCGGCGAGCAGCTAAGTGTGAACAGGCCCTAGACCGGGTGTCGTGTGGCGCGCCACGGCCGCCGGCCGGCGCGCTTCATTATGTGATGTGCTTCACGTTATGTTAATCACCTGTGGATATGTGACGGTGGTCGCATCGCAGTCGTGCGCATGAACTGAGAATGGCCGTGGGTCGTTGCGCCCGCGGTTCCATTTCGGTCCGCGGGCATTCGCGGGCATCGAAGCGGAGCCAATGGATCGAAATTCGACAAACGGGAGCGGACACGGAACGCGAGGGAGCGATGCGCACCTCGCGGCTTCAGAGCAGGCTATCGATCAATTTCTCGATGCCGCATGGATGGAACGCGGCCTTTCGAAGAACACCTTGTCTGCCTATCGCACGGATCTGATGGGACTGGCCCGCTGGATTGCCGGCCAAGGTCGCCCGATCACCGGCGCGGAGCGGGGCGATGTGCTCGGTTTCATCGCAGAGCGCGTGGCAGGCGGCGCTCGGCCGCGGTCATCCGCGCGCCAGCTGTCCAGTTTCCGCCGTTTTTTTCGCTGGCTGGTGCGCGAGCGCGGCGCCGGCGAGGATCCCACGGCGCGGATCTCGATGCCGAAGATCGGCCGACCCCTGCCCAAGTCGCTGACCGAGGACGAAGTCGAGTCCCTGCTCAATGCGCCTGATACCGCGGAGGCGCTGGGGCACCGCGATCGGACGATGCTCGAGGTCCTGTACGCCACGGGCCTGCGGGTGACCGAGCTCGTCAGTCTCAGGCTCGGCCAGGTCAACCTGAATCAGGGCGTCATCCGGGTCACCGGCAAGGGCGGTCGCGAGCGGCTGATTCCGCTCGGTGAGGAATCACTGGAGTGGCTGCAACAGTTCATCGCGGGAGCACGTGAGGAGATCCTGCTCGAGAGGCAAACGGACTTCGTTTTCCCGACGCGGCGCGGGGACCGGATGACCCGCCAGGCTTTCTGGCACATCATCAAGCGATACACGGAGCGCGCGGGGATCAGCCAGGCGCTTTCGCCCCATACTCTCAGGCATGCCTTCGCAACCCATTTGCTCAACCACGGCGCGGACCTGCGCGTGGTGCAGATGTTGCTCGGGCACAGCGACCTCTCCACGACACAGATCTATACGCATGTCGCCCGCGAAAGATTGCGGGACCTCCATGCCCGGCATCACCCGCGGGGCTGACTAGCGCGGGACGGCTGCGGAGCATCCGGGCTAGAATCACGGCCAATGTCGCCGGGCGTGCTGAACCTTTTCAAGGTCAGCCCGGTCTGATGGCGATACCCGTCCGTTGCCCTTTTGCCCGTCACCAGGAGCCCCGATGAGCCCATTGCTTGCCGCCGCCGCACTTGCCGCGCTATATCCCGCCGCATCCGCAGACGGCGCGTCAGTCGAGGAAACACTGGCGGCGAAACTGACCGGTGTTACGGCCGAGCAGATCCGGGCGACCCCCATCGCCGGCCTGTGGGAGATTTCGGTCGGCCGCCAGGTCGTCTACGTCAGCGAAGACGGGCGCTACCTGGTGCGCGGCGACTTGATCGACATGACGGACAGCCGCAGCCTGACGGATGACCGCATCGCGGAGCTGCAGGAACTGATGGAGAAGCGCCTGCAAAGCGCGCTCGAGAGCGAATTGGACGAGGCCCGGATGGTGGTGTTCTCGCCCGAGAAGCCGAAGCATACCGTCACGGTCTTCACCGATGTCGATTGCGGCTACTGTCGCAAGCTGCACCGCGAGATCCACGAGTACACCGCGCGCGGCATCAAGGTGCGCTACGTGTTTCTCCCGTTGGCCGGCCCGGGATCGGACAGCTGGGCCAAGGCGGATGCCGTATGGTGTTCGGCCGACCGCAATGACGCCATGACGCGGGCGAAGCTGGGCGAGGATATAGAGGCGCAACAGCCTTGCGAGAACACCCCGGTGGCGGAGCACTACCGCCTCAGCCGCGAGCTCGGCATCCAGGGGACGCCCGGGCTCGTCACCGAGAATGGCCAGTTGCTGTCGGGGTACCTGTCAGCCGAGCAACTCTCCGCCTGGCTGGATTCGCACTAGGGCCGTCAGCGCTCCAGCAGCGGCAGCTTGTCCGGCTTGCCGTCCCAGTCCTCGGCGTCGGCGGGCGGCTCGCCTTTTTCGGTGATCACCGGCCATTGGGCGGAGAGCTCCTTGTTGAGCTCCAGGAAATGCGCCTGGGATGCCGGCAGATCCTCTTCCGAGAAGATCGCCTCGGCGGGGCACTCGGGCTCGCACAGCGTGCAGTCGATGCATTCTTCCGGGTCGATGACGAGGAAATTCGGGCCCTCGTGGAAACAGTCCACCGGGCACACTTCGACACAGTCCATATACTTGCACTTGATGCAATTTTCTACGACTACGAAGGTCATGGCGGGTTCGACTCCGGAATGGTTCTGGCTGGCGCCCAAGCGGGCGCAGACGATGCGTTATTGTGCCACAGGGCGCGCGCGCCGTTTCAAGCCGGGTGGCCGCGATCGAATGCGATGGTGTGCAGGCGCCTCACGCCGGCGGCCCGGTCCTCGAGGAACTTCTCGAGCGCAAAGCGCACCGAGCGAAAGGCAATATCGTCCCAGGGAATCTCCTCCGGTTCGAACAGGCGCACTTCGAGGCTCTCGTCGCCGGCGCTGAAGCCGCCGTCGAGTAGCGTGGCGCGGTACATCATGTGCACCTGGCGCGCGTGCAGCACGTCGACCACCGCGAACAGGTCGTGGATCTCCACGCGGGCGACGGCCTCTTCCATGGTCTCGCGGGCCGCGCCGCCGGCCATGGTTTCGCCGTTTTCCATGAAGCCGGCCGGGATCGTCCAGTACCCGTAGCGCGGCTCGATCGCGCGCCGGCAGAGCAGGATCCGGCGACCCTCCTCGGGCACGCAGCCGACGACGATCAACGGGTTGACGTAGTGAACCTTGCCGCAGGCCGTGCAGACGTGGCGGGGGAAGCTGTCGCCTTGCGGGACGCGCAACTCGACACGATGGCCGCATTCGGTGCAGAAGTTCATCGAACCCTTTCTCAGGAGTGCTGGTGCCCGGGGCGAGAGTCGAACTCGCACGACCTCACGGCCGGCGGATTTTGAGTCCGCTGCGTCTACCAGTTCCGCCACCCGGGCGCTGCGCGGGACAGGCCAGGCCGTCCCGCAGCGGCGAAGCTTAACATTGCTTATATGCGCCGGGACATTGCGACCCTGGGTCGAGTTGCGGCATCTATAGGTAGGAGCCCAATCGGCGAGGAGAGCGCGTGGCGGGATTCGCGGACTGCAGGCCTGACCCGGCGATTCTCGCCCGGGCACGCCGCGGCGACATGAAGGCCCACGAGGTGCTGTACGCGAACTATGGCGGCCCGGTATACACGCTGGGGGTACGCATCCTCGCCGATCCGGCGCTGGCCCAGGACGTGTTGCAGGACACCTGCATCGAAGTCATCCGGCATGTCGGCGAGTTCCGCGACGACGGTGCGTTCGGCGGCTGGGTAAAGCGCATCGCCACCAACAAGGCGCTGGCGCACCTCAGGAGCGCCTGGCACCGGAAAGCCGAAAGCCTCGCGCCGGACGACGACGCCGAGACGTCGGTCCGGGAGCCTCTCGAGGCCGACGACTTCGCGGAGCGGGTGGCCGACCGGGAGAGCCTGGAGCGGGCCCTGGAGGCGCTTTCGCCCACGGCGCGCGCGGTGGTGTGGCTGTACGACGTCGAGGGCTACAACCACCAGGAGATCGCGGCGTTGATGGGCAGGACGGTCAGTTTTTCCAAGTCCCGGCTGTCGCGGGCGCACGAGCAATTGCGCGCGCAGCTTGGGCCAGAGTACGACGAGGTAAGCGCATGCACGCGACAACCGAACAACTGCTGAACCTGCGCGACGGGCGGCCCGTGGAGGCGGGGGCGTCGGCCCACGTGGCGGCCTGCGAGCTCTGCCAGCGCGAGCTGCGGGGACTCGCCCGGATGCGGGACCGGCTGCGGGCGCTGCCGGAGCTGCGGCCGCCGCACGATTTGTGGCGCGCGGTCGCGGTCAACGCTGTCGGAAAGCCGCCGCGGACCGGGAGTCGCTGGCCGTTACTGGCCGGACTCGCGGCCAGCCTGGCCCTCGGCGCCATGTTGATTGTCAGTGTCACGCAGCGGCCGGACGAAGGCCCGGCGCGCGGCACCACCACGGACCTGATCGCCGCGACACCCGCGCCGGCCAGCTCGGTCAACGGCGGCACGCGGGCGGAACTGCTCGAGACGTCGCGCCGGCTGGAGGCCGCGTTGCGGGCGATGCCGGCGGCGCCGCAGGTCACGCGGGCCAGCACGGCGCTCACCATCGCCGAATTGCAGGACCGTATCTTCCAGATCGACTACTCGCTGGGGGAACCGGGGCTGGAGCCGGCGCGCGAGCGGGCACTGTGGCAACAGCGCGTGAGGCTGATGGACTCGCTGATGCAGGTCAGGTCGGCGCAGCTGTCGGAGGTGCGCTGATTTTCGTCGGCGCTTCGCGGTATTCAACGAGCAAGGGAACGATGGATATGAACACTAAAAGCAGCATTGGCCGCCTGTGGACGATTGCCGCGCTGGCGGTGACGCTCGCCCTGGCGACGTCCGTGGTGCTGGCCGACGAGGCGCCTGCCGCGCCGCCGGATACCGGGCGCGCCGGCACGGACGCGCAGCTCGAAGATGCCCAGGCCAGGCTCGAGGCCGCGGCCCGCGAGATCGCGGCGTTGACCGCGCAGATCGTGGGTGACCTGGGCATCGACGCAATTGCCAGGATCGAGGAATTCGCACGGCGGCCGCGGCCGGTGATGCTGGGCGTCACCATCGGGCCTGTCGGCGAGCAGGATGCGAAGCAGGACGGCGTCATGGTGCTCGGCGTGACGCCGGGCTCGTCTGCCGAAGAGGCCGGCATTCGCAGCGGCGACGTGCTGGTGTCGCTCGGCGAGACGACACTCGACTGGAGCGGCGACACTTCGCCGGTCGAGAAGCTGCTCGGGAAGCTCGGCGAGACCGAGCCGGGAACCGAGGTGGAGTTGGGGTACCGGCGCGAAGGCCGCGCGGCAAAAGCAATGGTCGAAGCCCGGCCATGGTCCTGGACCCAGGCGTTCTATTTCGACAACGAGCGGGCGCGCGTTTCGCCGCCCCCCGGGGCGCCGCGGCACGGCGTGTTGATGCGGCACCTCATGGCCGATCGCTGGGGAGACATGGAGCTCGTCGCCCTCAGCCCCGGGCTTGGTGAATACTTCAAGGCCACCGAGGGCGTGCTGGTGGTCCGTGCGCCGGCCGATCCGACGCTCGGCCTCAGGGATGGCGACGTGATCGTGGACATCGCCGGCCGCACGCCCAAGGACCCCGGGCACGTCGTGCGCATCCTGCGTTCCTACGCGCCCGGCGAGCGCCTCGTGATGACCGTAGTGCGCGCCGGCGAGCGCGTGCAGCTCGAGGCCGATGTTCCGGCAGGCGCGGGGGGAAGGTGACGGGGTGCTAACATGCGCGCGCCATGCGGCGCGCCGACTTCCATTACGACTTGCCCGAGGAGCTGATCGCCCAGGCGCCCCTGGGTGACCGCTCCGCGAGCCGCCTGCTGGTCGTCGACGGCGCCGCGGGCGCGTGGCGCGACGATTACTTTCGCGAGTTGCCGCAGTTGCTGCGACGGGGCGATTTGCTGGTACTCAATGACACGCGCGTCATTCCGGCCCGCGTCTTCGGGCACAAGGAGAGTGGCGGGCGCGTCGAGCTGCTGGTCGAGCGACTGGCAGGGGAACGCGGCGCGGTGGGGCAGCTCAGGGTCAGCAAGCCGCCCGCGCCCGGCGCGCGACTGAATTTCGACGGCGACGCGAGCGCGGTCGTCAAGGCGCGCGCCGGGCGGGACGGCGACCTGTTCGAGCTGGTATTCGACCGTCCCGTGCTGCCCTGGCTCGAAGCCTTCGGCCGGATGCCGCTGCCGCCCTACATCCGTCGGGTGGCCGACGACTCCGACCGGGCGCGCTACCAGACGGTGTACAGCCGCGCGCCCGGCGCCGTGGCCGCGCCGACCGCCGGGCTGCACTTCGACGCCGCGCTGTTCTCGCAGCTGGCCGGGCAGGGAATCGAAACGACGGCCGTGACGCTGCACGTGGGCGCAGGCACCTTCCAGCCGGTGCGCACCGAGGATCCGCGGGCGCACCGCCTGCATGCCGAACGGGTGACCGTCGGCAAGGCCGCCTGCGAGGCGATCGCAGCGACCCGGGCGCGCGGCGGGCGGGTCGTCGCCGTCGGCACCACCGTGGTGCGCAGCCTCGAGGCGGCCGCCTCCGGCGGCGAACTGGCGCCGTTCGAGGGCGAGACCGAGCTGTTCATCCTGCCCGGCTACGGCTTCAGGGTCGTCGATGCGCTGGTGACGAATTTCCACCTGCCGGAGTCGTCCCTGCTGATGCTGGTATGCGCATTCGCCGGGACGGACACGGTGCTCGGCGCCTACCGCCACGCCGTCGAGGCCGGGTACCGCTTCTTCAGTTACGGTGATGCGATGTACCTGACCCCGTTTGCCGGCGCGCGCGAGGCGGCAGCATGAAGTTCTCGCTGCTGGCGACGGCCGGCCGGGCGCGTCGCGGCCGCCTCGAGTTCGGGCGCGGCGTCGTCGAGACGCCAGTGTTCATGCCGGTCGGCACCTACGGCACGGTCAAGGCAATGACGCCCGAGGAACTGGAAGCGCTCGGCGCCCGGATCGTCCTCGGCAACACCTTTCACCTGATGCTCCGGCCGGGCACGGATATCATCCGGGCCCACGGGGGGCTGCACGGCTTCATGCACTGGGAGCGGCCCATCCTGACGGACTCCGGCGGCTTCCAGGTCTGGAGCCTCGCCGAGCTGCGCAGGATCTCCGAGGAAGGCGTGCAGTTCGCTTCGCCGGTGGACGGTGCGCAGGTATTCCTCGGTCCGGAGCGCTCGATGGAGGTGCAGCGCCTGCTGGGCGCCGACATCGTCATGGCCTTCGACGAGTGCACCCCCTATCCGGCTACCGAGGCCGAGGCACGCGACTCGATGGAGCTCTCGCTGCGCTGGGCGGCCCGTTGCCGCGAGGCCCATGGGGACAATCCGGCGGCGCTGTTCGGCATAGTGCAGGGGGGGATGCATGCGCCGCTGCGCCAGGCTTCGCTGGCGGGCCTGCTCGAGATCGGCTTCGACGGCTATGCGCTCGGCGGGTTGTCGGTCGGCGAACCGGCCGGAGAGCGCGCGGCGGTGATCGAGGCGGTCGAGTCCGCCATGCCCGCCGATCGCCCGCGTTACCTGATGGGGGTGGGCACCCCCGAAGACCTGGTGGAGTCAGTGGCGCGCGGCATCGATATGTTCGACTGCGTCATGCCGACCCGGCATGCCCGCAACGGCTACCTGTTCACCCGCCACGGCACGCTGCGGATCCGCAATGCCCGCCACCGCGAGGACCCCGCCCCGGTGGATCCGGAGTGTGGTTGTTACACCTGTGCCAATTTTTCACGCGCTTACCTGCGGCACCTGGACAGCTGCAACGAAATCCTCGGGGCGCGGCTCAACACCATCCACAATCTGTACTTCTACCTGGATCTCATGGCGCAGATGCGGGATGCGATCACGGCGGGCGGGTTCCAGGCCTGGCGCCGGGACTTCTATACCATCCGGGACGGTGAAGAATGAGGCAAGCGGCGCGCATCGTGGCATAATAGCCCGCTGTTTTACCGCCGCCCTTGTCCGGGTGGCGCAATCCGGGGACGTATTTCGATGGATTTCTTCATCTCCAACGCGTGGGCGCAGGCGGCCGGCGAACCCAGCGCACTGGTCAGCTTCCTGCCGCTCATCCTGATCTTCGTCATCTTCTACTTCCTGCTGATCCGGCCGCAAACCAGGCGCGCCAAGGAACACCGCAAGTTGGTCTCCGAGCTCAAGACCGGCGACGAGGTCATCACCGGCGGCGGCATCATGGGCCGCATCACAGAGGCCGGCGAGCAGTTCCTGAAGGTCGAGGTCGCCGACGGCGTGGTGCTGAGGATTCAGCGCCAGACCGTGCTGACGGTGCTCCCCAAGGGCACCTACAAGTCGGTCTGAACGACTCCCCAGCCAGGAAATATCCGTGGTCCTCAACCGTTTTCCCCTGTGGAAGAATCTCCTCGTTGTCGCGGTCATCCTGATTGGGCTGGTGTTCGCGTTGCCGAATATCTACGGCGACGCGCCCGCGATCCAGGTGACCGCCGAGACCGGCCAGCCGCTCGACGAGGCGACCCTCCAGCGCATCAGCGCGATCCTCGACACCCGGGCGATCAGCCACGGTCCGGCCTACCTCGAGGACGGCCGCGTCACGGTCCGCTTCCAGGACGTGGAGGACCAGCTCAGGGCGCTCGATCTCGTGCGCGAGCAACTCGGGCAGGGCTATGTCGCCGCGTTGACCCTCACGCCGCGAACCCCGGCGTTCCTGCGCGCCGTGGGACTCAAGCCGATGAGCCTGGGGCTCGACCTGCGCGGCGGGGTCCACTTCATGTACGAAGTGGACATGGAGGCCGCGATCGGCCAGGCGCTGGATCGTTACGAGACGGATTTCAGGACCCTGCTGCGCGATGCGCGCATCCGCTACAAGTTGGTGCGTCGCGACGGCGATGTCGTGCGGGTTACGCTGGATACTGCGGACGACCGGAGCGCCGCAAGGCGCGTGATCGTGGACGCCGACCGGGACCTGGCGATCAGCGAGCGGCAGGTCGGCGAAGACTTCGAGCTGGTCGTGCGAATGTCGGACAACCAGGTCCGGGAACGCCAGGACTTCGCCATCGACCAGAACACCATCACCTTGCGCAACCGCGTCAACGAGCTGGGCGTCTCCGAGCCGGTGGTGCAGCGCCAGGGCGCCGACCGCATCGTAGTGCAGCTGCCCGGTGTCCAGGACCCGGCCCAGGCCGAGCGCGTGCTCGGCGCCACCGCGACGCTGGAGTTCCGGCTCGTGGACGAGGTCAATAGTCCCTTCGAGGCGGCCGAGCGCGGCCGCGCGCCGCTGGGCTCGGCCCTGTATCGCGACCGTTACGGTCAGCCGGTGCTGCTGCGTCGCGAGATCATCGTCACTGGCGACCAGTTGACCGGCGCATCGGCGGGGTTCGACGAGGGCATGCCGGCGGTATTCGTGAACCTGGACGCCCGCGGCGCCAGGAGGATGGGCGAGACCACGCGCGCCAACCTCAACAAGCGCATGGCGGTCATCTTCATCGAGCAGAAGCGCGACCTGGTGGAGCGCGACGGCGAGACCCGCGAGGTCACCCGCACCGAGGAGCGCGTTATCAGCGTCGCGACTATCCGCGGGGTGTTTTCCAACCGCTTCATGATCACGGGGCTGGAGCCGCTCGAGGCCCGCGACCTCGCCCTGCTGCTGCGCGCCGGGTCGCTGGCCGCGCCGATCTTCAAGGTCGAGGAGCGCACCATCGGGCCGAGCCTGGGCCAGGAGAACATCGATCGCGGCATCCAGGCCGTCGTGCTCGGATTCATTTTCGTGGTGCTGTTCATGGCGCTCTACTACCGCGTGTTCGGCTTGATCGCCAACCTGGCGCTGCTGACCAACGTCGTGCTGGTGGTGGCGCTGCTGTCGATGCTGCAGGCCGCGCTGACCCTGCCGGGCATCGCCGGGATCGTATTGACGGTCGGCATGGCGGTCGACGCGAATGTGCTGATCTTCGAGCGCATCCGCGAAGAGCTGCGCAACGGCAACACGCCGCAGGCGGCGATCCACGCGGGCTACGAAAAGGCCTTCTCGTCGATCGCCGACGCGAACATCACCACGCTGATCGCAGCGGTGGTGCTGTTCACCTTCGGCACCGGCCCGATTCGCGGCTTCGCGGTAACGCTGTCGCTCGGCATCATCACTTCCATGTTTACGGCCATCGTCGGCACGCGCGCCGTGGTCAACGCCCTGTACGGCGGCCGGCGCGTCCAGGCGCTGCCGATCTGAGGGGTCAAGCAGAATGGATTTCTTCAAGATCGAATCGCACATCGACTTCCTCAAGCCGCGGAAGATCGCCTACGCCATTTCGGGCGTGCTGATTCTTGTCTCGCTGGTGTCGCTGGCGACCCGCGGGCTCAACTTCGGCATCGAGTTCCGCGGGGGTGTCGTCATCGAGGCGGGCTTCCCGGACTCGGTGGACCTTCAGCCGATCCGCTCGGCGCTGGAGGAGGCCGGAATAGACCGCAGCGTGGTACAGCACTTCGGCAGTTCTCGCGAGGTCACGGTGCAGTTGATGGCCGAGGAAGGCGCGGATCCGAGCGCGACGCGCGACCAGGTCATGAATATCCTGCGCAAGGTCGACGCTCGCGCGGAGCTTCGCCGGGTCGAATTCGTCGGGCCACAGGTAGGCCGCGAACTGGCGGAGCAGGGCGGTCTCGCGGCGCTGTTCGCCCTGTTGATGATCCTTGCCTACGTCTCGTTCCGCTTCCAGTGGAAATTCTCGGTGGGCGCGGTCGCGGCCCTGGTTCACGACGTCGTCATTACCCTGGGTATTTTCTCCGTGCTCCAGCTGGCCTTCGATCTTGCGGTGCTGGCGGCAGTGCTGGCGGTGATCGGTTATTCGCTCAACGACACCATCGTCATCTTCGACCGCATCCGCGAGAACATGCTCAAGATGCGCCGCAAGTCCACCGAAGAGGTGGTGAACGCCTCGCTCAACCATACCCTGTCGCGCACCATCATGACCGGCGTGACGACGCTGCTGGTATTGCTGTCGCTGTACTTCCTGGGCGGCGAGGCAATCTCCGGCTTCTCCATCGCGCTCATCATCGGCGTGCTGATCGGCACTTACTCGTCGATCTACATCGCCAGCGAGACGGCCATGGCCCTGAAGGTGACGACCACGGACCTGTTGCCGCCACAGAGCAAGGAAGACGAGTCCGGCGTCGTGCCTTAGCCGCTCGCGACCTCGACAGCGGGTGTATACAGCAGGTGTATAGTAATGGCTGGCTATTCAGCCACTGAGGGGAAGTACGCAGTGCACGCCAGAGGTCTCCGTGGTTCGCGGGCGAAAAGGGCTATTGTCGGCAGCACGCTGCTATTGCTCGGATCTACGTGGATTGCCGGGTGCGCCCAGCCGGTGAGGACGGACGGCGCGTGGTACACCAACGGCGCCCGCGATCAGCCATTCACGAAAGTCCTGGTCGTCGGCGTCAGCCCGGACCTCAACCAGCGCTGCGCGTTCGAGCGTTTTCTGGCCACGCAGATCCGCAGTCAGGCCACTGCGACAAAAGCGATTCCAAGCTGCGACGCGATGTCGCACGATGACCCGCTGACTCGCGAAAACATCGAGCGGGCGGTCGCCGAACGCCAGGCGGATGCCGTCTTCGCGACCATACTCGTCGCCGCGGAGATTGGAATGAAGGAAGACGGCAGCAGCGAAACGCGTGGCGACGCCTACTTCAAGGCCACGGAATACGGCTACATGCCGGGCTACTACGGCGTCTACGGTGTGCCTGTGGTCTATGTGGAGTTCGAGACGGCACCTCCGGTCACTATGGTCGAAGGCCAAATGCAGATCGTCACGAAAGTCTACGAGACGGCCGGCGCCACGCTGATCTACGAGCTGAACACCCGGGCCCGACACCTCGAGTCGCGAGTCTCCGCCCTGGCCGAGCTCACCGGACCGATGGCCGAGCGCCTGCGCCGCGACGGACTGATCCGCTAGCAGGCCCTAGTTCCGCAGGCTGGGCGTCAGGTGCGGCTCGATGAGCTTCTGGAGCGCCTCGTGGATCTTGGGGTTGCCGGCGAGGATATTGCCGCTCTGCCGCCAGCCATCGCGTCCGCCGAGGTCGGTGACGATTCCGCCGCACTCCTGGATCATCAGTACGCCTGCGGCAACGTCCCAGATGTTGAGCCCGATTTCCCAGAACCCGTCCAGCCGGCCCGCTGCGACGTAGGCGAGATCCAGCGCCGCGGCGCCCGGGCGGCGCACGCCGGAGGTCTCCCGCATCGCAGCCTTCAGCATTTCCATGTACGCATCCAGCCAGTCCGAGCCTTCCTTGTACGGATACCCCGTGCCGACCAGGGACTTATCCAGCAGCCGTGTGTCGCTGACGCGCATCTTGCGCCCGTCGACCGTGGCCCCCGCGCCGCGGCTCGTCGTGAACAGCTCCTGGCGCAGCGGGTCGTAGATGACCCCGTGCTCGAGGCGCCCCCGGTGCATGACCGCGATGGAGACGCAGAACACCGGGAAACCGTGCAGGAAGTTGGTCGTGCCGTCGAGCGGATCGATGATCCACACGTACTCGGCGTCCCCGCTGGAGCCGCTTTCCTCGGCGAGGAAAGCATGGTCCGGGTAGCTGCGTTGCACGGTCCGGATGATGTCGTCCTCGGCCATGCGATCGACTTCGCTGACGAAATCGTTGCGGCCCTTGGAATCGACCTTGATCGCATCGAGCTGGTTGATGTGGCGGACGATGAGATCGCCGGCGCGGCGCGCGGCGCGGACGCCGATGTTCAACAGGGGATGCATGGGATTCTCTCCTCCGGCCGGGCGGGGCAATGACACGGCGACCAGCCCGGTGTGAGCAGGCCCTCGCCCGGTGGCGCGCCAGAGCCGGTATCAGCCGGTTAGAATAACAATTCGTCCCGTTTCCTGCAGGCCTTTCGATTCCCATGAGCATTCCCGTCCGTATCGTGCTCGTCGGCACCACCCATCCGGGCAATATCGGCGCTGCGGCGCGCGCGATGCGCACCATGGGCCTTGACCGGCTCTGCCTGGTCGCACCGCGCGAATTTCCCAGCGACGAGGCCACCGCCCGGGCCGCGGGCGCGGGCGACGTGCTGGCGAATACCCGGGTTTGCACGACACTCGACGAGGCGCTCGCCGGCTGTCGCTTCGTGGTAGGCGCCAGCGCCCGGCTGCGCGGCTTGTCCTGGTCGACAGTGAGCCCGCGGGAGGTGGCGCCGCGACTGCTGGCGGAGTGCGGCGACGGCGAGGCGGCGGTGGTATTCGGGCGGGAGAGCAGCGGCCTGAGCAACGACGAACTGGCGAGTTGCCATGCGCTGCTGCATATCCCGACGGATCCCGGCTACAGTTCATTGAACCTGGGAATGGCGGTGCAGGTCGTGGCCTACGAGTTGCACCTTGCGATGCTGGCCGCGGCTGCGCCCGCACCGGCGCAGGAGCGGCTGGATCCGCTGGCGACGGTCGAGGACCTGGAGCGCTTCTACGTTCACCTGGAACGGACCCTGGTCGATGCCGGCTTCCTGAACCCGGCCAATCCGCGCCACCTGATGCTGCGCCTCCGGCGGCTGTTCAGCAGGGCACTTCCGGAAGAAAAAGAGGTCAGGATATTGCGAGGCATCCTGACGGCGCTGGAGCCGCGGCCAAGCGGCGCAGCCACGGATGAGGCGCCCGACGCCCGGACGCGCTAAGGTACTCGCAACGCCACGGCCCAGCCACACACTCCGAGATGACCGAGATCCGCAAGCCACTTTATTTCGACTATGCCGCCACCACGCCCGTGGACGAACGCGTCGTGGCTTGCATGGTGGATTGCCTGGGGCGCGGAGGGTGTTTCGCGAATCCCGCCTCGAGCTCGCATGCGCCCGGGCGCGAGGCCCGCGGCCGCGTCGAGGCGGCGCGACGCGAGGTTGCGTCGTTGCTGGGTGCCAGGCCGACCGAGATCATCTGGACGTCCGGCGCGACCGAGTCGAACAACCTGGCGATCAAGGGGGCGGCCCGCTACCACGCCGATCGCGGCCGGCACATCGTCACCAGCCGGACGGAACACAAGGCGGTGCTCGACACCTGCCGCCAGCTCGAGAAGGAGGGCTGGCGGGTCAGCTACGTCTCGCCCGGGCCCGGCGGCATCGTGACGGTCGCCGAGATCGAGCCTGCGCTGCGGCCCGACACGGTGCTCGTCTCGGTGATGTACGTGAACAACGAGCTCGGCACCATCAACGAGCTCGCCCCGATCGGGCGGCTGTGCCGCGAGCGGGGCGTCCTGTTCCATGTGGACGCCGCGCAGGCGGCCGGCAAGTTGCCGGTGAACGTCGACGAGCTCGGCGTCGACCTGCTGTCCGTCTCGGCGCACAAGGTTTACGGGCCCAAGGGGGCCGGCGCGCTGTACCTGCGCGGCAGTCCGAAGAGCCGCCTCGAACCCCTGATTCATGGCGGGGGTCACGAGTGGGGCATGCGTTCCGGAACCCTGGCGACTCACCAGATCGTCGGCATGGGCGAAGCTTTCAGGATCGCCGCGGTCGAGCAGCCGGACGAGGCCGAACGCCTGCGCGCCCTGCGCGACCGTCTCTGGGAAGGCATCGTGGGGCTCGGCGGCGTGCACCTGAACGGCGATCCGGAGCGGCGCGTCGCCGGAATGCTGAACGTCAGTTTCGAGGGCGTGGAGGGCGAGAGCCTGTTGTTCGCGCTGCGGGACCTGGCAGTATCGAGCGGCTCGGCCTGTACTTCGGCCAGCCACGAGGCCTCGTACGTGCTGCGCGCGCTCGGGCGGGACGACCAGCTGGCGCAGAGTTCGTTGCGTTTCAGCCTGGGGCGTTTCAGTACCGTGGAAGAAATCGACTGCGCGATCGAGGTGGTGCGGGCACAAGTGGATCGGCTGCGCGGCCTCGGGCCGATCGGCGGCGAAGCAAGCAGGGAGGCGATGTAGACGTGCACGCGGAAATACTGGATTACAGCGGTGAAGTTCGCCATCGATTCGAGACCGCACCGCGCCACGGGCGCGTGCTGGCTGCGCCATCGGAGCGCCTGGCCGGCGCCGCCGGAGAGACGAGCCGGGGGGTGCGGGTCGAATTCGAGGCACGCGTCCGCGGCGGGCGTATCGTGGAGTGCCGGTTCCGTACCTACGGCTGTCCCCATGTCATCGCGGCCGCCTCGTGGGTCGCGGAACAGGCCGAGGGCCGGGCCGTGGGCGACACCCGCTGGCTGGATCCGCGGCGGCTCGCCGAACTGCTGGAGGCGCCGCCGCACAAGCTCGGCAGCCTGCTGGTGGTCGAGGACGCGTACCTGGCCTGTGTTGCTGGGCGCCGCGCGCCGCCCGGTTGAACCATTGATTGCCGGACCGGGGACCGGTCCGGTTCGAGACAGGAGGAGCATGAAAATATGGCGATTACCCTGACCGAATCGGCGGCCACGCGAGTCAAGGATTACCTGGCGCGGCGCGGCAGCGGCGCGGGCATCCGCCTCGGCGTCAAGCGCACCGGTTGCTCGGGCTGGGCCTATGTAGTTGATTACGCTGATGATGTCGATCAAGACGACGTCGTGTTCGAGGACCGGCAGGTGCGCGTATTCGTGGACCCGGAACACCTCAAGCTGATCGACGGCACCGAAGTGGACTTCGTGAAGCAGGGCCTGAACGAGGCCTTCCGCTTCCGCAATCCGAACGTCAAGGGCGAGTGCGGCTGCGGCGAAAGCTTCAGCGTGTGATTGTACGTCCGCGCCCTGGGGCTTAAGATAATCCGTTGCGCCTGCCGCTGATACGCGGCGGAGGTTGTGGCCGCAGCGTGCGGATTTGCAACGTTTTTTGGCCCGGATTCGGATTTGAAAACAAAGGAACCCCATGGCGATCGAACGCACCCTGTCCATCATCAAGCCCGATGGCGTCCAGAAGAACCTGATCGGCGAGGTCTACCGTCGTTTCGAGTCCGGCGGCCTGCAGATCGTCGCCGCGCGCATGACGCACCTGTCGCCTGCGGATGCCGGCGCGTTCTATGCCGTGCATCGCGAGCGCCCGTTCTACAAGGACCTGGTCGCCTACATGACATCGGGCCCGGTGATGGTCAGCGTGCTCGAAGGCGAGAACGCCGTCGCACGGCATCGCGAGATCATGGGCGCCACTGATCCCGCCAGGGCCGACAAGGGCACGATCCGCGCGGACTTCGCCGACAGCATCGAGGAGAACGTCGTGCATGGTTCCGACGGCCTGGACACCGCCCGCCAGGAAATCGGCTTCTTCTTTGCGGGCACCGAGATCTGCCCGAGGACCCGCTGAAAAAACCATGAACGACACGCGCGTCAACCTGCTGGGATTGTCTCGCGAGGGACTGGAAGAGTTCTTCTCCGGCCTCGGCGAGAAGCCCTTCCGCGCGCGCCAGTTGATGAGCTGGATGTACCGGTTCGGCGTCGCAGACTTCGACCGGATGAGCAACATCTCGAAGGCGCTGCGTGTCAGGCTGGCCGGGATTGCGGAGATCCGGCCACCGGAAATCCGCTCGCTGCACCATGCCGCCGACGACACCCGCAAGTGGATGTTGTCGATGGACGGCGGCCAGGCCATCGAGACGGTGTTCATTCCGGAGCCCGCCCGCGGCACGCTGTGTATCTCGAGCCAGGTGGGGTGCGCGATGGACTGCGCTTTTTGCGCCACCGGGAAACAGGGATTCAATCGCAACCTGTCCGCCGCGGATATCGTCGGCCAGGTATGGCTGGCCAACCGCGAGTTGGGTTACCAGCCGGATGGCGACCGGATCGTCACCAACGTCGTGTTCATGGGCATGGGCGAGCCACTGGCCAATTACCGCAACGTGGTTCCAGCGATCCAGGTGCTGATCGATGACTTCGGCTTCAACATCTCGCGGCGGCGTGTCACCGTCAGTACTTCCGGCCTGGTGCCGCAAATGGATCGGCTCGGCGAGGAGTGCAACGTCGCGCTCGCGGTGTCGCTGCACGCAGCCGACGACGCCCTGCGCGATGAACTCGTACCGATCAATCGTCGCCACCCGATCGAGGAACTGCTGGAGGCCTGCTGGCGCTATGCGGAGCACGGCACGGGCCGGCACATCACGTTCGAGTACGTGATGCTCGACGGCGTCAACGACCGCGAGGAAGACATGCGTCGCCTCGCCAGGCTGCTCGCGCATCGCCCGGCCAAGGTGAACCTCATCCCCTTCAACCCGTTCCCCGGCACCGAGTTCCGTCGTTCCCCGCCCGCAGTCATCGAGCGCTGCCGGGAGTTCCTGTTGCGCAAGGGGATTCGCACGACGATCCGCCGCACGCGCGGCGAGGAAATCGATGCGGCCTGCGGGCAGCTCGCCGGCCAGGTCAACGACCGCGTCCGCTACCGGCTCGGCAGCAAGCTTGTGAGCGTCTCGGCGAGGGCCATGTGATGCTCGCGCGCGTGTTGCTCACACTGGCGATGGTCACCGTGCTTGCGGGGTGTACCACTACCCCGCGGGAAAGCGCTGCCGTGTCGGACAAGGACGCCGCTCGCTTCAATGTCCAGCTCGGCATGAGCTACATGCAGCGCGGCGACCTCGAGGGGGCGCGCGAGAAACTCGAGCGTGCCTTGCAGCAGGATGCCACGCTGCCGGCGGCGCATGCGGCACTCGGTATCCTGTACGAGCGCGCCGGCGACCCGCGTCGCGCGCAGGAGCACTTGCGCCGGGCCACGCGGCTCGCGCCCGACGACCCGAACATGCTGAATAATTTTGGTGGCTTCCTCTGTCGGCAGGGCGAGTTCAAAGAAGGCATCCGCCATTTCGAGATGGCGGCCGGGAATGCCTTCTACCGGACGCCAGAGGCAGCGCTGACGAATGCGGGCGTGTGCGCGAGGCGCATCCCCGACCTGCAGGCGGCCGAGGAGTTTTTCCGTCGTGCTCTCGATCTGAACCGGAACTCTGCCGAAGCGCTGTTGCAACTGGCCGACCTGAGCCTCGAGACCGAGCGCGCCCTGCAGGCGCGGGCGTTCCTGCAACGCTATGAATCGGTGGGTCCGGTCACGCCCCACAGCCTCGAGCTCGGCGCGCGCGTCGAGCGGGCGGCCGGCGACACGCGTGCGGCCGAGAGATACGCGGATCGACTTCGCAAGGAATTCCCGGATTCCCGCGAGGCGAGGGGGATGAGCCGTGACTGAGTCCAACTGGTCCATGCTCAGCGTGGAGGATTCGAACTCGCTGTCCCCGGGCGAACAGCTGCGCGCGGTGCGCGAGCGGGCCGGGTGGAGCGTCGAGAGGCTGGCCGGGGAGTTGTGCCTGCCGGTCGAGCGTCTGCGGGCCCTGGAACGGGATGAGCATGCGAGTTTCGGCGGCGTGGTGTTCGTGCGCGGCTATCTGCGTCGTGCCGCGTTGCTGCTCGGGCGGCCCGCGCAGGAGTTCATCGCCGCTTACGAGGCCTTTGCCAAGGGGACGAATCCGGCGGAGATCGTACCCAGCCTGCCGCCCGGCCGGCTTCCAAGGCGCGGCCCGCCCGCATGGATCGGACCGCTCGCCGGTGGCGTGGCCGTCGTGGGCTTGATCGCCTCGACATGGTGGCTGATGGCACCGTCCGACCATGGTGATTCGATTGCCGCCCCGGCTCCCACCCGGGCGCCCGGAGCGCTCGAGTTCACCATGCCGGAGGAACCACGGGTCGCGCGGGCCGAGGCCATCCCGGATCCCGCGGATTCCGCAGCCACGTCCGGCCAGGCCGAGGCGGCGGAAGACATCTCGGCGACAACTGTGACTGAATTGCCGCCCGCGGCGGCGCCGCAACCGGCAGTGAGCGTCGTCGAGATACAGGCGCCCGAAATACTGCCGCCGGGCACCATCGAGCTGCGTTTCGAGTTCAACGAGGATTGCTGGGTGGAAGTGATCGACGCCGAGGAGCGCAGGCTGGCCTATCGGCTGTATCGCGCCGGCGACCTCGTCCGGCTGCGTGGCAAGGCGCCGGTTTCAGTATTTCTCGGCAACGCCGACGGTGTGCGGCTGGCCGTGGACGGCACGGCGGTTCCCTTGCGCCCGGCGCGAAG
>Ga0114946_10000671_pt1 | contig 22927 bp, 20 predicted proteins | sample WalLakDeSediment_FD_88676 | JGI IMG/M metagenome (GOLD analysis project Ga0114946, IMG submission 88676) | Lake sediment microbial communities from Walker lake, Nevada to study Microbial Dark Matter (Phase II) - Walker Lake 11/02/13 Deep Sediment | ecosystem: Environmental > Aquatic >...
GACGAAGCCGCCGGCCGCGGCGCCGAGCGAATAGAGCAGGATGCTCGCGCCCAGGCCGCGGGTGCGGCCATGTCGATCGCCGAACCGTCCGAGCACGACCCCGCCGATCGCGGCCCCGAGCATGAGAGCGGCGGTGTAGCGAGCGAACCAGTCGCCGCCGGCCGCCGGCGTATACGCCTCTCCGATCAGGCTCTTGGTGACCGAGAGCGAGGCCACGGGCATGAGTCCCAGTTCGAACCCGTCGAACACGAGCCCGAGAAACGCTGCCGCGAGCACGGCCGCGCGGCCGCGGGGAGAGAGCGGCGCTGCGGACTGAGCAGCGCTGCTCATCGATGCAGTTCCTCGGCGGCCCTGGTCACGAGGCCGGCGAGCCGCTCGTCGGGCACGTCGCCGTGAAGCAGGATCGCGTACTCGAGCCGCAGCGACTTTCCCGGCTCGACCGTGATCGGCGGCGGCGGCGGCGGATCCTTCAGGCCGTAGGCCTTGCGGCCAAAGGCGTTGGCGAGCACGAGGCCGTAGTCGCGGGCGTGGAAGAAGGGCGCGCGGGGATTGCCGGCCAGATCGATCACCGTGGCGCCCACGCGGCTGCCGGCGATCGTGCCGGAGGCGTCCACCCACTCGGCCGCGCGGCCGAAGATACCCGGCTCGTTCACGCCGCCGTGGCTCGCCAGATAGCGGCCGCCGCGGGCCGGCGAGAGCGGCGTGGCGACCCGGAGGCCGAAGCCCATCTCTTCCGCGTCGCCGAAGACGAGCGGCTCGCTCCCGCCCGGCGCGAGCTCCGCCTCCCAGAGCAGGATCCGGACCGGGAAACCGTCGAGCTCGAGGTCGCGGATCGTCACGCTCGACCGCTCGCGGCAGGCGACCGGCGCGTCGAGCGTGTCGGCGGCCGCGGCGAGATATTCGATCTTCGCTATGAACCGCACGACCCCGTCCCCGCCGGCCGGCTCGCCGTCGAAGCCCACGAACCGAACGGCCGACTTGTGCCGCCAGGGGTCGGCCCCCGAGAGGTCGCTAAAGCAAAGCCAGAGGCCCGGGTGCATCGTGGCGTGGTCGTCGGCATCGACGCCCTTCCGTGGCGGGCTGGGCCGGGTCACGATCGCTCCGCCTGGCGCCGCGAGGTCGCGGATCGCGGGTCGCCCCACGGCCGGATCGGCGAACACGAACGCCGCCACCGGCTCGCCGCCGGCGGTGACCACGAGCCGCTCGGCCTCGCGGCGAATCGTGAAGTCGGCGGCAGGAGCATGCGCCGCGATGAGCCCCAGCCACGATGCGACCAAGCCGCGGAGCGGTGCACTCATCGCAGCGCGACCTCATGGAGCTGCGCGACGCCGCTTTTGTCGCTCGTGAACACGACCCGGGAGCGGTCGGGCGAGAAGGCGGGGTGCGGGTGGGTGTGCTGCGGGGCGAAGACCTTGACGGGGCCGTCGTCGTAGGGGCAGTGGTCGCCGTTCCAGTGGTCGCCGGCGTTGCTCGAGCGGCTCTCGGCGAGCGGCACGACCGGCGACTCGGGGCCGGCCGACGGGTCAAAAACAAACAGGCCGCGGTCGGGGTTCTTCGTGTCGGTGACGCAGGCGCGGCCGTCGCGGGAGACGCAGGGGTGCCAGGCGGGAAAGTCGGTCACCCGGCGGACGGCGCCTGAATCGACGTCGATCCCGATCATGCCGTGGGGCCAGACGACAGAGACGATCTCGTTGCGGCCGCCGACGGCACTCCGCGGCATCCACATCTCGTGGACGACCCACTCTTTTTTTGCCACGTCCCGCGCATAGGCGAGCCGGTGGCCGGTGCCGTCGCGGTTGACCACGTGGATCCGGTCGGTATAGCGGCCGCCGAACCGGAGGAGCGACGCGTCGTCGGGATGAAACTGCGGGTGGCCGATCGAGTCGTGCTCGCAGGCGGTCGAGACGCTGCCCGTGGCCGTGTCGATCACGTGCAGCCGGGCGATGTCGCCCTGGCCCGCGCCATATTTCACGGGCACCGCCCACCAGCGGCCGCAGGTCGAGAGGGAGGTGGTGCCCATCGCGTCGCCCACCATGCCCGGCGGGATCATCGGCACGTCGCCAAAGTCGGCCAGGCACTCCTCGCGAAAGCCGCTGCCCGTCGCCACCCGCCAGGCCCCGCAGCCGGCCGTGAAGTAGACATGCTTGCCGTCCCACGCCGGATGCACGCTCCACTCGTTCACGTCGTCGCGGTCGGTGAGCTGCACGAGCCGGCCGGTCGCCCGCTCCTCGACGAAGATCTGCGGGCGGCCGGTGCGGTGCGAGACGAACACGAGCCACTCCATGGCATCGTCGTAGGCCGGGAGGTAGTAGAAGGGATGGTGGTGGATCGAGGGGTGGGTCGTCACCTGCCGCACCGCCCTGCCGGTGGTCGGATCGGCGAACGCCGTCGATTCGGCCGGATGCACGCGGCCCTTGCCCGCGGCTGCCACGGCGTGGCTCCCATGGCCCGTGCCGGCCGTCATGCGAGCGCCACCCGCTCGCCCAGCGGCCGCCGCCGCTCGTGGACCGCCAGCGGTGCCGCGGCCGGATCGACCGGGCAGGTGAAGCCGATCGCCTGGAGCCCCTGCCGGATCGCCGTGAGCTGCTCGGTGGTGAGCGGCCGGAGCGGGCGGCGGAAGACGGGGCTCGGGAATTTCCCGAGCAGCCACTTGGCGGCCTTCATCCGCTGGTGGGCCCCGCAGCCCGGCTCACCGAAGGCGTAGCCGATCCGCGCCAGCGGCGCCACGACGTCGCCCGCCTTCCGGGCCCGGGCGAGGTCGCCGTCGAGCGCCGCATGCACGAGCTCGACCATCAGTTCCGGCACGAAGCCGGCGAAGCCGATCAGCGCCCCATCGGCCCCTTCGAGCAGCGAGGCCAGCAGAAACTCGTCGTGGCAGGTGGTGATCGAGACATGCGGCGCGACGGCCTTGAGTTCCTCGTAGTCGAACCGCCAGCGGGCCATGTCGCGGGTGCCCATCTTCACCATCACCACCTCGGGCAGTTTCACCATCTCCTTCATCTCGGCGAGCGTGTAGCCGGCCTTCGTCCAGGCCGGATACTGATGCACGATGATGGACACGCCACCGCCGGCGGCCACGTCCTCGACGAAGCCCACGGCCGTGGCGCTCGAGCGGCCGAACCGCAGCCAGTGGTGCGGCGGCATCAGCAGGATCGCCTCGGCCCCGGCCTCGCGGGCCGCGATCGCATGGTCCACCGCCTCGCGGCTCCCCTCGGCCGAGACACCGCTGATCACCTTCACGTTCCGGCCGGTCTTGGCATTGGCCCGCGCCACTCCCTCGGCCACGAATCTCGTGACCCGGGCCCGCTCCCCGGGGTCGAGCGACATGATCTCACCGGTGTGGCCGTTGCAGACCACCCCCTCGATGCCCGGCACGCTCGCCACGTCCTCGATCGACGCCACGAGCCCCTCCTCGTCGATCGACTCGTCGGCATGGAAGGGGCAGAGCGTGGCGGGGTAGACGCCGCTCCACGGGCGGCTTCGCCAGGGGGAGGCATGGGCGGCGAGCGAGGGGCGGTCGGCATGGCCGTTGGCGGCGGGGGTGATCATGGGGCTCTCCGGGGGGTGAACGGGCGTGGTCAGGGGTGGCTGCACGCTGGGCGGCCGAGGGTCTTTGAGCGAGCGGGACTCCCGCCGGCCGGTCGGACAAGCGGATCGGGCCGGCGGCGCGGATGACGGGTTTCCATAGCGCATGCCGCCCGGGTCGGCCGGCGTGAGTCGGACGGGATCAGCCTCGAGCCTGTGCTCGAGTTTCGGCATTCTAAGCGGATTTTCGCCGAGTCTCCAGGCGAAGTCTTTTGTTTGCGCAACGAGCCGCAGCGCAGGGCGACCGGCAGCGGATCACCGTCGAGCCCGCAGGCAACCGGGTGACGGTCAGCCGCCCCGACTGAGCCGGTGATCGCGGGAACACTCCCGCTCCGCTCGTGCCCCGGCGCCAACAGGTTCTCGAATACGTCGCGGCAGGGAACCCTTCGGTCGTGACCGACAAGCACCGGGCCCCGGGTCGGCCGGAACTCGAACCGCGATTCGCCATTCACCCGTTCACGATTCACCCTGCCCCCTCACTCCGCCAGGCCCGCTGCGAACCGTTGGGCGGTGGAAACTCCGCCAGCCTTGATCTCCGCGCCGCTGTCGTTGAGCAGGACGACGACGCGCTTGTCGCCGAAGTCCAGTTCCACGGCCGCCGCCTGCTCGTCCGCGAGCGGCTTGCCGGCCGCATCCGTCACGGGCAGCCGGTTCATGCCTTTGAGCCGTGGCGCACCCGTGCGCTCCTTGGCCTCCCACGCCCCCGAGGGCTCGATGAAGACCACGAACCGGGTCTGGGTCACGCCCTCGCGGCGGACGAGCAGGAACGGGTTGGCCGCGCCCCAGGATCCCTTGAGCTTGCCCACGTGGATCACCTCGGTGCCCGGTGCGCCCAGCACGGTGGCCGTCACGCCGACGCCCCCCATCCGGCCGCTGAAGGCCCAGGTGTCGGCGGTCTTCCCGCGGGGAAACTCGTCCGCGTGGGCGGCATCGCCTGGAGCGGGCTCTTTCGCAACCGGAGGCAGCATGTCCTGATAAACCGCCGCCGTGCCGAGCGGCCCCTTGACCGGCCCGATCGCGAGCGTGGTCCCCTCGATTTCGAGCTGGGGAACGAGACTGCCGCCCAGGTGGATCGGCCGGTCCACGCGGCCCGGTGATTCCAGTTCGACCGCATCGGCGATCAAGAAGCCCCCCTCGACGAGCGCCACGGCCCGAGACCAGCGGGTCACGTCCTCCATCGGCCGCCACTCCCGCCACCACTTGCCCTGGCCCGCTTGGGGATAGGGGAGCCCGAGCGGCCAGAAGTTGCTGTGGACCTCGCCGGCTTTGGGCCAAATCCAGGGATAGGGCCAGGGCTGCGCCAGATCCGTGTCGTTGATCGGTTTCGAGCCGGGGTTTTCCGCCACGCAGTAGGGGAAGGCTCCGTCGAGCCGCATCTCCGCCGGTACGCCCGGCGTCGCGCTGACGTGCTCGTTGGCCACGATGCAGTTGTGCGCCGGGGTCGTGAGGCGTCCGAACTGACCGGTGCTGAAGAGGCCACGGCCCGGACCGTAGTAGAGGCGGTAGTCCATGAAATCCTGAGCCTGACGCTTTTCGGGCCGGCCCCAGGCGAAGGCGATGCCGAGGCGGCCGTCGGCATGATCAGCAAGGCCACAGTCGCGGCCGCATTCAGGACAGGTGACGCCCGAGCCGACGTGCTTCAAGCGGATTTCGACTCGACGATCCTCGAGCCGCAGGTCAACCGCCTCAACCCGCCAGGAGTCGTCGGTCCCCAGCAGTCGGGCGTAGTGGGTGGCTAGTGTTTCCATCCCCCCAATCTAAGCCATCGCCGGTCCGGAATCCGCCAAACCGTGCCACGAAATTCCCCGAAGAACCTACCGGATTCATCAGCGCCCGGTGCACGCGCTCGTCGTAGCCGCAGAACCCGAGCCGCAGCAGGGCTTCGGCCTGATCGGTGATCGGAATGATCGTTTGGAAATGATAACCGTTCTGATGTTCGCGGTGGAATCCGTCGGCATAGAAGGCTCCGGAGAGCTGGCCCTCCATGCCGTAGGGCGGATAGTAGGAAAACCGCGCCAGCTTGAAATCTTTCGCGTGCAGACCGGCGATCATGATGGGATAGCACTCCTCGGTCTGCATGTTGCTGTAGGCGAAGATTTGATCCCGCATGATGTTGGCCTGATAGGTCATCCAGCGCCGGATGCGGGTCAACTCTTCGGCGCTGAACTTCCCTGCGCCTGCGAGCAGGTCGATCGCCCGGAAAACGGGGCTGGTGAACCAAGCGTCGCTAAGCCCATTTTGGCCGACGCGGCCATCCTGCCCGAATCCGAGCCGCTCCGCCCGATCGACGACCGCGAGAATCAGCCTCGCGGCCTTCCCGGCATCGGCCTCATCGCCCGTGTAGGCCCACGACAGGGCGAGATTCTGAATCGCTTCGGCGGTGGGAGCATGCTTGGTGTGGTCCCGTTGCCAGTCTGCGATCGAGCCAGGATCGGTTTCCGCGAGGGATTTCATCATCCCCCCATTGCCATGATGCCACACCTGATCCTGCTTGTCCGGCTTCAGCCCTTGGGCGACCGTCTTCCGCCACGACGCAATCTGCCCCTCAGTCGCCACCGCGAAGGGGCTCTTGAACCCAGTTCCATCCCAGCCGCCGGAAAACTCCTCCGCATAGTCGGCCCCCTCCGGACAGACGTCGGCCGGAATACCCTTGCCGTCCGACCCGGCCAGGATCTTGGCGACGGCCGGCACCCAGAAGACCACCTTCTGCTCGCCGCCCGCGACGCCCTCCCCGCTGAACCGCACCGCGATCTCCCGGGTGTAGCCCTTGGGTAGTTTCGCCGCTGCCTCGCCCGGCACCTTCATCACCAGCGTCACGCCCGCCGTCTGGCCCGGCGCGACCTCGGCTTTTTCCGGCTCGAGGCGGAACTCCGTGGCGATGTCGAAGTCGGCCGGCTTCGCGGCTTCGGCCCGCACCGTGGCGGGCTTCACGCCCTCGTTCTTCACCATGAAGTGGTAGCGAAAGAAGAGGTCGGCCCAGCGGTCGTTCTCCGGCGCTCCGGGATTGCCGACTACCGGGAAGTCCCCGATCGTCGGATCGTAAGCCCGGGCCACCGCCTCGTGCGTGAGCGGCACCACGGCCCGCTCGACCGTCACGGCGGCATCCGCAACCATCGGGACGGCGGCCAGCAGCACGGCTGCAGCCGGAAGAAAGTGACACGTAATCATTCCTGCTCCTCTCAATTTCTAATCAGGCCGCCGACCAGCCGGCAGCCTCATTCCGGGCAGTCAGTCGCGAAGCGTTCCTTGGTCTTGAGCCCGCCCAGCACGACCTCCGTGCCCTCGGGCTCGTAGTTCACGATCACGGTGAAGGGCTTGCCGTCCTTGGGGGTGATCTGGAGGCCGACGGCCCGGGCCTCCTTTCCGGCGGCGGTCGTCACCGGCAGCCGCGCGATGGCCGGCGACCGGGCGGAATACAGGGCCACAAAGTCCGTCGCGGTCACGTTGCGGCGGCGGGCCATGAGCGCCGTCATGTTGAAGTGGACTGGGTATACGAGAAGCTCCGTGCCGGGCTCGCCGAGCATGGTCATCAGGCTGGCGCCGTTCGAGAACGTGCCGTCCGTCTTGGCGTAGTTGTGCACCTTGATGCCGGCGCCGTAGGCGTACCCCTTCACCGTGTCGTCGGGCTTGCTCGTCCACGAGCCTTCGCGCTGCTCGGCCGGCACGGAGAGCGTCACCGCGTGGTTCCGCGAGACCCAGTCCACCGTGTGCGACCGGCCGTCCGTGGCCGTGACCCGGTCCACGACGAGCGCGTCGGCTCCCAGGATGGCGAAGGTCCGCGTGATCACCGCGCCGGGGAAGTGCTTCTCGCTGGTCGCCTGCACGAACTGCACCGGGCCGGAGATGTCCACCCCGGTGATCTCGGCCTCGACCGGATCCTGGAGGCCCTCGTCGACGACGATCACGCTCTGGTCGTGGCAGGCGTAGGTGTAGGCGCCGCCGATCCCGTTGAGCGCCGCCAGCGGATGCTTCTTGTCGACCTCGAACCGCACCGAGCAGCGGTCCCGCGCCCCGCGGAAGATGTGCGTTCCCCAGTTCATGGCCAGCGACAGCCCCTGCCAGCGGAGCATCGTCACCCCGCCGATGAGATGGTAGCCGTCGGTCCGCGGCTCGGCCGCGAGCTCCGCGAGGAACGGCTTCTCCGCGAACCGGTGCTGATCCACGTAGTCGCGTATGGCCAGGCCGGTGAACCCCTGGCCGATCGCCTCGGCCGACTTGCTGCGCAGGATCGTGTGCAACCGGCGCTGGTAGAGGTCCACGCCGGCCGCATGCCAGAGCAGCTCGGTCGTCCAGAGGAGCGGCCGGATGCAGGCGTTCTGGTAGTGCCCCTCGTTGGCCAGGCCGTCCTCGTCAAACTGCCATTCGAGCAGGTTCACGACGCCGTGCTCGGCGGCGTAGGCATGGGCCACCAGCGGCCAGTTGCGGGTCAGCAGGCCGACGTAGAGCACCCCGTGGTTCTGAACATTCTGGATGTTGGTCAACCCCACGTGATGGTTCCGCAGCTGGAGCGCGGCCGGCACGAGCAGATCCTGCACGATCGTCTCCCGTGCGGCGGGGTCCATGTCGGCCGCCAGCAGGTCGAAGTTCTGGACGATCCCGTCGCTGTGGCCGTAGTGAAGCGGGGGGAAGGAATACGGCGCCCAGTGGCCGCCGAAGTTCCAGCCGAGCGCGAGGCAATAGGTGTCGATGATGCCGTCGCTGATCAGGGCAACGTCCGTGTCGGCCCATTGCCGCCGGAGTTGCGAAAATCGCTTGGCCGCGTGGAGCAACAGCGCCGTGCCCTTGTCGAGGTAAACGCGTTCGCCGGTGAGGTCGTAGAGCCAGGCGCAGGCGGCGATTCCGTGCATGAACGTGTTGAGATTCTTGCCCTCGTCCTCCAACTTGCCCGGTCGCCAGGGCTGCCGGAAGCGGTCGGGGCCGATCTCCCCCAGCCAGGCGTCGAGGCGGTCGGGGGTGACGGCGGCGGCCAGTTCCTCGGCCTGCTTGCGGGTGGCCTCGCTGAACCCCAGGATATCCGGCGGCAGGTCCCTGCGCCGCGGCAGCAGGGGCAGCTTCAGCTTTTCCTCGGGCACCGGCACGGTCACGCTCAGGTGGATCGGGTCGGAGCTTCGCAGGATCGTGACCTCGGAATCCGCCAGCCCCTCGACCGAGGCCCGGGCCTCAAAGAACTCGCTGTAGAGTGCCGGTGACGTCGCCGCGACCGCCGCCGGCAGCGTCACCGTGGCGGTCACCGTCGCCGTCTTGCCAGCCGCGATCTCGACCGTCTCCGGCACGACCGCCGCCGTGGCAGCTTTGACCTTGAACGGCAGCAGCGCGACTCGCGCCTTCACCGGCTGGTCGGTCCGGTTGGCGAGCGTCAGCGGATAGGAGAAGACCAGGTCTTTCCCCTGCTCCCAGGAGTAGGGCGCCTGCGTCTGATCCCAATCGAGTTGCACCGCCTCCTTGACGAACCGGACGTCGCGCATGAGCACCGCCCGGCCCGGGTCCTGGATCACCCGCTTCGCCGGGTGCACCCGGGCGCTGAACAGCAGCCGGCTGGAATCGAGGTCGTCCTTCTCGGTGCCCCCCTTGTTGCCGGCCTGGAACATTTCCTCCGGCCGCTTGAGGTCGAGCCAGATCGTCCGCCAATCGAAGCCTCCCCGGACGGAGTCGAGCGGATACCAGCGGGAGGTCCAGCCGGGGCGGGGATAGTTCTCCAGCGAGATGATCAGCCAGGCCCGCGGGTCGGCCTTGACCTCGACCTCGATCAGGTCATAGGCCTGCGGATCAATGCCCGAGGCCTTGAGGTCGATCGCCCCCTCGACCTTGCCGTCGGTCCGCAGGGCCTTGGCCCCACCGGGCCCTTCCGCCACGATCCGGCCGTCCCCCTCGATCCCCAGCCCCTCGAGGGTGTCGAGCGCCGCCGCGCGGCGCACCCGGCCGCTCGCCGCCGGTTCGGTTGCCGAAGCCGAGCCGGCCACCGCCGCCGCCACGAGGGTGGCGATGATCCCGGCCGACCATGCAGGCCGCAAGCGGCCGGCCGCAGGCCGAAGCGGTCGAATCTCCGGCCCGCCGGCCCTGTCCCCGACCGCGGCGCGTGACTGTGCCGTGGCACCGGGATCCCCTGGCAGCAGAATCATGGACAAGGGATTCTCTAGGGACATCGGGGCAGCCTCCAGTAGGGGTTGAGCAGTAGGAATCAACGACCGGAGCCGGACCGAGCGCGGGACGAGTTCGCCGCGGCTCGGCGACTCGCTGCCCGCCGTGGGGGATCGACGAGACCTGCGATGCCCGAGTGACCGCTCCCGAGCACAAGGCAAGCCGTGAAGGCGGGAAGGAAATTGGCGGCGAGGATAGTTAAGCATGACCGTTCCTGATGATGCTGGTGATCCATCCCGCGTCTGTCAACCACCGGGCAGCCTTGAAGTTGCGCAACTTCGGGCACATACGCGGGGGCTGGGAACGGGCGGCATAGCCAGGGTGCGTGTTCAGCCGCGTTCGGCTTTCGGCCGCTGCCAAGCTGTTCTCGAAACGGTTGGCTGGAGCCCAGATTTTGACCTGGCACCCCGAAAATCCCCGTGTCGGCACCGCGAGCGGAGACCATATTTGAGGGCTCCGGAAGTGGCGGTAGCAACGGCGAAATCCGACTGGATCGGTCCCCCGGACGAGTCCCGCCATGCTTTTTTCGCCCGGCAGATTGGTACCGCCCGGATCGCGGTCTTGGAAGCGCTCCTCCGGCTGCGGCAGACGGCCTGCCATCCGGGCCTCGTCGATCCGGCCCGGATCGACGACCCCTCGGCCAAGCCCGACCCGTCCTCCGGGGTGAGCGGGTGTTTCACGAGGCGCTCTGCGCCCGGTGCCATCGCGTCGGCGTGCGCGGGCCGGCGATCGGCCCCGACCTGACGCACGTCGCCAGCCGGTTCAGCCGCCGGGACATCCTGGAGTCGATCCTCCGGCCCTCGGCCTCGGTCGCGGAGATCTACCGCAACGTGCAGGTCGTGACCGAGGACGGCCGCGTGGTCACCGGGCGGGTGGTGAGCGCCGGAGATTTCCGCTCCCAGCTGCTCAGGCTCAACACCGACCAGCTCCGTCCCGGTCGCGTGGTCGAGGTGGACAAGCGGACGATCGAGGAGTTTCGCGAGCTGGAGACGTCGCCGATGCCCGAGGGGCTGTTGAACACGTTCACGCGGGAGGACATCGCCGATTTGCTGGCCTATCTGGAGGCGGGCCCGGCGGCGGCCTCCGGGGCTGCCGGGCCGGATAGCCTCGCGAATTGACCGGGTTCAACTCGTTTCAAAGGAGGCTAGCGATTGCCCGGCAGGACGATCGGCGGAAGCGGGCGGAATGGCAGCAGCGGCATTCGCCATCGGGAATGTCGGCCAGCGGGGCAGGACCCCCATTTGGGGTGGGATGCTCTGCTTCGGATTCGGCCTTGCCCTGTGCACGGGCTGCGGCACGGGCTTTGTCGTGGCCTCCTCCTGCAAGGGCCGCGGCGTCTGTCCCTCATGCAACGGTCGCCACATGGTGCAGACCGTCGCGCGTCTCGCCGATCACGTCATCCCGCCCGCGCCCGTGCGGCAGTGGGTGATCTCGGTGCCGAAGCGATTGCGCGGGGTGCTGTCCGCATCACGCTCATCGACCACGATGACGAAGCGTTCGTGCCGAACCACAAGCTCTGGCGGGCGGTCACGGCGCTGGACCCGGCCCGTGGCCCGCCCAACGATTGGGGAGAACTCGTGCAGGTGCATGTTGCCCGCAACGTCTTTCAAGCGTCACCTGGCGAACTGCCCGTGATCGACATCCACAGCTTCTGACCCGTGTCAGATGCAAGAGAGATCAAACTGATATTTCGGACGAGGGACGGCGGGGGGCTAAGCAGATTTCTGGGGGACGGCCCAGTGGCCGTCGCGGTACGTGCCGTCGAGCAGCCGATCCGCCTCGGCGTCACCCACCGTACGGTTCGTGGCCGGATCAAACGTCAGCGATCGGCGGAGTTGTAAGGCCGTGTTGCCCAGGTGCACGAGTGCCGTGGACCGAGAGGCCTCCTCGATATCGGCCTTCGGCCGCCGACCCTGCCTGATCGCATCCACGAAGTCGGCCGCGTGCTCCGCGATCGGGTTCGGCACCGTCCGCGGCTTGATTTCCACCGGTCTGTTGTTCTCGTCGCGGAGCTGCACCTTGCCCCGCTTGCTCACAAACAGCTGCCCCTTGGTGCCATAAAACTCGACGCCGGCGTCGCAGTTGTGAGGATACGCCTTCGACCACAGCCGCATCTCGAAGATCAGCTGGCGGGGCTTTTGCTCGTGGCCAGCGCTGGCGTATTCGAAGACGAGCGTGGCCGTGTCGGGAAACTCCTGGTCGTCATCGAAGAAGTATTTTCCGCCCAGCCCCGCGATCGATGTCGGCAGCGCGTCGACGCCCAGACCCCAGCGGGCGTAGTCGAGCTCGTGCATGCCGTCGTTGCCGACGTCGCCATTGCCGAACCGATGCCACCAACGCCAGTTGTAATGGAAGCGATTCGCCTGGAAGGGCACGAACGGCGCAGGCCCCACCCACAGGTCGTAGTCCACGCCCGGCGGCGGCTCGCTCGGCTGCATGTGGCCGATGTTGGCCCGCCTCTGCACGTTCCACGCCTTTGCCACCAACACCTCGCCGATCGCCCCCTCCCGCACCAACTGCACGGCGTCGGCCACGAGCGGATTCGAGCGGCTCTGCGTGCCGTGCTGCACGACCACGCCGCTCCGCCGTGCTGCAGCGAGCAGCAGCCGGCCTTCGCGGAGGCTGTGGCTGCACGGCTTCTCGACATACACGTGCTTGCCCGCGTCGCAAGCCAGGATTGCGGCCGGGGCGTGCCAGTGATCGGGCGTGGCGATGATCACGGCGTCGACCCGCTTGTCGTCGAGCACGCGCCGCAGGTCGGCCACGGAGGCACCCGCCTTCACCGCTCCCTGCGCCTGGCCCGCACGGGCAGTGTCCGGATCACACGCATACGCGATCTCGACATGCGGCAGCGTCGCGAATGCGTCGCCGACGTTCTTCCCCTGTGCCCCGCAGCCGATCAGCCCCACGACGAGCCGCTCGTTGGCTCCCGCCACGGCCGCCGCTGAAGCCGCCTGCACGCCCGCTGCGGCGGCCAGCCCCAGCGAACTCGCTTGCCCGAAAAAGACTCTCCTCCGGACGCGTGAAGCAGCCATGATCGGCCCTCCTGTGACTCTGGACGCCTAAGCACCAAGATACACAAGCAGCCCACGAGGAACACGCAAAGCCAGCGCACCAAAGCACAACCTCGTTCATTCGCGCCGCCCCTGTCCGCTCGCTTCGGCTATGCCTCAGCAAGCGGACGGCGGCGATCCCTTGGCAGGGCTGCCCGGGTGATAGAAACTCGTGTCATCCAGTGGGGGCGGGTCACTCACGAGCCGCTCGAGGCCGATCGCGTTCAGGGCGCCGGGCGTGTCGAGCATCCGCCGCCGGTCGGCCGTGGAGATCCCGGCCGGATTGTCGAGATAGAGCACCGGGTCGCCCGACCCGCGGAGCGTGACGCCTGAGAACCGCGTCGGCAGGAAGCCGCTGCCCCACCTCCGCGAGAACAGCGCCTGGGCGTTGCTGGTCGCGGGGAACTGCGACGTGAGCACCACGAAGGCCGGTAGGTCGGCGCTCTCGCTCCCCAGGCCATAGGCCAGCCCGCTGCCGATGCTGGCCGTGCCAGGAATTTCCCTGCCGGTCATCACAAAGGCGCAAGCGGGATCGTGGTTGATGGCGTTGGTGTGCACGGTCTTGACGAGCGCCAGGTCGTCCACGATCCGCGCGGTGTGCGGCAGCAGGTCGGTGCAGACCCAACGGCCGCACGGGCCTGGGTGGCGAGCGGGATCATGAGCATCCTCCCGTCAGTTGCGGCTGAGCGTCTCGTCAAGATTGAGCATCAGGTTGGCCACGAGGGTCCAGGTGGCGAGTTGGGCGGGGGCCAGCTCCGCCGGCGGTTGCGACTCGCCGTGGGCAATGGTCCGTCGTGCCGCCTCGGCGTCGGCCGCGTAGCGGGCCCGGTGACCGGCGAGCGATTGCCCGACGATCCGCGCTTCCTCGGCGGACGGCCGCCGCGCCAGCACCGTCGTGTAGAGCCATTCGATCCGAGCGGCATCCGCACCGCTGCATTCGATGAGCGTGCGGGCAGCCAGGGCCCGGGCTGCTTCGACGTGCTGAACGTCGTTCATCAACTGGAGCGACTGGAGTGGCGTGTTGCTCCGCTCCCGGCGGGCGCAGAACTGCGCCCGGTTGGGGGCGTCGAAGTTCGTGAGTGCGGGATGCGGAGCCGTCCGCTTGACCAACAGGTAGATCGTACGGCGGTAGAGGGCCGCGCCCGAGTCCTGGCTGTAAAAGCGGGTGTTGGAATTGCCGAAACCGACCGGTTCCCAGACGTTGGGCGGCTGATAGGGCTTCACCCCCTTGCCGCCGAGTGTGCGGACCAGGAGCCCGGAGACTGCCAGGGCGTGGTCGCGGATCTGCTCGGCGTCGAGCCGAATCCGCGGGCCGCGGGCCAGGAGCCGGTTCTCGGGGTCGGCCGCGAGCTGCTCCGGCCGGGCCGCGCTCGCCCGGCGGAAGGCCCGGCTCGTCACGAGCAGCCTCACCATCCGCCGCGTGTCCCAGCTGCCAGCACGGTATTCGGCGGCCAGCCAGTCGAGCAGCTCGGGGTGCGCCGGCGGCTCGCCCTGAAGGCCGAAGTCTTCGCTCGCCTTCACGAGCCCCGTGCCGAAAAACTGCTGCCAGAGCCGGTCGGGCTCCTTGCCCGGTGGCACGGCGAGCGGCGGCAGGAAAGCGGGCGTGCCCCGCTCCACTTTGTCGCCAGGACTGTCGTAGGCTCCCCGTTGCATCACGAAACTGTCCCGTCAGCGACCGCGCCGGGCTCGCGGCGGGATCCTCGGCCACGGAGACGCCCAGCCGGTCCCAGCGGACATGGCCATCGCACTGGGTGAGGGCGAAACCGGTGACCCGCGCGCCGGGAACGAGACCGAGCTTTCTCGCATCGACCGCCAGCCGCACCCAGCGGCCGGCCTCCGGCAGCCCGCCGGCCTTGAACAGCGAGGGCCGCTCCGGCTGCTCGTTCTCGAGCTGCAGCGGGGTCCAGTCGCCCCAGATCGCGAGATGCTTCCAATCGGTGGCCCGGAACTGCAGCATGATCGCCCGCGGCGGGTTTGCCGGATCGGTCCAGGCATGCACGAAGATGGTGGCGTTCGCCGGAACCTCCAGCGGCGGCCTCAGTTCCCGACAAAAATCCTGACCGATGCCGACGGCCGGCCGGACGAGGCTGCGGCGGCCGGAGAGCACGGCGCCAGGCTCGTCCGACTCGATCCAGCCGAGTGGTCCGCCCGGGCCGCTGCGGACGTCGGCCCCGGCGGGAAAGTCGTCGTCGGGCTACACGGTCTCCAGCGGCACCGCCGCGGGCTTGGTCCCGGCCTCTGCCGGGTCGGTGGAATCGTTCGCCTCCGCCAGCCGGGCCTGAACGACCAGTGCTGCTCATGGGGAGCGCCGGCGGCGACCCACCTTCCGAGCAGGTCGCGCTGCTCGGGAGAGATCGCCTTATTGGTGTGTGGCGGGGGCATCACCACGTCGGGATGGGTGGCGGTGATGCGGATGAGCATCTCGCTGGCCTTCTGATCGCCGGCTACGATCGCCCGCGAGCCGCTCTCCAGTTTGGGTTGTGGCCGCCTCGTGGCTGTCAAGCCGCAGCCCCGCCTCCTGGGTGCCGGGGCCGTGGCAGGCGTAGCAGTTCTCCGCCAGGATCGGACGGATGTCGCGGTCGAACCGGCTGGCCGGTTCGGCGGCAGCCGCCGCGGCCCCCGTCATCACGAGAGCGGCGAGCAAGGAACGAAGCCGGGAGGAACTGCCGCTGGCCTGCGGCGGCGCGAGCGAGGCCTCCGGAATCAGCGTGGGCGCGACCTCGACGGTCACGGCCGCGCCCGCGAACTCGCCGGCGATCCGCTGTTTGAGCAGCCGTACCGCGAGCTGCCCGATCCACCGCGGGTGGAAGTCAATGGTCGCCAGCGCCGGCCAGAGGCCTGCCACGATCCCGCGCTCGTTGTTGCAGGAGAGGATGGCGAGGTCGGTGCCGGGCCGCACGCCGCGGCAGGCGAGGGCGCGGTAGACCATGGCGGCGATGCTGTCGGCAGGGCAGAAGATCGCCGTCGGTCCGGGGCTCTCGGCGAGCAGGGCATCGACCAGCGGCTGCACGGCGCCGACATCCATGATCGGCTGGAGCGGGAACGCCTGGGGAGCCGACCACCTGCTGGTGTGCGGCCGCACGGTGGCGCCGAGTTCGGTCGCCACCTCGGTGAAGGAGGCCCCGCGGACGGCGAACATGTCGTGGTCGGCCTTGGGGTTGACGATCGCCAGCCGCCTGTGGCCGGCGGCGATGAGCGCTTCCGCGGCAACCCGACCGATTGCCTTGTTATCGGGGTTGACCGCGTCACCTTCGATCCCGGCAGGCCGGCCCAGCATCCAGACCAAAGCGTTGCCCTCGAGCACGCCGCGGAGCTTCGGCCCGATGGCGGCTGCCAGGTCTCCCTGGAGCGCCGCCTTGGCGAGGATGCCATCAAACCGCACCCGTCGCAGCGACCGCGGAGGCTCCGTCGGGTCTGGCACGTTGACGAGCACCGGGTGAGCGCCGGCCTCCGTGAGCGCTTCCTCGGCCCCGTGGATCGCCTCACCGACGACGGGAAGGCTGGCAAGGGTGCGATCGATCCCGAACATTGCGATCGCGATCCGCTTCCCGGCGAGCGGCTCGCTGCGACGGCGGCCGGTGCGGTCGCGAAGCGGCTGGTAGCCAAGTTCGGCCGCGACGCGGCGAACGTGTTCGATGCACCGCTCGCTGATTTGGGGGTGGCCGCGCAGCGCGCGGCTCGCCGTGCCGGCGGAAACGCCGGCGGCAGCCGCCACATCACGGACATTCACGCTCATTTCCGTAGGCTAAACTGAACCGTTCAGCAGGGCAACAAACTGCGCAACTAGCGGATTCTGTTGCGCTTCACCCTGCACCGTAGGCCGCTGGATTCCGCGGCCGTCAGTTGCCAACCGATGAGTTCTTCGGGCAGTGGGCAGTAAGTCGGCAGCACGAGCGGCAGTGGAACCGAGCAGCACGATGGTGGCCGACGGGCGTCGGCCCTGCTGTTTCCATTAGTTGCGCGTAATCATCCCCATGGCCCTGAGCATCGCCTTATATTAACTTTTTGTGGTGAAGTCGGGGTCGCCGTCGGTGCCAAGACGTCATGGTTCGGGAGCAGGCCATGAAAAACTCAAGCCAGTCTCGCGGGCAAGGGCCGCGGCTGCATGGTGGCGATCGGAGCGGTCTGACGCTCGTGGAACTGCTCGTCGTGATCGCAATCATCGCGACGTTGATCGCGGTCTTGTTGCCCGCCGTGCAGGCGGCCCGGGAAGCGGCCCGCACGACCCAGTGCCGCAACCACCTCAAGCAAATCGGCCTGGCCACCCAGATGCGGGTCGAGTCGCAGGGCACCTATCCACCGGGCCGCTTCCAGACCTATAACAACACGCGCATGGGCCCCACTTGGTTCGCTCAGATTCTTCCCTACCTCGAGGAGAGCTCGCGGTATGCCCTGTGGCGTTTTCCGGGGGACCAGTATTACGACGTTTCCAACAAGCCGGCCCGGGAGCAGATCGTGCCGACCTACCTCTGCCCGTCGAGGCCTCGCAGCGTTATGCTCTCAACCGATAAGGATCAGGCTGGAAACCCCAGGCCGGGCGGTGTCGGCGACTACGCGGGGTGCTGCGGCGACACCTTCATCCCGGAATTATTAAATACTACGTTCAACCCGCGTCGCTACAACGGCCTGATCATCACCGACCGCTCGTATGCCAAGCAGTCGAGAGCGGCAGATGGCGTGCTGTCACCGAGTCATGTTCGCGACGGACTGAGCAACACGCTCTTGGCCGGCGAGTCTCATATCAGGCCGGCGAACCTGAGCGCGTGGTCCATCTACAACGGTGACCACATTCAATCATCCATGCGGGCCGCGGGCCAAGCGTGGTGCGACTTTGACCACAATCCCGCCACGGTGGCCCCGGGCCAAGCCGAGGGCCGAGAGACGGAGCAGATCAATCCGCTGGCGGCCGCGCCGGACGACCATTGGATGCCGAGGCCCGATTTTGTGTTCGGAAGCTGGCATCAGGGCGGGGCCTGCGGGTTCGTGATGGCCGATGGCGGTGTCCGGGGAATCGCTCCCACGGTCGATCTTTACACGCTCGCCCGGTTGGCCAATCGTCGCGATGGGCTGCCGATCATGGGAGACTGGTGACCGCATGCAGTCCATGGTCCAGGCGATGGGCGGCACGACGGCCAAGCCGCTGCTCGGGCTCTTGATGGCAGCCCTCGTCGCCGCCGGCTGCAGCCCCAAAACGTATCCTGTCTCGTTGTCGTTCAGCCTCGATGACGGCAGCCTGATCACCGCCGGGGCGGTCGTCGTCCGGCACGCCACCGACCCGGCGATCCTCGGCGGCGGACCGATCGCGGCGGACGGCACCTGCCGGCCGATGCTCCGGGGCCGGTCAGTTCCCGGGCTGCCGAGCGGTACCTATCGGATCGGCGTCGTCGGCCCCACCCCCTTCAACATCGACGAGCCCGCGGAGCCGATCGCCTTCGACGCCTCCTTCACGAATCCCGCAGACTCCGGGCTCACAGTTACCGTCGGCCCGGGGCACCCGGATCGAGCCGTCTTCACGCTGAAGCCCCCTCGCCGGCGGTGATCGCCCGATTTTGCGCACATTGCCGCACGACGCCGGCAGCGGTGCCGGAGGGGGGTATACATCCGATGGCGAATTCCCGAGCGTGCTGGGCGTCGGTCCCGACCCGAGAGCGACGCTCGGCACCAACCGAAGGAAGGGGCTTCGAATGGCACTGCGGGACGACCGCGATCTCCGCGGCCAGCCACGAGCGGCGGGCCGCCGACGATGGAATCGCGGACCACGGGCGACGGCCTGGGCCGCGGCCGGACTCCTGTTCGCGGCGGCGGTGCTCGCCCCGGCGGCCGCCGCCCCCCCGGTGGACGTGATTTTCGACACCGACATGGGCAACGACGTGGACGACGCGTTGGCCCTCGGCCTGCTTCACGCGCTCGCGAACCGCTGCGAGTGCCGGCCGCTGGCGGTGACGATCAGCAACGACGCTCCGCTCGCCGCCCCGTTCACCGACGCCGTGAACACGTTCTACGGCCGCGGCGAGATCCCGATCGGCACGATCCGCGGCGGCCCGCCCCCGGTCGCCGACCGGTATCTCCGCCTCGCTCGGCAAGAGGACGACGGCCGCCTCCGCTATCCCCACGACCTCGAGAGCAACGCCGCCGCCCCGGAGGCCACCGGCCTGCTCCGCCGGATCCTCGCCGCCCGGCCCGACGGGTCGGTCGTGGTCGTGCAGGTGGGGTTTTCGAGCAACCTGGCCCGGCTGCTCGACTCGCCGCCCGATGCGGTCTCGCCCCTCTGCGGCCGCGACCTCGTCGCCGCGAAGGTGCGGCTGCTCTCCCTGATGGCGGGCAGTTTCCAGCCGATCGACGGGAAGCGGCACCTGGAGTTCAACGTCGTCAAGGACATCCCGGCCGCCCGCCGGGTCGCGGAGGGCTGGCCGACGCCGGTCGTGTGGAGCGGGTTCGAGATCGGGATGGCGATCCCCTATCCCGCCGCGAGCATCGAGCGGGATTACGGCTACGTCACCCATCACCCCCTGGCCGAGGCCTACATCGCGTACCGGCCGCCCCCGCATGCCCGCCCGACCTTCGACCTCACGAGCGTGCTCCAGGCGGTCCGGCCCGACCGGGGCTATTTCTCGCTCTCCGAGCCGGGCCGCGTGATCGTGGAGGCCGATGGCGGCACCCGGTTCGAGCCCGCGGCGGACGGCAACCACCGCTTCCTGCTCGTGTCGCCGGAGCAGGCAGTCCGCGCCACCGAGGCCTTCGCCATCCTCTGCAGCGAGCCTCCCCGGGGCCCGTGAGCCGTTTCTCGGAGCATCGCCCATGGTCATCGTCGAGCACTACCCCCTGGCTGTCGCGCTGTGCATCGTCACGATGCTCTGCTGGGGCTCGTGGGCCAACACCCAGAAACTGGCCGGGCGGACCTGGCGGTTCGAGCTCTTTTACTGGGACTACGTCTTCGGCGTGCTCCTGGCGGCGGTCCTGTTCGCCTTCACGCTCGGGAGCACGGGCGCGGCCGGCCGGCCGTTTCTCGAAGACCTCCGCCAGGCGACGCCCGGCGTGCTCGGGTCGGCCTTCGTCGGGGGCATCGTGTTCAACGCCGCCAACATCCTGCTCGTGGCGGCGATCGCGCTGGCGGGCCTGGCGGTGGCGTTTCCCGTGGGGATCGGCATGGCGCTCGTGCTCGGCGTGATCGTCAACTACGTCGCCCAACCCGCGGGCCGGCCCGGCATGCTGTTCGCCGGCGTGGGGCTCGTCGCGGCGGCGATCGTCCTCGATGCGATCGCCTCTCGCCGCCTGCCCGGCCAGACGGCGAAAAACGCCACGCTCGGCCTCGTGCTCTCCGTCGTGGCCGGCCTGCTGATGGGCTTCTTCTACCGGTTCGTCGCGGCCGCCATGGCGGCCGATTTCAAGGCGATGGAGCCGGGCAAGGTCGGCCCCTACACGGCGATGGTGCTGTTTTCGGCGGGGCTCGTGGCGAGCAATGTCGTGTTCAACACGATCCTGATGCGCACGCCCGTGTCGGGCGAGCCGCTGACGCCGGCGGCCTACTTCGGCGGTACCCCCGCGACCACTTCTGGGGCATCGCCGGCGGCATGATCTGGGCCACGGGCATGACGCTGTCGATCATCGCCTTCGGCGTGGCCGGGCCGGCGATCTCCTACGGCCTCGGCCAGGGGGCGACGATGGTGGCGGCGGCCTGGGGCGTGTTTGTGTGGCGGGAGTTCGCCGCCGCGCCGGCGGGCACGGGGAGGCTCTTGGCGCTGATGTTCGGCTGCTTCGTCGCGGGCCTGGGACTGATCATCGCGGCCGGGGCGTGACCGCGGCCCCCGGGAGCCACCAGACCATGAAGCGGCCGAAGATCGTCGTCGTGGGCAGCTCGAACACCGACATGGTAGTCAAGGCCGCCCGGATTCCCGGGCCCGGCGAGACGGTGCTGGGCGGCGCGTTCGTGATGGCGGCGGGGGGCAAGGGGGCCAATCAGGCCGTGGCGGCGGCGCGGCTGGGGGGCGAGGTGACGCTCGTGGCCCGGCTGGGGGCCGACCCGCTCGGCGACCAGGCCGTGGCCGGCTTCGCCCGAGACGGGATCCTCACCGATCTGATCGTCCGCGATCCGGACCGGCCCACGGGGGTGGCGCTGATCCTGGTCGATGCCCGCGGGGAAAACTCGATCTCCGTCGCCCTCGGGGCCAACGAGGCGCTCTCGACCGACGATGTGGACCGGGCCGCGGGCCGCATCCGCTCGGCCGACGCGCTGGTGGTGCAGCTGGAGGTGCCGCTGGCGGCGGTCGAGCGGGCGGCGGCCCTCGCGGCGGCGGCCGGCGTGCCGGTGATCCTCGATCCCGCCCCGGCGCCCGACGGGGGCCTGCCGGCCGCACTGCTGCGGCACGTCTCCTGCCTCAAGCCCAACGAGTCGGAGGCTGAGCGGCTCACCGGCATCCGCGTCACCGACGCATACTCCGCGGCGCGGGCCGCGGCGGCCCTGCGCGGCCTCGGGCCCCGGACGGTGATCGTCACGCTCGGCACGGCGGGCGCCGTGATCGCCGACGAGGCGGGCACGCGGCACGTGCCGGCGTTCGAGATCTCCGCGCTCGACACCACGGCGGCGGGCGACGCCTTCACCGGGGCGTTGGCCGTGGGCGTGGCGGCGGGGATCACCTGGGACGAGGCGGTTCGCCAGGCGGCGGCCGCCGGTGCATTGGCCGCCACGCGAATGGGCGCCCAGCCGTCGCTGCCCACCCGCGGGGAATGGGTGGCGTTTCTCGCGAGCGCCGGCCGCGGCTCGGCGTGAGTTCGGCAGGGGGCGTCTACCCCAACGACCGTTCGCTCTCCCCGCCCGCCAGAGCCCGTGGCATGGATTCTCCGACCTCCGTCCACGAAGCGATCAGACCATCCTCACACGATGACTCTGATTGCCCACGCCGAGCCAGGGCTGGGAAACGCGTCCCACCGCTCTGCCGGAAGCATGAGATTCAGCCGGCCAGCCGCGCCGACCGCGACCGTGCCCGTACGACGGCCACGCCGCCGATCACGATGCCGATCGTCGCCAGCATCAGCGCCGCCGGTTCGGGCACGGCGACGACCGAGACTGCAAAGCTGTTCGTTGAAGCAGAAACCCATTCGCCATCCGACCCACGGAATCCGCCGGCCCCGCTGGGAACATAACCGGAGTTGTTCTGCGCGGTTGGGACAGGATTGCCTGTCACCATATACCACCTGTAATCAGGCGAGGTTTGAGGAACGATCCAATACTTGGTGCTGGCCGAGAGATTCGTTGCGGCCGGAAAGTTGAACGTGTACAGAGCCTGTGTTGTGCCGATCACATTCGTGGCCAGCGACGTTGCAAATACCGTTTGGCCCACGGTGTTGTTGTCGTCAAGCCGAATCTGGATCTGCCGGCTGATGGTCCCGCCGGAAGTGTTCCCCAGCCCCAGGGTCACGGACTCAAGCGTCAGCAAGCCACTGCTGGGCGTCGTGAAGGCCGAACCGTATAAACGAAAAGAAGTACTGCTTACAGAAGACGGAATTACATGTGCATTCGAGTTTGTTAAGGTGCCGGTGGTTCCGCTCGCCCCCAGGTTGCCATACACCACCTCCGCGTGGGCCGACGGGATCGTCGCGACGGCCAGACAGAGCGTTGTCGCGGCGACGACAAACACGCGTGAAGCTCTTCCGCGCGGCCCGAGTGCCATGCCGGTCGCAGCTGCATGAGTTCCACGCGGGGCCGCCAGGCTCACGCCTTTGGCACTTAAAAACCGCTCCATAAGTCTAGAAGTTGACATTTCGAAGATCCTTGTTCACCAGATATCGTTTCGCGAAACGTGTCGGACACCTGAGGGGATGGAATCGTCCACGCCGCTGTTTCCCACGCCAGCCACAGAATCGACCCACACGCTCGTAGCGTAGCTTCTCGCGGGTGGGTTTGGCAACAACCCCGGCCGCCGCCGGTCATGAGTGACAAAACCGTGAATTTACCGAGCAAAACAAGGTTTTGGACATCATGGCAGGTTAGTTGCGCAGATTCGTGGCCGGCACACGGCACCAGCACGCTGCCGGGGCGTCGCTACGCTGGCCCCGTCCACGTCGCTCGCGGCGGTTGTGAACTCCATCGCCGCCGGCCAGCTCTCGGCAACGAGCGCGATGCCGTTGGGCCACACGCCCCCGACGCCGAGCCC
>Ga0114946_10000673_pt1 | contig 22896 bp, 18 predicted proteins | sample WalLakDeSediment_FD_88676 | JGI IMG/M metagenome (GOLD analysis project Ga0114946, IMG submission 88676) | Lake sediment microbial communities from Walker lake, Nevada to study Microbial Dark Matter (Phase II) - Walker Lake 11/02/13 Deep Sediment | ecosystem: Environmental > Aquatic >...
ACGCGGGCGCCGTCGTCGGCGGCGACGGCTTCGGTTTCGCCCCCGGGCCGCACGGCGCCGAACGCATCCACCAGCTGGGCACCGTCGTGCTGGGCGACGACGTCGAGGTCGGCGCCAACGCTTGCATCGACCGCGCCACCCTCGGCGCGACCGTGGTCGGACCCCGCACGAAGATCGACAACCTGGTGCAGATTGGGCACAACGTCCGCATCGGCGCCGACGTGCTCATCGCCGGCCAGACCGGCATCGCCGGATCGACCACGATCGGGGACCGGGTCGTGATCGGGGGCGCCGCGGGCGTCGCCGACCACGTAGAGATCGGCGACGACGCCCGGATCGCGGGCGGCGCCGGCGTCACCAAGAGCGTGCCCGCGGGAGATACCTGGGGCGGCTACCCGGCGCAGCCGGTTCGTCGCTGGGTGCGCGAGCGCTACCTCATCGGCCGGCTCGAGGTGATCTGGGCCTTCGTCAAGGGGCGCGCTTGACGCGGACCCTCGAGGGCGTCGGCATCCACGGGGGCCGGCGATCGCGCGTGTGGCTGCACCGCGAGCCCGGGCCGTTGCGCTTCCGCGTCGGCGGCGCGAGCATCACCGCCGACGTCGCGAACGTCGTCGACACGGAGCGCTGCACGGTGCTCGGCGCCGACGGCGAGCGGCTGGCGGTCGTCGAGCACCTGCTCGCCGCGTGCCACGCCCTCGGGTTCTGGTCGGGCCTGCTGATCGAGGTCGCTGGCGACGAGCTGCCGATTCTCGACGGATCGGCGATCCCGTGGTTCGAGGCCCTGGCGGAACTGGGCCCACCCCCACCGGCGCCGGCGCCGTGGCCGGTCTCGCGCGCGGTCCGTTGGCGCCCCGGCGCGAACGCGACGGCGAGCGAGGTCGACATCGTGCCAGGTGAGGCGCTGCTCGAGGTGTCGATCGACTTCGCGCACCCGGCGATCGGGCAGCAACGCTGGCAGGGGCGTCGGGCCGACTACCCCGACCTGCTGCTGGCGCGCACCTTCGGCTTCGCGCACGAGCTCGCAGCGCTGCAGGCGCGCGGCCTGGCGGAGGGCGCCCGGCCGGGCAGTGGTATCCTCTTCACGGACGAGGGGACCTCGGGCCCGTTGCGCACACCGGACGAGCCCGTCCGCCACAAGGCGCTCGATGCCATCGGCGACCTCGCCCTGCTCGGGCGGCCGCTCGGCGGCCGCGTGCGGATCCACCGCGGATCACATCGCGCCCACGTCGATGCCATGCGCCACTTCCTCGCCACCCACCCACCCCTCCCGCAGGACCCGCCGGCGTGACCGGACCGCTGCGCGTCGCCGTGGTCGGCGCCGGCGTCATGGGGCGCCACCACGCGAACGTCTACCGCCTGCTGCCCGACGTCGAACTCGTCGGCATCGTCGAACCGGACGCACGGCGCCGCCAGGAGGCCGCACAGCAGTTCGGCTGCCCGGCGTACCCAGACACCGAGACGCTGCTGGCGTTCGCGCCCGTCGACGCCGCCAGCCTCGCCGCGCCGACGACCGTGCACCACACGATCACCGAGCGCCTGCTCGAGGCCGGCGTCCACGTGCTGGTCGAGAAGCCGGTCGCGACGCGGGTCGACGATGCCCAACGGCTCGCCGCGATGTCGCGCGACCGGGGCCTGGTCCTGCAGGTCGGGCACATCACCCGCTTCTTCCGCGCGATCGAACGGCTGCGCGCTGAGGTCGGCCAGCCCTACCTGATCGAGGCGCGCCGGCTGACGCCCAACGGTCGCATCCAGGACGTCGGCGTCGTCCTCGACCTGATGATCCACGACATCGACATCGTGCTCGGCCTGGTCCGGCAACCGATCGTCGACGTGGCTGTCGCGGGGCACACCGTCGGCACCGGCCCCCACGAGGACGTGTGTGCCGCCCAGGTGCGCTTCGCCGACGGCTGCGTGGCGCGCTTCTTGGCTAGCCGGGTGGCGCCCGACGCCGAGCGCAGCCTGGTCGTCGCGGACGCGCAGCGCACGTTCCGCCTCGACTTCGCCAAGGAACCCCACACCGAGATGACGGTGTACCGCCCCGCACCCAGCGAGTCCGCCGACCGCCACGCGGATGGTGGCGCCGCCGGGTTCGACGACGACCACGCGGCAGGCGCCGGTGGCAGCGCCAGCCACATCCTGGTGGACCGCCATGTCGTATTCGAGGACAACCCGCTCAGGAAGCAGCTGGCGCACTTCATCACGCGAATCCGCGGGGGCACCGACCCGATCGGCACGCTCGAGGACGACATCCGCTCGCTGTCGCTGGCGCAGGACCTGCTCGTCAGGCTGGCGCGGCAGGGCGGCGTGCAGGCGTCGCACGCGGCGGCCTCCCCAAGCTGAGGCGGGTGGGGTAGGCGCGCTCACCCGGGGCGGGTCCGCCCGGACGGGCGGGCCGCCCACCTTGGCGGTACACTCGGCGCCATGGTCGACGTCCGCGCGATCCTGCCCCACCGTTACCCGTTCCTCATGGTCGACGCCTTCGTCTCGCAGGACGGCGACGCCTTCGAATGCGTCAAGCACGTGAGCTTCAACGAGCCCTGGGTGGTCGGGCACTTCCCGCAGGAGCCCCTCATGCCCGGCGTCCTCATCGTCGAGGCGCTGGCGCAGGCCGCCGCCGTCGGTCTCCACGTGCGCGAGGGGCGCGACGAGGCCCGCGTCGGTTACCTCGCGACGATCGAGCGTGCCCGCTTCCGCCGGAAGGTCGTGCCGGGCGACACGCTGCGCCTCACGGGGACGATCACCCGCTTCCGGCGCGGCCTGTGCACCGTCGCGAGCGTCGCCCTCGTCGGCGACGAGGTCGCCGCCGAGGCCACGCTGTCGTTCGTCATGTCGAGTTGAGGACCGACGTGTCGGCGGTCCCCCGCATCCATCCGCAAGCCGCCGTGGACCCGCGTGCCGTGCTCGGGCCCGGGGTCGACGTCGGCCCCTTCGTCGTGATCGAGCGCGACGTGGAGGTTGGGGCGGGCGCCGTGCTGCTGTCGGGGACCGTGCTGCTGCCCGGCACCCGGATCGGCGCGGAAGCCAGGATCGGCCCGCATGCGGTGATCGGCGGGACCCCGATGGACGCCCACTTCGGCGGGGAGCCGAGCGGCGTCGACATCGGCGCCCGAACGGTCCTGCGCGAGCACGTCACCGTGCACCGCGCGACGGGTGAGGGCAAACGCACGACGATCGGCCAGGACGCGCTGGTGATGGTGGGCGTCCACGTGTCGCACAACGGTCGCGTCGGTGATCGCGTGGTGCTGACGAACGCCGTTCAGCTGGGTGGGCACGTCGAGGTCGGCGACGACGCCGTCCTCGGCGCCGGCGCGTCGCTGCACCAGTTCGTGCGGGTCGGCCGCGGTGCCATGCTCGGCGCCGTGTCCGGCTTCAACCGCGACGTCTTGCCGTTCGCGATGGCGCGTGGCAACCCGGCGAGGCACTACCGCCTCAACGCCGTCGGCCTGCGGCGCCGTGGTGTCACCGGCGACCGCTACCGGGCACTGGAGCAGGCGCTGCGGGCCGTCCGCCACCGGGACCACGAGGCCCTCGCACGACTGGCGGAGAGCTGGCCGGAGGTGGCCGAGATGCGCGACTTCATCGCCGCCTCGCGCCGGGGGACGCTGCGCTTCGTCACGGATCACCGGTCGGCGTGACGGGCCGCGAGGTCGTCCTCACCAGCAACGGCCCGGGCGAGCTCTACACCTGGGCGCGGCCGGTGTTGGAGGCCTGGCGTCGGGCCGAGCCGGACGCGCGCGTCTCGATCGCGCTGGTGCCCTGCCAGTTCGCGAGCGGGGCCGAGGCGGACGTCGCCCGCGGGTTTGGCCCCGATCACGTCACCAGCGTGGCGCAGTACACGGCGGCCGCCGCGCTCGGCAGGGCCCCGGCCGGGCTGCGCGGCGGGCCCGGGTCGCTCGTGCTGTCACTCGGCGGCGGCGCCGCGTACGCTGCGGCCCTGGCGCGCAAGCTGGGGGTGCCCGCCTTCCGCTACGCCTTCGTACCCGACCTGACACGCGGCATCGAGCGGCTCTTCGTGCCCGACGAACGCACCCTACGTCGGGCACGGCGGTGGCCCGCGGCCGCCGCCGCACGCGGCCGGTGGGCAGACGGAGGGGTCGAGGTCGTCGGCAACCTGGTGGCGGACGCCGTCCGCTCGGAGAGCCCGGTCGAGCGGCCCGGCCAACCGCACGTGCTGCTGCTGGCGGGATCGCGCGACGCCTTCGCCCGTCACCTGATCCCCTTCGTCCTGGCGGTCGCCGACCGGCTGGCGCCGCGCTACCCGGACGCCCGCTTCGTGTGGCCCGTCGCCGGTTCCCTCGGTGAGGCGACCGTGCGCGACGGCATCGCCGGTGTGGAGCGGGCGACCCTCGGCGGGATCGCCGCGCACCGCGAGGGCGACGTCGTGCGGACACCGGCCGGCGCCCGGGTCGAGATCGTCGCGGAGAACGAGCGCTACGCGCACATGCTCTCGGCCGACGTCGCCCTGACGATCCCGGGCACGAACACACTGGAGCTGGGCATCGCGGGCGTGCCGACCGTCGTCATCCTGCCCCTCAACCGCCCCGAGATCATCCCGCTCGAGGGTCCGGGGCACTGGCTCTCGCTGCTGCCGCTCGTCGGGGTCCCGCTCAAGCGGCGTGCCGTGCGGCTGTTCGTCGAGGGGCTGCGAATCCCGGTCTCCCTGCCGAACCGCTTCAGCGGCGAGCCGCTGATGGACGAGATCACCGGCCGGATCGAGCCCGGTGCAGTCGCCGAGCGGCTGGCGGAACTCATCGACGACCCCGACGAGCGCGCGCGCCGTCGCGCGCGGCTCGTGGCCACGATGCCGACGCCCGGCGCCGCGGACCGCCTCGTGGCGCGGCTCCAGCAGCTGGTCCCGTTCGGGGGCCCCAGGCCGGCCCGCGCGGAGCCCGCGCGGTGACGCCCGGAGCCGGCGCAGCGGGGCGAGGGTCCGACGCATCGCGCAGCGGCGCCCCGCGGGCACCGCGGGCCCCGCGGGAACCGCGGGCCCCGCTGCTGCGCCCGAGCGGAGGCTGGGCCGCCACGGCGATCGCGGCCGCGGTGCTCGGCGCGGGGCTACGGGTCGCGCTGGTTCCGCTCTTCATCACCCCACTCGTCGACCGCGTGCTGGTCGAGGGCGCGCTGAGCGAGCTGCCCGCCGTCCTGTGGGTCGGCGCGTGGGTGACCGTCGCAGGCTCCGTGCTGCTCTTCCTCCAGGACCTCGCGTTCGGTCGCGCCGCAGCGCACCGGTCACGCGTGTGGCGCGGCAGGCTGCACGACGCCCTGCTGTGGCGGCCGCCGGCGGCCAGCGGCGGCGCCACCAGCGGCGGCCTGGCGACGCGCGTCGTCAGCGACCTGCGCGAGGTGGAGACCTACGTGATGTACGGCCTCAGCTCGCTGGTCATCGAGAGCGCGACGCTGGTGACGATCCTGGCGGTGCTGGCGTGGACCGACGCCGTGGCGACCGCCGGGCTGCTGCTGCTGGCGCTGCCCGCGGTCCTGGCGACCCGCGCGATCGGCCGTGCGGTGGAGGCCGCGACCCGCCGCCATCAGGACACGATCGAACGGCTCGGCGCCCGGCTCCAGGAGCACACGCGCCACCGTGAGACGCTGCGGGCGTTCGACGCCTTCGCCTTCGCCGCGCGGCGCTTCGCACCGACCAACCGCGAAGTGGAGGTGGCGATGGCGTCACGCGTGCGCTGGGCGGCGCTGCCGGCGCCGGTGTCGCAGCTGCTGGTCTTCGTCGCGATCGGCGGTCTGGTCGCGTGGCTGGCCCAGGGCGTCGTCGCGGGCCGCACCACCACCGGCGAGATGGTCGGCTTCGTCACCCTGGTCGCGCTCCTCGGGACACCCGCGCAGCTGCTGCCCAAGGCGCTGGCCATGTGGCAGCAGGCGCGCGCGGCGGCCTTCCGTCTGCGTTCGCTCGACGAGCAGCGCCCGGCTTGGGCGCGGCGAGGCGACCTCGTCGGGGCGCCCGAGGCCAGTCTGCGCTCCGAGGGCCTGGTCGTCGGCTTCGACGCCGGTACGACGCTGGTGGCGGACGACGTCGTCATCGAGGGGCCCGGCCTGGTCGCCGTCGTCGGCCCGAGCGGCACCGGCAAGACGAGCTGGCTCCGCACCGTCCTCGGGCTGCTGCCGGCACGGGGCGGCCGCCTGCGGGCGGCCGGCGTGGTCGTGGACGAGGCCGGGGTGGCCGACGAGACCGCCCTCCGCGCCCGCGTAGCCTACGTGCCGCAGGGGTCTGCGCTGCTGTCGGGCTCGCTGCGCGACAACCTGGCACTCGGCCGCGAGATCGACGACGACGCCCTGTGGACGGCGCTGCGCGACGTCGGCCTCGCCGCGGCGCTGTCCGAGCTGCCCCAGGGGTTGGACGCGCCGCTGGCGGAGGACGGCCAGGGGCTCTCCGGCGGCCAGCAGCAACGCCTGGCGATCGCACGAGCGCTGGCGGGGGGGCCGCCGGTGCTGCTGCTCGATGAGCCGACCTCCGCGCTCGATGGGGCGGCCGAGGCCGAGCTGATCGAGCTGCTGCGCCGCCTCGCCAACGAGCGGCTGGTCATCGTGGTCAGCCACCGCCGCACCGTCGTCGACGCCGCCGACCGCGTCCTCGTCGCGGGCGACGGGCGCCTGGAGGAACGCGCGTGAGCCCCGACCTGTACGGCGACCCCGAGTTCTACGACCTGCTGCACGCGGGGTACCGCGACGACCTCGCCTTCTACCGCGGCCTGGCCGACGACCACGGCGGCCCCGTGCTCGAACTCGGTGCCGGCAGCGGCCGCGTCACCCTCGCGCTGGCACAGGCCGGGCACGCCGTCGTGGCGGTCGAGCCCTCCCCCGCCATGCGCGCGCGCGGCGCTGCGCGCCTGGCCGCCGCGGGGTGCGCGGAACGCGTGACCTGGGTCGACGCCGACATGCGCACCCTCGAACTCGACGCCAGCGTGCCGCTGGCGATCGCGCCGTTCCACGCGCTGATGCACCTGCCGACGCTCGATGACCAGGACGCCGCGCTGCGGGCAGCCCGCCGTCACCTCGGCGCCGGCGGCGCCTTCGCGACCGACGTGTTCGTGCCGCGCTTCACCGGCGGCGTCGCGGGCGGCGCCGCCGGCATGCGCGCCGAACGCCTCGGCGACGGCGACCTGTTCCTCTGGCAGACCCACGACGCCGCCCAGCAGGTGGTGGTCACCGAGCACCGCTGGGACCGCGTGGCGGACGACGGCGCCCTGCTCCGGCGGCGGGCGACCCTGCGCCAGCGCTACTTCCACCGGTTCGAGCTGGAACGCGCCCTGCGCGCCGCCGGCTTCGCCCGCGTCCGCACCTTCGGCGGCTTCGGGCGGGCGCCGGTCACGGACGCGGCGACCTCCTGGGTGTTCCTCGCATACGTCTGATTCGCACGCACGCCGGATGGGTGCGCACGCTCGCGGCGCTCAGCTTCCGAGGACCGCCATCGCCGCCGACACGGCGGTGCCCGGCGCCACCGTCCGTCCCAGGTCGCGCCAGGCGTCCTCGAGCGCCGCCGCGAGGACGACGGCATCGTAGTCGTCGCCGTACCCGAGCAGCGAGGGGCGGATCAGCCGCGGCGCGAGGTGGTCCTGGCCGCCCGCGATGCGCACGCCGCGCGCGGCCAGCGCGCGCACCACGGCGGGGGCCGCGAGACCCTCGGGGGTCGTCATCGCCGCGACCGCCGGGCTCGCGCGCTCGGCGAACGGCTGGGCCCCCAAAGCCTCACCGGCGGCCAGCAGCGCGCGGTTGCGCCGCCCGAGCGCGGCGCGGCGCCATGCCAGGCCCTCCTCGAGCAGCAGGCCGAGCGCCACCTCGGCCGCGGCGACGAGCGACGTGGCGGGCGTGGTGCCGCTGTCGCCGCCGCGCTGGCGCGGACGCTCGCGGTGCAGGTCGAGGGTGTAGGCCGGCGACCGGCCCCCCGCGACCTCCCCGCGTGCCCAGGCGCGCTCCGAGAGCCACGCGAAGCCGAGCCCGGGCGGGAGCATGACGCCCTTCTGGGACCCCGCCGCGACGGCATCGAGACCCCAGTCCCGCGGCCGCAGCTCGGCGGCCGCCAGGCTGGTGACGGCGTCGACGAGGACCAGCGCGTCTGGCGCGTGGTCGCGCACGGCCCCGGCGAGCGCTGCGACGTCGTGGAGCACCCCGGTCGAGGTCTCGGAGTGCACCAGCGTGACCGCGTCGAGGCGCCCAACGCCCGCCAGCCGGTCGCGCAGGCCGTCGACGTCGAACGCGCGTCCCCAGGGCACGTCGTGCTCGCTGACGCGGTAGCCGAACGCCCGCGCCATCGCCGCCCAGCGGTCGCCGAACTTACCGCCGCGCAGGGCCAGCACGTGGCCGCCCGGTGGCACCGTCGCGATCAGGGCGGCCTCGAAGGCGGTCGTGCCGGAGCCGGTCAGCAGCATGACGTCGTCGCCCGGTGCCTCGAGCACCTCGGCGAGCGCGGCGCGCACCCGCATGAAGCTAGCGCGGAAGGCATCGGTACGGTGGTGGACCACCGGGCGTGCGAGTGCCTCGAGCACCGCCGGCGCCACGGCCACCGGTCCCGGGGCGTACAGCCGCGGCCGGAAGGGCGCACAGCCGGTGGCGTCGCCGCCGGGCCGCCCATCGTCGTCGGACGGCCCGAGCCGACCGCGGTCGCTCACAGCCGCACCGCCCGCAGCGTGTGGATGACGTCGCTCATGCCGCGCAGGACGTCGAGCACGGTCTCGCCGGGCACCTGGTCGAGGGTGAGCGCGAACATCGCCAGCCCGTCCTCGCCGACCCTGGACAGCTGCATGCCGGAGATGTTGACGCCGGCGTCGCCCAACACGGTGCCGACGCGGCCCACCGCGCCAGGTCGGTCGTAGTTCGTGCAGATCAACATCGTGCCCTCGGGGCGGATCTCGATCGGGAAGCCCTCGATCTCGACGATACGGGGGTGGTCCCCGAGCACCGTGCCGGCCACGGCACTGCTCCCGGTGTCGCTCCTGGCGGTGACCCGCACGTGGGTGACGTACCCGCGCGAGCGGGCCGCGACGACGCGCGAGATGCGCACGTCGCGCTGCTTGGCCAGCGCCAGCGCGTTGACGTAGGTGGGCGGGTCGCTCAGGACGGGTTCGAGGAAGCCCTTGGCGACGCCGACGGCGATCGGATCCGGGTCGAGCGGGAAGTCGCCGGCGAACTCGATGACGAGCTCGTGGACGCGGCCGTCGGCGAGCTGGGCGACCACCTTGCCGAGCGCCTCCCCCAGCTCGAGGTGGCGGCCGAGCTTGGCGACCACCTCGGGGGCCAACGCCGGCGCGTTGACGACGCCGAGCGCCACGTCGCCCCGCAGGGCGCGCACGGTGCGCTCGACGATGTCCGAGCCGACCCGCCGTTGGGCCTCCTCGGTGTTCGCCCCCAGGTGGGCCGTCACGACCACGTCGTCGCGGCCCAGCAGCGGGTGGTCGGGCGGCGGCGGCTCCTCGACGAAGACGTCGAGCCCCGCGGCGAAGACGTGCCCGGCGGAGAGGGACGCGGCGAGAGCGGCCTCGTCGACGATCCCGCCGCGGGCCGCGTTGACGACGACCGCGCCGGCCGGCAGCGCCGCTAGCGCGGCGGCGTCGACGAGCCCCCGGGTCTCGTCGGTCAGCGGCGTGTGCACGGTGAGGAAGGTCACCTCGGCCAGCATCGCGTGGAGCTCGTCGTAGAGCCGCACGTCGAGTTCCGCGGCGCGGCGCGTCGTGATGTACGGGTCGTAGGCGGCGACGTGCATGCCGAGGCCCTGCGCGCGGCGCGCCACCAGGCTGCCGATCCGGCCCAGGCCGACGATGCCGAGGGTCGCGCCCTCGACCTCGCGACCGAGGAACGCGCGGTCCCACACGCCGCGACGGAGCCGGGCGTCGGAACGCGCGACGCCGCGGGCCGCGGCGAGCAGCAGCGCGATCGCCAGCTCGGCAGCCGAGACGTTGTTCGCCTCCGGCGCGTTGACGACGAGGATGCCACGGCGGCTCGCGGCGTCGAGGTCGATGTTGTCGACGCCGACACCGCCGCGGCCAACGACCTTGAGTCGGGCGCCGGCGGCGGCGAGGAGGCCCTCGTCGACCTGCGTGCGCGAGCGCGTGATGAGCGCGTCGTAACCGGGCGCCACCTCGAGGAGTTCGGCCCGGGTGATGCCGGCGCGGTCCTCCACGACGGCGTCGTCGAACCGCGTGGCGCCCAAGGCGATGGCGTCGGTGACGAGGACACGGAACATGGCCGGCAGCCTACCCCGCCGGGCGCTAGCGGCCGAAGGCCCCCCATGGCGCGTCGCCTTCAGGCACCTGGAAGCTGTCGGCACCGAGGACGTCGTACACGAACGGGCCGTCGATCACGAAGCGCATCGCTTCGCCCGCCAGGAGCGCCTCCACGAGCTCGCGGCCGTCGTCCGCCAGGCGCCCCTGGTCGAGCACCACGACGATCTCGCGCTGCACGGTCGCCCCGGCGGGCAGCGGCACGGGAGCGAGGTCGAAGATGGCGACGGAAGATGCGTCGGAGCGCTCGGCGTCGGTCGGCGCCAGGGGCGCGCCCGCCGCGTCGAACCCAGGCCGCAACAGGCCTAGTGCGAGACCGCGGGCCGAGACGAAGTAGCCGACGTCGCCGGGGTTACGCAGCTCCAGGAGGAAGCGCAGGGCCGGCGCGTCGGAGCGCGCGACGACCGTACCCTCCGTGCCCGCCACGACCGCGATCTCCGGAGGCTCGACCGCCTGCCGTGCGCGCAACACCCCGGAGAACAGCGGTCGCACCCCGGTGCTGAAGATGAACACCTCGCTGACGAAGCGGAGCCGGCCTTCGACCGCGAACGGCAGCGGGTCGCCGGCGAAGCTGGCGACGACGGCACGCCACAGCTTGGGCTGGTCGGCCAGCGACGCCTCGAGCCGCCAGCGCCAGCGCGCGCTGCCGAGGGCGGGCACCAGCAGGCGCGGCTCGAGCACGGCGGCGTGCGCCCGCTCGCCCGCCAGCAGCAGTCGGTAGTCGACGCTCTCGAGAAAGAGGTCGAAGGTGTTCGGGTTGCTGACCACGACGGAGAGATCGACCACCAGACCGGCGCCGGCACCCGGCGGGTCGAAGCGCTCGATGCGCGTCTCCCTCGGGTCGAGCACGAAGCGCGGCGCGACGACGTCGACCACCGGCGACATGTCGGTGATCTCGCCGAGGACGCGCGGCGCGCATGCCGTCAGCGCCACGATGGCGACGGCGGCGAGCAGTGCACGAACTCGCGGGCGCGGCCTCACGAGCGGAGTCTACCAGAGCGCGTTCCGGCCGCCCGCGCCGCCCGCCTGCCACGCCCCGGCAGCCACACCCACCACGCGGCCGCCACGACCAGTGCGATCGCCACCACGGCCGGCGACCCGGCGGTGGGCGCGTCGGCGCCAAGCGCGGCGAACGGCCCGGCCAGCAGCCCGGTGGCCATCCCCTGCGCCACCGCGTGGGCCGGCGGGACGAGCGACGACCAGCGCGGCCGATCGCGCAGCAGCCAGGCGACGGTGGCCGCCGACGCCACGACCAGCGCCAGCGTCGCGCCGGCGAACACGATCAGGGGGCCACGGTCGACGCCGATCACCGCGCCCGCGATCCCCACTGCGAGCGCGTGGGCCGGCGCCAGGCCGAGGGCCAGCAGCCACGGTCGCACGCCTCGCAACGGACCCCAGCGACGGCGCGCGGTCCACCCGAAACCCAACCCCAGCGCCAGGAGGACGAGCGCGAAGACGCCCAGCGGTCTCACGCGCGCCCCGCCGTCACAGCGTCTGCCTGAACCCGACGGCCTGCTCTCGGCTCCGTAGTGCTGCGCGGAGGCCCGCGGCCCACGGCGCATCGAGCGCCGGCGAGGCGGCCAGCATGCGCTTCGCGACGTCGCGCGCCTGCTCGATGACGCCGACGTCCGCCGTCAGGTCGCCGAAGCTGAGGTCTGGCAGACCCGACTGGCGGGTGCCGCGCAGCTCGCCGGGGCCGCGCAGTTCGAGGTCGCGCTCGGCGATGAGGAAGCCGTCGGTGTGCCGCTCCACCACCCGTAGGCGTGCCATCGTCGCGCGGCTCGCCTCGCCCGCGATCAACACGCAGCGACCCGGCGCATCGCCGCGCCCGACGCGGCCCCGGAGTTGGTGCAGTTGCGCCAGCCCGAAGCGCTCGGCGTTCTCCACCACCATCGCGGTGGCGTTCGGCACGTCGACGCCGACCTCGACCACGGTCGTGGCCACGAGGACGTCGAGCCGGTGGTCGCGGAAGGCCTGCATGACGGCGTCCTTCTCGGCCGGCGCCAGGCGGCCGTGCACGAGGCCGAGCCGCGCCTCCGCGGGCAGCAGCGCGCGCAGGTCGTCGAACAGGGTGGTGGCCGACACGACCTCGTCGAGCGCCTCGGAGTCCTCGACCAGCGGCGCCACCACGTACGCCTGGTGGCCCGCGTCCCGCAACTCCGCCCACAGCTCGCGGTACACGGCCGGGCGCTGGCTGGCCCGGACCAGGCGCGTCGCCACGGGGGTGCGGCCCGGCGGCAGCTCGTCGAGCACGCTGACGTCGAGGTCGCCGTAGAGCGTCAGCGCCAACGAGCGCGGGATGGGGGTCGCGGTCATCACCAGCACGTCCGGCGCGCCGCGGATCAGCCGGCGGCGCTGCTCGACGCCGAAACGGTGCTCCTCGTCGACGACGGCGAGCCCGAGGTCGCGGAACTCGACGCCCTCCTGGATCAGGGCGTGGGTGCCGACGACCACGTCGGTGGCGCCGCTGGCGAGGCGCGCACGCGCCTCCGACCGCTCGCGTGCGCCCATGCCGCCGACCAGCAAGTCGACGCGCACGCCCAGCGGCCACAGCACGTCGGTGAAGGAGCCGAGGTGCTGCCGAGCGAGCAGCTCGGTCGGCGCCATGACCGCTGCCTGCGCGCCGGCACGGACCACGGTCCACGCGGCGCCGGCCGCCACGGCGGTCTTGCCACTGCCGACGTCGCCCATCAGCAGGCGTGCCATCTGTCGGGGGGTCGCGAGGTCGGCGCGGATCTCCTCGAGCGCGCGCGCCTGCGCCGACGTGAGCGCGTAGGGCAGCGCCCCGACGAAGGCCGCCGCGTCGTCGTCGGCGGTGGCGAACGCGCGACCGACCCCCAGGTCGCGCTGCAACAGCGCGCGCAGCTCGAGGAGCAGGAACTCGTCGAACTTCAGGCGCCGCAGCGCACGCTGCAGCCCCGCCTCGTCCGGCGGCTGGTGGACGTCGCGCCAGGCGCGGTCGAGATCGACGAGGTCGAGGTCGGCCCGCAGGCGCCGCGGGAGCGTGTCCTGCAGCGGCGGCAGGGCGCGCAGCGTGCGGTCGACCGCGCGTCGCAGGTAGGCCTGCGCCAGACCCTGGGTGCTGGGGTAGACGGCCACGATGCGGCCGGTGGAGAGCGACGGGCCCTCGTCGTCGACCTCGTACCCCTCGACGTTCAGTTCGGTCGAGCGACCGCGGCGCTTGACCCGGCCGGTGACGATGAGCCGCTGCCGGGGGAAGACCTGCTTCTCGACCCACGGCTGGTGGAACCACAGCGCGGTCAGCCGCTCGCCGAACGCGTCCTCCAACACCACCCGCAGCACGCCGCCGCCGCGCCGCGTGGGGACGAGCTTGCGCCCGACGACGGTGCCAACCACCGTCGCCTTCTCCAGGCCCGCCGCCGCCGCGAAGCCCGGCAGCGCGCGGCGGTCTTCCCAGCGGCGCGGCGCGTGGTGCAGCACGTCGCGGTAGGTGCGCAGGCCGATCTCGGCAAGCTTGCGGCCCGCCTGGGCACCGAGGTCGATGCGGCGTTCGCCGATCTCGGTCTCGAGCAGGTCGGCGGCGCCCATGCCGTCGCCGGCGTCGGCGCCCGTGGCGCCGCCGGTGCCGCCGGGCCCTGGGGCGCCGTCGCCTGCGACCGAGGCGTCGCCCTCACGTTCGGCGGCGTCGGCGCTCGCCAGGGTCGCCAGCGCCTCCCTGACCGCCTCCTCCCGCCGCGGCGGCGGCCAGCCCGCGTAGCCGTCGAGCAGCGCGCGCACGTCGGCGAAGGGCCTCCCGACCGTGGCGAGGAGGCGTTCGAGCCCACCGACGACCACACCGTCGCGGCAGCCCTCCGCCAGCTCGCGCTCGAGGGGGCGGCGGAGGCGTTCGCGGAGTTCGGCGACGGTGGCCACCCCGCCAGTGTACGAACGCGCGCCGGGCGTGGCGACGCGAGGCGAACGGGCGCGTCCCGTCAGCCACCGGATCGCCGTCGCGGGCACGCGGCGCATGGTTCGATGCGGGCGTGAGCAGCAGAGAACCCGCCCTCGTGCCGCCCGAGCGCAGGCCGTGGGTGCTCGCGGCGGCGGCGACGGCGGCGTTCGGCGCGACGGTGATGGCCACGGCCGTCAACGTGGTGCTGCCCACGCTGACGGTCGAGCTCGACGCTCCCTTCGCGACCATCCAGTGGGTGGTGCTCGCCTACCTGCTGGCGACGATCGCGTTGGTACCGATCATCGGCCGCCTCGGCGACCTGTGGGGCAAGGCGCGGCTCTTCCTCGCGGGGCACGCCGCCTTCGGCCTGGGGTCGCTGCTGTGCGCGCTGGCGCCCGACGCCGCGACCTTGATCGCTTTCCGCACCGTCCAGGGGGCGGGCGCGGCGGCCCTGACGGCGTTGGGACTGGCGATCGTCACGGACGTCTACCCCGCCGAGCGCCGCGGCCGGGCCCTCGGCCTGAACGCCGCCGTCGTGTCCGCCGGCGTCGTGCTCGGCCCCTCGCTCGGAGGGCTGATCGCCGATCTCACCTCGTGGCGCTGGATCTTCGCGGGCGGGGTGGCGACGTCGGCGCTGGGCGCCGCCCTCGCGCTCCGGGTCCTGCCGAGCTACCCGCGCGTGCGCGGCGAGCGCTTCGACCTGCTCGGCGCCGCGACGCTCTTCGCGGGCCTGCTGGCGCTCTCGCTGGCCTTGACGCTGGGCCAGGCGCGTGGCGCCGACGATCCGGCGATCCGGTTGCTGGGCGGCGCCACCGTCGCCCTCGCCCTCGCCTTCGTCGCCGTGGAGCGCCGCTCCGCGTCGCCGGTGGTCGACCTGCGGCTCTTCCGCGACCCGGTCCTCACGGTCGGGCTGGTGAGCGGGCTGATCACCTTCGTGGCCATCTCGGGCGTCATCTTCCTGGTGCCGTTCTACCTGGGCGGGGCGCTCGGCTACTCGCCGAGCCGCATCGGCCTGCTCATGGCCGTGACGCCCGTGATGCTCGTCCTGATGGCGCCGATCGCCGGCACGCTGACCGACCGCTTCGGCGCGCGACCCGTCACGGTCGTGGGGATGGCGCTGTTGATGGTCGGTTACCTGGCGCTGGGCACGCTCGACGAGCACACCACCCCGCTCGGCTACGTGCTGCGCTTCCTGCCGATCGGGTTGGGCATGGGGACCTTCCAGACGCCGAACAACACCGCGATCATGGGCGCGGCGCGCCGTGGCGCCTCGGGCGTCGCCGGCGGGCTGCTCACCCTGACGCGCTTCTTCGGCCAGGTGGTGGGCACGGCCGTGCTCGGGAGCCTGTGGGCGACGCGCGCGGTGGCGCAGGCCGGGGCACCCCGCGGCAGCGACGCCACCGGCCTGCCGGCGGCGGCCCAGGTGGCCGGGCTGCACGACGTGATCGACGTGATCCGGGTGCTGATCGCCGTCGCGTTGGCGCTGGTCGTCGCCGACCTGGTCCGCGGCCGCCGCGCCGACGACCCCGCGCGGGGCGGCCGCAAACGAGCGGCGCCGTTGCGCCACGACGACCCGTCCGGTAGCGTGGGCGCCACGCCACCCAGCGGCCCGCGAGCGACCCTCGCCCCGCGAGCGCCGGCCGCCCGGCGGGCGACCTGCGCCCGACCTCGAGCCTTAGGAGACCGCCGATGACGACGCCCCGCTCGGGCGCGCCGAACCCGTACCCGAGCCCTTTCGACCACGACGTGCCCCATGCCCACGTCGACCTGGACGCGCTGCGCCACAACCTGGCGCTGCTGCGCGGCCGCACGGCCGCCGGCGTGTGCGTGCTGGCGGCGGTGAAGGCCGACGCCTACGGCCACGGCCTGCTGCCGGTGGCCCACGCGCTGGCGGCGGCCGGGACCGAGGCGTTCGGCGTCGCCACGGCCGCGGAGGCCCTCGCCCTGCGGGGCGCGGGGATCGCGGGCAACGTGCTGCTGTTCGGTCCCGTGCGGGCCGGCATCCCAGAACTGGTCACGGCCGGTGTCGCCCTAACGGTCGCCCAGCCGGCCGACCTGGAGGCGATCGCGGCGGCAACGGCGGGCGCGCGCGCGCGGGTCCACGTCAAGGTCGACACGGGCATGGGCAGGCTCGGCCTGGCGCCGGCCGCGGCCCGAGCGTTGATCGCGGCGGTCGACCGCTCACCGGCGGCCGATCTCGAGGGCGTGTGGACGCACCTGGCGTCCGCGGACGAGCCGGACGCGACCGAGCCCGGGAGCGCCACCGACCGGCAGGTCGGCGCCTTCGCCGACTTGCTGGCGCGGCTGGAGCGAGACGGCCTGCGCCCGCGCTGGGCGCACGCCGCCAACTCGGCCGGCACGCTCGTCCGGCCCGACGCCCACCACGACCTCGTGCGGCCGGGCATCGCCCTCTACGGGCAGCCCGCCTCGGCCTGGCTCGCCCGTCAGGTCCCGCAGCTGCGGCCAGTCATCCGTGTCGACGCCCCCGTCACCTTCGTCAAGCGGGTCGCCGCCGGCACGCCGATCAGCTACGGCGGCACCTGGAACGCGCCCCGCGACACCGTGATCGCCACCGTCCGCCTCGGCTACGCCGACGGCTACCCGAGGTCGCTGTCGTCGCGGGCGGAGGCCGGCCACCGCGGCCGGCGCGTGCCGCTGGTCGGCCGCGTGTGCATGGACCAGCTCATGCTCGACCTGGGCCCCGACGGCGACGCCGAGCTCGGCGAGCGCGTCGACCTCATCGCAGGCAGCGCGCCCGCGGCCTTCGACCTCGCCGCCGACGCCGGCTCCTTCGCCTATGAGTTGCTCACGCGGATCGGACCGCGCGTCGCGCGGCGGTACGCGGGCGCCTGAGGCAGGCGGTTCAGGCTTCGGCGTCACCCGGTTCGATCGCCTCGCCCTGGGGCAGCGAACCGACGAGCTCCGCACGCACCAGGATGACCCGCCGCTCCTCGGCGTCCTCGACCGTGAAGCGCAGGCCCGCGGCCTCGTGCGATTCGCCGACCTGCGGGATGCGGCCGAGCTCGCTGATCAGGTAGCCCGCCAGCGTGTCGTACTCCCCCTCGTCGCCGAGGTCGACGCGGAAGCGGTCCTCGACCTCTTCGAGGTGGACCGAGGCGCGGATGCGCACCGAGCCGTCGGGGAGGTCCTCGAACTCGAGTTCCTCCTCCTCGTCGGTCTCGTCGTAGATCTCGCCCGTGATCTCCTCGATGATGTCCTCGAGCGTCACCAACCCGGCGGTGCCGCCGAACTCGTCGACGACGACCGCGATGTGGTTCTTGCGCAGGCGCATGTCGCGCATGAGGTCGAGCACCGAGGTCGTCTCGGGCACGTACTGCGGTGGGTGCATGAGGTCGGCGACGCGGGTGGTCGCGAGGCCGTCGCTGTTGCCGAGGTACTTCAGGAGGTCGCGGGCGTAGACGATGCCGCGCACGTCGTCGATCGACTCGCGGTACACGGGCAGGCGGCTGTAGCCGTGCTCACTGGTCGCCGCGAGCAGGTCGTGCAGCGAGGCCTCCTCGGAGATCGCCACGACGTCGACGCGTGGCGTCATCACCTCGCGCACGACGGTCTCCTCGAGGTCGATCACACCCCGGATCATCTCCTGTTCGGAGGCCTCGATCACGCCCGACTCCTCGGCGGAGCGGAGCATGAGCCGCAGCTCGTTCTCCGTGATCAGCGGGTCGCTGCCCGGCTCGAGGCGGAACGCGCGCAGCACCCAGGTCGTGAACCAGGCGAACGCCCGGCCGATCGGGTACAGCACGATCGACAGCGCGTGCACCGGGCGGATGACCAGCCGAGCGAAGCCGACCGGGTGGTGCACGGCGATCGACTTCGGGGTGATCTCGCCGAAGATCAGGACCAGGACGGTCATGACGCCGGTGGCGTAACCGACCGCTGCGGCCTCCGAGAAGCCGACCTGGCGCGAGAGTTGGATGCTCATCTGCGTCACCAGCGCCGTGGCCGCGATGTTGACGAGGTTGTTGCCGATGAGCAGTGTCGTGATGAAGCGCGTCGGGTTGCGCTCCAGGAGGGTGAACAGCCCATGGGGGTCCTGCCCGTCCTCGCGCAGCTGCCGCAGCTTCCACTCGCCGAGGGCGGTCATGGCCGTCTCGGAGCCGGACATCAGGCCCGACAGCAACAGCAGCAGTGCCAGGATGAACACCTGACCACCGGTGATGCCGGTCGCAAGCTCGTCCCCCTGCGCGAAGGCGCGGGTGAGGACCCACACGAGCGGGGGCAGGAAGAGGAACGGGATCAGGTTGGGGCGGCTTCGCGGGGAACTCGGAGGTTGCTCGTCCATCGGCTGCCAGGACGATAGCACGAGCGGCGCGGGACGCCGGGTGCGGTAGATTGTGCGGCGTGTACGTGGCGGTCGCGGGAAACATCGGCGCGGGCAAATCCACCCTGACGCGACTCGCGTCGGCGCGCTTCCATCTGACGCCGGTGTACGAAGCGGTGGACGAGAACCCGTACCTCACGGACTTCTACCGCGACATGCCGCGCTACGCCTTCCACTCGCAGATGTTCTTCCTGGCGACCCGTCTGCGCCAGCACCTCGCCCAGGTCAACCCGGGCGACCGCGTCATCCAGGACCGCACGGTCTACGAGGACGCCAATGTCTTCGCCCGCGCCCTGCACGAGGCCGGCTTGATGGACGCGCGCGACTTCGCGAGCTACACGACCATGTACGACGCCGTCCGCCGCGCGCTCCGCCCACCCGACCTGCTCGTCTACCTGCGGGCCTCTCTGCCGACGCTGCGGGCACACATCGCCGCCCGCGGCCGCGCCTTCGAGCAGCGCATCGAGGACGACTACCTCGTTCGCCTGGGCGGGCTGTACGAGGAGTGGGTCGAGGCCTACGACCTCTCGCCCGTCGTGGTGATCGACGCCGACCGCTTCGACGTGGTGGCGAGGGCGTCGGACCGCGCCGCGGTGTTCGACCTGCTCGAGCGCCAGGGCCTGGCGACGCCGGTGGTGCGGTGACGGGCGCGCCGCCGCCAGAGCGGAATGTGCTCCTGACCGAGCTGCTTGCCGACGCCCTCGGGCATGGCGTCGAGAGCCTGCCCGAGCTGTGGATCACCGGCATCGCCCAGGATTCCGCGCGCGTCCGACCCGGCAACGTCTTCGTCGCCCGCGTGGGTGAGCGCCGCGACGGCCACGACTTCATACCGGACGCGATCGCCCGCGGCGCGGCCTGCGTCGTCGGCACGCGCTCCGTCGTGCCCGGGCTCGCCGTGCCCTACGTGCACGTCGCCGACGACCGGCTCGCGACCTCCGCGCTGGCCGCCGCCTTCCACGGCCACCCGAGCCGCGACCTCATCGTCATCGGCGTCACCGGCACCGACGGCAAGACGACCACGGCCAACTTGCTGCACCACCTGCTGCAGGGCGACGAGGCGCGGCCACGCGCCTCGCTGCTGTCGACCGCGATGGAGCGGATCGGCGCCGAGGGGCACCCGCCCGAGCTGCACTTCACGACTCCGGAGGCCACCGAGGTGCACGCGCACCTGGCGGCCGCACGCCACGCCGGCGCCCGCTGGGCGGTCGTGGAGGCGAGCTCCCATGCGGCCTCGCTGCAGCGCCTGGCGCACGTCGACTTCGACCTCATGGCATGGACCAACCTCACGCCCGAGCACCTCGACCACCACGGCAGCTTCGAGGCCTACCGTGACGCCAAGGCCGGGCTCGTGCGTCAGGCCGCGGGCGCGGTGCTCAACCGCGACGACCCGCACTTCGAGGCGTTCGCGGACGCGGCCGTGGGACGTGTCACCACCTTCGCGATCGACGGCGACGCCGACCTGCGGGCGGAGAACGTCGTCGCGTCCGCCGAGGGGTTGAGCTTCGAGCTCGTCACCCGCGAGGGGCGCCGCCGCGCCCAGCTGCCGATGCTAGGGCGGTTCAACGTCGCCAACGCCCTCGCCGCGCTCGCGTCTGCCCACCGCCTCGGCGTGCCGTGGGAGACGGCGGTCGAGCGCCTCGCCGGCTTCCCGGGCGTAGCGGGCCGCATGCAGCTGGTGGCCACCGAGCCCGTCACGGTCGTCGTCGACTTCGCCCACACGCCGGCGGGCCTCGCGAAGGCGCTCGCCACCCTGCGTCCCCCGGACGGCCGGCGGTCGATCGTGGTCGTCGGCGCGCCCGGCGAGCGCGACCCCGGCAACCGCGCCGGGCTCGGCGCGGCCGCGGTCGCCGGTGCAGACCTGGCGATCTTCACCGAGGACGACACCCGCAGCGAGTCGCTCGACGCCATCCTCGCCACCCTGGTCGACGGCGCGGTGGCGGCAGGCGGCGCACCGGGACGGACGTTCCACGTCCGGCCCGAACGGCGCGGCGCCATCGCGCTCGCGCTCGGGCTAGCCCGCCACGGCGACGTGGTGCTGCTGGCCGGCAAGGGGCACGAGCGCACCCTCGAACGCAGCAGCGGCACGGTGCCGTGGGACGAGGCGGCCGAGGCTCGGGCCGCGCTGGCCGCCCTGGCGGCGCTCGGCGAGCGCAGCGGACGTGCACCCGACGGCGGCACCGGCGGCCCCGACGCGTAGCATGGGCGCATGACCCCGAGCGTGCGAGCGGTGGACGTCATCCTGGCCAAGCGGCACGGTGAGGCCCACGACCGGGCCACCCTGGAGGCCTTCATCGGCGGCTACGTCCGCGGCGAGGTGCCCGACTACCAGGTGGCCGCCTGGCTCATGGCGGTCATGTGGCGCGGCATGAGCGAGCGCGAGACCGCCGACCTCACCGAGGTGATGGCCGACAGCGGCGAGCGGCTCGACCTCGCCGAGTTCGCGCACTCGGTCGACAAGCACTCCACGGGCGGCGTCGGCGACAAGACGACCCTGGTGCTCGCCCCGCTGCTCGCCTCGCTCGGCGCCAGCGTCGCGAAGATGTCGGGCCGCGGCCTGGGCCACACGGGTGGCACGATCGACAAGCTGGAGGCGATCCCTGGCTTCCGGGCGGAGCTCGACCACGACGCGTTCTTCCGCCAGGTCCGCGAGATCGGGGTGGCGGTGACGGGTCAGACGCGCGACCTGGCGCCCGCCGACGGCCTGCTGTACGCCCTGCGCGACGCCACCGGCACCGTGGCCTCGCTGCCGCTCATCGCCAGCAGCATCATGAGCAAGAAGCTGGCGGGCGGGGCGCGTTCGATCGTGCTGGACGTGAAGGTGGGCAGCGGCGCGTTCATGCGCACGCCGGACGAGGCACGGGCGCTGGCCGCGTCGATGGTGGCCATCGGCCGCCACGCGGGTCGCACGGTACGGGCCGTGCTGTCGAACATGGACGAGCCGCTCGGCCACGCGGTGGGGCACGCGATCGAGGTGCGCGAGGCGCTGGCCACGCTGCGCGGCGGGGGCCCGCCCGACCTGCGCGAGTTGGTGATCACGCTGGCCGGCGAGTTGCTCGAGGCGGCCGGCCTGGTGACCGGCCGTGGCGAGGTGGAGGCGGCACTGGACGACGGGCGCGCGCTGGAGCGATTCGAGCGTTGGGTGGCGGCTCAGGGGGGTGACGTCGCGCGACTCGACGACCTCGAGGTGGCGACCGACACCGCGGACTGGTGCGCGGATACGGCCGGCGTCCTTGCGTCGATCGACGCTCAGCGGGTCGGGGCGGCCGTGAGCCAGCTCGGCGGCGGCCGGCGCCAGAAGGGCGACGCCCTCGATCTCGGCGTGGGCGCCGTCATGCGCTCGAAGGTGGGCGACACCGTGCGCGCCGGAGACCCGCTGGTCACCCTGCACCACCGTGGTGGCCGCGGGCTCGAGGCGGCGATGGAGGCGTTGACGGGGGCGGCGTCGATCGGCGGGTGCGGCGAGCGGCGACCGCTCGTCCTCGAGGTCGTGCGCTGAGGCCGAGCCCTGCGACGACCCCCCGCATCGCGGGAGGTTGACACCCCGCGCGGCCCGGGCGTAGTCTTGCTGTTGCGTCCATCGCGGGGTGGAGCAGTCTGGTAGCTCGTCGGGCTCATAACCCGAAGGTCACAGGTTCAAATCCTGTCCCCGCAACCACACGCCGTCGGGGCCCCGCAAGGGGCCCCGAACGCATGCGGCCCGCGGTACGCGGGCCGCCGAGCCGCGGAGGTCCGCGGCGGAGAGGGACACCATGTCCAGCGATCACCTCGACGAAGCCACCACCCCCATCGACCCCACGGCAACCCCCCACGACACGGGCCTGGCGCCCGACGATGGCACGCCCACCCGCGCCGGCTTCGTGGCCATCGTCGGCAAGCCCAACGTCGGCAAGTCGACCCTGTTGAACACGCTGCTGGGCGTCAAGGTCGCGCCGATCTCGAGCAAGCCCCAGACCACCCGTCGGGGCGTGCGCGGCATCTACTCGCTCGACCGTCGCCAGCTGGTATTCGTCGACACACCCGGCCTGCACCGTGGCGCGACGGCCCTCGACCAGGCGATGGCGCAGGAGATTCGCGCCTCGGTGATCGACGTCGAGACGGTGCTGTGGGTCGTGGACCTGCGGCGGCCCCCGGGCGACGAGGACCGTGACGTCGCGCGGCTGCTGCACGGGCTCGACCCGAACACCCGCGTGTGGATGATCGGCAACAAGGTCGACGCCGCGAAGTACCCGGACGAGGCGCTGTCGCTCTACGGCGACCTCTACCCCGGCGCCGAGCGCGTGATCACGCTGTCGGCGCTCAACGACCCCGAGGCCGTCTACGCCCTGCGCGAGGACCTGCTCGCCCTGCTGCCCGAGAGCCCGTGGTTCTTCGCCGGCGACGCCGCCAGCGACCAGACGCGCGAACAGTGGGCCGCGGAGATCGTGCGCGAGGCCGCG
>Ga0114946_10000674_pt1 | contig 22896 bp, 17 predicted proteins | sample WalLakDeSediment_FD_88676 | JGI IMG/M metagenome (GOLD analysis project Ga0114946, IMG submission 88676) | Lake sediment microbial communities from Walker lake, Nevada to study Microbial Dark Matter (Phase II) - Walker Lake 11/02/13 Deep Sediment | ecosystem: Environmental > Aquatic >...
CCCCGTGGTATTCACCGACGCGATCGTCTAAACGTTTATACGATTGGTTGATCGGATGCCACATCTACAGGTGGCACCTGGCGCACGTTAACTGCTGAAGGCGGTAGTTGAAGCCAAGACGCGCCTCTCCTTCTACGTTTGACAGGTCATGGCCGGCGAGATCGTCGGGCTGTGTCGCCGCAATGTGGAACTGGCCGGGATCCGGCGGCTCGAGCCTGCTCGGACGGAGCCCCGCCCCATGGGGTCGCCAGGGGCCGTTCCGTCGTACCGCCGTCCTTCTTCGAGCCGCTGCCAGAAGAAATCCTGGAGTCCTTCGAATCGACAGCGCCTTGAGACTGCTCCTCGATACGTGCACCTCTCTGTGGGTGGTTACGGATCCATCCGAGTTGTCGCCGGCCGCGCGAGCGGCATTCGCCGATCCGGGCTACACGGTGTATCCAAGCTCCATCTCGGCGTGGGAGATCGCGGTGAAGCACCGTCCTGGCCGATTGCCGTTGCCCGAGCCTCCCGATCGGTTCATACCCAACCTGCGTGACGCGCACGCGGTCGCGCAGCTGCCGCTTGGCGAATCGGCCGCGTTGACCAAAGCCAAGCTGCCAGGGCTGCACCGCGATCCCTTCGACCGAAGGCTGGTCTGCCGGGCGATCGTGGATGGCCTGGTGATCGTCACGCCCGACGCGGCCATCCAGCAGTACCCGGTTCGGACGCTCTGGTAGGGCGTCGCCCCACGAAGCGGCCGGCGCGCCGACATGCCGGACGACCGCCTTCACTGTGTCCGACGGGTCTGCGCTGAGCGCGCCGATGCAGCGCCCATTTCGGGCTGGAGGGCGTGGTCGACGAGGTTGCCGTAGCCCCATGGCGCGGCATCCGCTCACGAGGTCCCCAAAGCCGCGCCGGCTTCCAGGTTCCCACCCCGGGCTCGGACTGCCGCACCCAGGTCCAGTCCGGCGAACGGCCCGGCTCCGGATTCATCCCAAGAGCACTACGAGTAGCCCAGACGCTTGAGCTCCGCCGCGCTGTCGCGCCAGCCGGTGCGGACCTTGACCTGCAGCTCCAGGTAGACGCGCCCTGTCAACATCCGCTCGATGGCACGCCGCGCCGAGGCGCCCACTGCCTTGATGGTCCTGCCGCCGGCCCCGATCACGATGCCCTTGTGGCTCTCCCGCTCCACGATCACCAGGGCGCCGATGTGGACGACACCGTTTGGCTGGACCTGCCAGTCCGTTACGACCACATCGATCCCGTGCGGCACCTCCTGTCGAAGCTGGCGCAGCGCGGCCTCGCGCACCAGCTCCGCCGCCAGCACGCGGTCCGTCTGATCGCTCAGCTGTTCCGGCGGGTAGAACAGAGGCCCCGGTGGCAGCAGTGTCACCACCATGCCCCAGAGAAGGTCCAGGTTGTGCCCGTCTATGGCGGCGACAAGCATCCAGCGCTCGGCGGCGGCCAGTTCGGAGTAGGCCGCGGTGTGCGCCACCACATCGGCGGGCGCAAGCAGGTCGCTCTTGTTCAACGCCAGCACCACCGGCCCGGCGGCGGCACGCACCATGCCGGCCACGGCGCGGTCCTCGTCCGTGGGCGCCACCGAGACGTCGACGACAAACAGGACCACGTCGGCGTCCGGCAAGGAGTGACGAGCGGCGGACACCATGTGCCGGCCCAACGTGGTGCGCGGCTTGTGGATGCCCGGCGTGTCCACCAGCACCGCCTGCGCCGCTTCCGTGGTGACGATGCCCAGGATCCGGCGCCGCGTCGTCTGCGGCCGCCGCGAGACGATGGCCACCTTCTCGCCCACCAGCCCATTGAGGAGCGTGCTCTTGCCCACGTTGGGGCGGCCGACAATGGCGACAAAGCCCGAGCGAAACGCCTCCTCGGCCGGAACGTCCGCGCCGCGCGCGTCGCTACTGGCCAAAGGTGTCGCACACGTTGGGGTCACCCGATTCGAGACCGCGCCGGAACCACGCCACGCGCTGGGCCGACGAGCCGTGGGTGAAGGAGTCCGGCACCACGTAGCCCCGGGTTCGATGCTGGATGCGATCGTCGCCGACGGCACTTGCCGCGCGCAAGCCCTCCTCGATGTCCTCCGCATCCAGCACCAGTCGCATCTCCTGGGCGCGGTTGGCCCACACGCCGGCAAAGCAGTCGGCCTGCAGCTCCACCAGTACCGACGTATTGTTCTGCTCGGCCTGGGTCTGACGGGAGCGCAAACGGGCCACCTGTTGCGTGATGCCGAGAAGCGTCTGGACGTGGTGCCCGACCTCGTGCGCGATCACGTACGCTTGCGCGAAATCGCCCGGCGCCGCGAACTGGCGCTCCAGGTCCTCGAAAAAGGCAAGGTCCAGGTAGAGCATCTGGTCACCGGGGCAGTAGAAGGGTCCCACCGCCGCTTCCGCAAAGCCGCAGGCCGACTGCACGGCACCGGTGAACAGCACCAGCGTGGGCTCCTGGTAGCGCTGTCCGCGCTCGGCGAAGATGCGATCCCACGTGTCTTCCGTGTCCGCCAGCACCTGGGATGCGAAGTCCGCCATGGCGTCCGCCTGGATGGCCGCGTGGGGCTCCAGCGCCCCGCCTCCGGGCCGCGTCGCCTCCAGCAACTGAGTCGGATCCACCCCCAGCACGGTGGCCACCAACAGCACCACCAGCAGGCCCACACCGCCCAGGCCGACCGCTGCCGGAGCCGACGGGCCCCGGCTCACGCGCCGATCGTCGATGTTGCCGCTGCGACGCTCTCTATGCCAGCGCATGCCCACCTCCCGGCGACGATTGCCGTCCGCCCGCGGCAATTCTACCGCGCCACGCCCCACGGTCAACGCTTGGAGCCACCGTAACGTGCGGCGCCGGCCGCCGTTGAACGGCTGGGTGGCACCAGGTGCCGCTGGGCGCGCTCTGCCGCCCCGGGGCTTCGCCAGGAGGGTTGACGGCCATGGCAACCAGTCGCGCATCCCAGTACGTCGTCGCCGCGGTCTGGGTGGCGGTAGCGGTGGGCGTCGCCGGTCGGCCGGCGCTCGACGCGCCCGCCCGCGCCGCCGATTCGGGCGGGGACCCGCCCACCGCCACGGCGGACGCCGACGGCTGGCTGCGGCTGGCCGCCTCGCTGCCCGACTACGCGCCGGCGGGCCTGCCGGACTTCGACCAGCGCCAGGGCCGGTGGCAGGCTGACGCACCCGACGGGCCACGTTGGACGCACGACGGCCCGGTCGCCCTGGCCGCCGCGCTGTGGTGGCTGGACTCGCTTTTCGAGCCGGGCACCGTGCCCCCGCCGGAGGAGAGCGACTCCGTCTCGCTCGTCCGTGCCTACGGTCCCTGGGATGACCATGCGCCCCAGAACGTCCGGCCGCTGGTCGCCGACCTGGCAGCCCGTGCGCGCACGGACGGCGGCTCCAATCTGCTGGCCATGGGCACCTGCATGAGCGATCTGGCGGCGGCTGCCGCGAGCCACGCGGCCGACGCCGCATCGTCGCCACCCCTGACCGTGGACCTGGTGGAGACGCCCAGCCTGTCCGAACTGGCGGCGGCCACGGGCTCCGGTCGGCCGGCGGTGCTGCTGCTCGGCTTCTGGCAGCACCACTCGGTGGCCGGATGGCAGCGGATCGGGGGTCACTATGTGGCGCTGGAGGGGGTGGACCCGGCCCTGGGCCGCGTCCGGCTGTCCGACCCGTTCCGCGACGTGGCCGCCGCACCGGAAGGCCCCACGGCCCACAACGATGCCGCGCTGGTCTCGCACGACGTCTGGCGCGTCTCCCCGTCGCTGAGACCGGGACCGGTCCTGTGGCTGGAGGGCTACATGGACGCTCACGGCGACCCCACCGAGATGCTGGCCAACTTCCAGGGCCTCAACTCCCTGGCGTGCGGCGGTGTCCAGGCGCCGTGGATCTATGGCGCCCGGCTTGAGGCCCAGGTGGAGGCGGCGCTGGTCGTGGGCCCGGACCACGACGCGGCGCGGCAGACGGCAACCGCCGCGGCCGGAGCCGCTGCGACCGCCACGCCAACGCCTCCGGACGGGTCAGGCACCGCGCCGGCGCCCGAGACGCCCGGCGCCACCGCGGAGGTCACCGCGTTGCCGAGCGAGGAACCGCCGGTGTCCGAGACTCCGGAGGCCACCCCCGGTGCCGGCGCCACGGACCCGGCCACGGAGCCGGCCGATCCGGGAAGCACGCCTTCGGCCACGGCGGAAGAGCCCACCGACCCGCCCCCTGCCACCCACGCGCCCGCCGAGCCCACGGCGGCGACACCGGCCGTCACGCCGTCACCGCCACCAACGCCCGATCCGGACACCACCGCCACCACGTCAACGACCGCCACCGTTGCCCCGGAGCCAACCACGCCTCCCGCCACCTGCCAGCTCTGCGGGCGTGTGACCGACCGGCGCTCCCGCGCGCCACTGGCCGCGGCCGACGTGCGGCTGCTGCTGGACGACGAACCGGTCGCCTTTGCGCGCAGCGACGAGCTGGGCCGCTTCTGCATCTCGGACCTGCCTCCGGCCACCTACTCCCTGGCCGTCTGGGCCGCCGGCTGCGCCCGGCACGAGCAGGCCGTCGAGCTGCACGAGGGTCGATTGGACGTGGATGTGGAGCTGGGGTGTCGGCCGACCCGAGTGCTGTTGCCATCGGCGCACCGCGCGGCTCGCGCCGGCCGATGACGTGGCCGCGGCGGCAGACGACACGCGCCCGGCAACCCGCGCGCGTCGGCAAGCGCATCGCCGCGGCGGCGGTCGCGGTAACCTTTCTGGCCGCGGCTGCGATCGCGGCGGAGCCCGCGGCCGGCGGCCGATTGGCACCGGGGTCGCGGCCCGCGGAGGCCGGGCCGCCGACCGAGTGGCGCGCCGGGATCGCACCCGATTACGCGCCCTCGGGCATGCCGGACTTCTCGCAGTGCCGCGGAGCCTGGAGCGTGGCGGGCGACCCCGGTCAGTGGACCCATGCCGGACCGGTGGCTCTGGCCGCCGCGTTGTGGTGGCTGGACTCCGTGGCCGAGCCGGGCTCCGACCCGCCGCCGGCCGTATCGGACGGTCACGGTCTGGTCACTGCCTACCCCGTGTTCGGACCGCCGCGCGACGATCACGCGCCCGAGAACCTGGAGCCGCTCGTCAACGACCTGGCGCTGCGGGCTGGAACGAACGCCGTGCGTCAGTCACGGGCCTGGCGTGGCACCCGCTGGGAGGACCTGACGCAAGCGGCCGAATCGTACGTTCGGTCGCGGCGCATGGAGGGCCACTACGCCGTCCACGCCGCGCGCGTGCCGTCGACGGCGTGGCTGCTCCAGCGCGCCGCTGCCGGCGCGGCCGTTGTCCTGGCGCTGGGCGTGTGGGAGGACCAGGCTGCCGGCGGGTGGCGCCGCGTCGGCGGGCACTACGCCGTGGTGGCCGCGATCCACGCGGAGCCGGCCGCCATCAGCGTGTCCGATCCACTGGCCGACAGCGCCGCGTTCGGCGGCGACGGCATCGCCGTGCCGGCGGGCCCGGCCGGTCACGGTTGCCGCGAGGCGCCGCGCGCCCATGACGACGCGCGTTGGGTGTCCCACGACCGGTACGCGCTGATCGCCGGCCCGGCGCTGCCGGACGGGCGCCTCGTCCTCGGCGGCTACTTCCAGCCCGAGACGTACCGCGACGCCGCGGCGTTCGCCGCGCAGAACCCGCTGCCCGCGGAAGAAGCGCACGCCGGGACCTGGAGCAGGGGCCCGGTGGCCATGGCCGTCGACGCCGCCCTGGCCGTCGTTCCGGTCGGCACGGCTGTCGCCCCCACAGTCGTGGCGACAGGCACCCCGTCTCCCACGCCGGAGTCGTCGCCGGAGTCGTCGCCGGCGGGAACGTTGTCGCCCACGGCCAGCGGCACCGCGTCGGCAACAGGTGGCGGTCCCGAGCCCTCAGTTACGTCAAGCGCCGCGACGCCGCGCGGCACCCTGGCCCCGCAGCCCGGCGCCACATCAGGGACCCGCGTGCCTCCGGCTACACCCAGTCCCACGCTTCGCGCACCCCGGCGCAACGCCGTCTGTCTGCCGCTCGTGATTCGCCCCCGTCTGCCGCTCGTGGCTCGCCCCCGTCAGCCGCTCATGATTCGCCCCCGTCTGCCGCTCGCCGCGGCGTCGTGTCGGTGGCATACTGGCCGTTCCACGGCTCCACGCTGACCGGTCGGGCCGGGCGGCCAGGGCACCGAGACACGGGGGGAAGTGCCATGTCATCGTTCTCCAGCCGCGAGCGGATCATGGCCGCGGTACGCGGCGAGGAGCTGGACCGGGCGCCGATCGCGCTCTGGCGTCATTTCCCTGGCCGGGACATCACGGCCGAGGGCCTGGCCGAAGCGGTGATCGCGTTCCAGCGCCGGCACGCTCTGGACCTGGTCAAGGTGACGTCGGCATCGGGCTACCCGGCCGAGGCCTGGGGCGCCAGGCTGGAGCCGGACGACAACCGAGAGGGCACGCGGCGGTACGCGGAGCGCCCCATCCTCTCAGCCCCCGACTGGCATGCCCTCGAACCGCTAACCGTCGACGCGCCGGTCCTGGCGCGCGAACTGAAGGCGCTGCGCCGAGTTAGGATTGGTGTGGGGCCGGACGTGCACGTGCTGCCCACGGTGTTCAGCCCGTTGACCGTCGCCAAGCAGCTGGCCGGTCGCGAGCTCATGCTGGAGCACCTGCGCCATCAGCCGGCAGCCCTGCACGCCGGGCTGGCCACGGTGGCCGAGTCGACGGCAAGGTTCGCCGTAGCCTGCCTGCGCCACGGAGCGGACGGCGTCTTCTTCGCCACGCAGTTCGCCCGGAGCGATGTGCTGGACGACACGGCGCACGCCGAGTTCGGCGAGGCGTACGATCGCATCGTGCTCGAGGCCCTGAGCGGCACCGGCGCCCTCCTGCTGCTGCACCTGTGCGGCGACCAGCCCATGTTCGGCCTGGCCGATCGCTATTCGGCCGACATCGTGAACTGGCACGACCAGGGCACGCCGCCCTCGCTGGCAGACGGCCTGGCGCAGCGCCGCGCCGGCGCCGTGCTGGGCGGCCTGGATCGCGAAGCGCTCGCGCGCGATGACGACGACGCGTTGGCGTCGGCGGTGCGGGCCGCGTTGGCCGCCACGGGAAGCCGGCGGCACATCCTGGGCGCCGGGTGCGTGGTGTACGTCCACACCCCGGACCGTGCATTGGACGCCGTGCGGCGCGCGGTCGGGACCGCCGCGTCGCCACCCGCGCGGTAGGACCGCCCGGATCAGAGCCCCTGGTCGTACGAGGGGAAGGCGCGCGGGTCGGCCTCCGACATCAGGGCGTAGGCCGCGCGCACCACGTCCTCCACGTTGGGCTTGGACCAGTAGTCGCCGTCGCTGCCGTAGGCCGTTCGGTGAGGGCGGGCCGAGAGCGTCCGCGGCTCGGAGTCAAGGTGGCGGTAGCCGCCCTGTTCCTCCAGGACCTGCTGCATCATGTTGGCCGTGGTGCCGCCAGGCACGTCCTCGTCCAGGAACAGGACCCGGCCGGTGCGCTCCAGGGAACGACCAATGTCGCCCGCCAGGTCGAACGGCAACAGCGACTGCACGTCGATGACCTCCGTCTCTATGCCCACCGCCGACAGCCGCTCGGAGGCGTCCAACGCCACCCGGCAGCAGGCGCCGTAGGTCACCACGGTGACATCGCGCCCGGCGCGCAAGGTCTCCACCACCCCCACCGGCACGGTGAAGTCGGCGATGTTGCGGGGCAGGCGCTCCTTCAGGCGATAGCCGTTGAGCACCTCCACGACCAGCCCCGGGTCATCCGACCGCAGCAGGGTGTTGTAGAACCCGGCGGCGCGCGTCATGTCACGCGGCACCAGCACCACCATGCCACGCACCAGGTTGATGATGCCGGCCATGGGCGACCCGGCGTGCCAGGTCCCCTCCAGCCGGTGTCCCCGCGTTCGCACGATCACCGGCGCTTTCTGGCCGCCCTTGGTGCGCCAGTGGAGCGTGGCCAGGTCGTCGGACAGGATCTGCAGGGCGTACAGGATGTAGTCCAGGTACTGGATCTCGGCTATGGGCCGCAGCCCCCGCATGGCTAGCCCAATGGCCTGCCCCACGATGGTGCACTCGCGAATGCCCGTGTCCGAGACCCGCAACTCGCCGTACCGCTCCTGCAGCCCCCGGAACGCCTGGTTGACGTCTCCCAGGCGCCCTACGTCCTGGCCAAACGCCACCACGCGCGGGTCGCGGGCCAGGATGGCGTCGAAGCACGCGTTCAGCACCTCGAAGCCGCTGACCGCGGGCGACGCCTCGTCGAAGACGGGCGGCACCACCTCCACGCCCGTCACGGCGTCCACCGACTGGCTGTACAGGTGCGAACCGTAGCGGCTCCGGCCCCCCTCGGCCTGCTGCCCGTACCAGGCGGAGAGCGCTCGGCGTTCGGGCACGTCATGGTGACGCGCCGCCAGCAGCGATTCGTGAGCGGCCACCATGAAATCGCGCCGCAGCGGGTTGGCGATGGCCGCCAGCCGCGAGCGCGCCGATTCCACGGCCAACCGCGGCTCCGCGGCGCCCGCGGCCAGGTCGTCCAGCAAGGAGAGGGCCATGCCCCTCTCGGCCAGGATCGGCGCCTGGTACAGATCCCAGGCCTCCTGCCTGATCTCCTCGACGAGAGCGCGGGCCTCGTCGTCAATGCGGTCCAACTCCGCGGCGCTGGCCACGCCCTGGTTGGCCATCCAATCGCGCATCTTGGCCAGGCAGTCGAACTCCAGCTCCCAAGCCAGGCGGCGCTTGGATTTGTAGCGCTCGTGGCTGCCCGACGTGGAGTGGCCTTGCGGCTGCGTCATCTCGATCACGTGCACGATGGCCGGCACGTGCTCCTCACGCGCCAGTTGTCCTACCTCGAGGTAGGCATCCACCAGGGCCGGGTAGTCCCAACCACGGACCACCCGGATCTCGTAGCCACGCTCGCCGGCGGGGTCCCGCTTGAACCCGCTCAGCATCTCCGAGACGCTCGACTTGGTCAGCTGCAGCTCGTTGGGCACCGAGATGCCGTATTCGTCGTCCCAGATCGAGACCACCATCGGCACCTGCAGGACGCCCGCGGCGTTGACCGCCTCCCAGAACATGCCCTCCGCGCACGTGGCGTTGCCGATCGTGCCCCACGCGACTTCCCGGCCGCGAATGGAGAACTGCGTGAAGCCGTGCAGCGCCGCAAGCTGCCGGTACAGCTTGGAGGCCAGGGCCAGGCCCACCAGGCGAGGCATCTGGGAGCCCGTGGGCGAGATGTCGGCCGAGGAGTTGTAGAGCTCGGTCAGATTCTTCCACGTCCCGTCGGCGTTCAGCATCCGGGTGGCGAAGTGATTGTTCATGGAGCGCCCGGCGCTCATGGGGTCGTAGGCCACATCGGCGTGGGCGTACAACTGCGAGAAGAACTCGCGAATCTCGGACGTGTCCAGCGCGAACATCAACGTCTGGTCGCGGTAGTAGCCGGACCGGACATCGCCCTTGGCAAACGCCCGCGCCCACGCCACCTGGGCGACCTCCTTGCCGTCGCCGAAGATGCCGAACTTGGCCTTGCCGCTCATCACCTCGCGCCGACCGACCAGACTGGCCTGCCGGCTCTGGGCCGCCAAGCGATAATCACGGAGGATCTGATCCGCTCCGAGCGTGACACGCTCCAGCCTGACCTCCGGGCGCTTGCGACGGGCCATCCGCTCGCTCCTTGCATGCGTGGCCGGCGGCGGGTTGGCGCTCGCCGGCACCGATCAGGACGGTCGTTCCCGCAGATCGATCACCCGGCGCGCCTTGCCCAGGCTCCGCTCGATGGTCTCCGGCGCCAGGAGCTCGACCCGCGCCCGAATGCTCAGGGTGCCAGTGAGGCGCTCCGCCACGCGTTCCGACAGCGCCGCGGGATCGAAGTCCGGCGACGCGTGCACCGTGGGCTCCACCTCCACCCGCACCGTCAGCCGGTCCAGGATGTCGCGGTCGACCACGATCTGGTACTGGTCGCCCAGTTCCGGGATGGACATCAGCACTTCCTCGATCTGACTCGGGAACACGTTGACGCCGCCGACGATGAGCATGTCGTCGTTGCGGCCGGTGATGCGCAGGATGCGCGGGTGATTGCGGCCGCACCGGCATGGGGCCCAGGTGATGGTGGCCACGTCCCGCGTCCGATAGCGAAGCAGGGGCATGGCCTCGCGCGTCAGCATGGTAAACACCATCTCGCCGCGAGTGCCCGGCGCCAGGGGCTCCGCCGTCTCGGGATCCACCGTCTCCACCAGGAACTCGTCACCCCAGATGTGCAGCCCGTTCTGCTCCTCGCACTCCACGGCCACGCCCGGGCCGTAGAGCTCGGACAGCCCGTAGACGTCGTGCGCCCTCATGCCGAAGAAGTCCTGCAGCTTGGCGCGCGCCTCCTCCGACCAGGGCTCGGCACCGTGCATCCCTCTGCGAATGCGGAAGTCACGCCGCGGCTCGTACCCTTCCTTCAGGGCCGCCTCCACCAGGAACACGGCGTAGGAGGGCGTGCAGGCCAGGACCGTGGAGCCCATGTCCTTCATCATCTGCAGCTGCATCAGCGTGTTGCCGGTGCTGGTGGGGATCACGGTGGCGCCCAGCGTCTCGGCGCCATAGTGAAACCCGAGCCCGCCGGTGAAGAGGCCGTAGCCATAGATGTTCTGGACGATGTCGCCGCGGGTCACGCCCGCGGCCGCGTACGTGCGCGCCATCAAGCGGTTCCACGTGTCCAGGTCACGGCGCGTGTAGCCGACCACCGTTCGCTTGCCGGTGGTGCCTGACGAGGCATGGAAGCGGATGATGTCCTCGCGCGGCACGGCCAGGATGCCGTACGGGTAGTGGTCGCGCAGGTCGTCCTTGACGGTGAACGGGATCTTGGGCAGATCGGCAACGCCACGGATGTCGGCCGGCGTGAGGCCGACCTCGTCGAACCGTCGGCGGTACATGGGCACGTGCTCGTAGGCGTAGGCCACGGCCCGCACGAGCCGCTCCTCCTGCAGGGCACGCAGGCTGTCCGTGGAAAGGGTCTCGATCTCCGGCTCGAACATGCGGGGTTGGATCCTCCTTGGCTGGGGCCGGCCCGTCCAGGCCGACGCATGGGCTCCGGCGGCGCGGTGCGCGGGGCGCGCCGCAGGCCGCCCCGGGCTCCTAGAGCCCTATGCTCACGAACAGCGCGCACAGCACGCCGGTAAGGATGGTCAAGAGGATGGCGATCATCAAGTGCTTGCGCATGACCTGCGCCTCCACGGCCACGCCCGCGTCTATGGTGGCCACCGCGTTGTTGACCTTGGCGGGCGTGATGGCGCTGGCCACGCCTCCTGCCACCGCGTGCGAGCCGAACACGGTCATGAACTCGGCGTCCCCAAGGCCTATGCCGGCCGAGGCCTCCTTCTGGATCTGGTAGAACATCACGTTGGAGCTGGTCTCCGAGCCGCCCACGACGGCGCCGAACAAGCCCAGCGCCGCCGCCACGAAGATGTAGCCCGCCCCAAAGAGGCGTGCCAGCGTGCTGCCCACGATCACGTTCATGTTGTGGTCGCGGTAGAGGTCGGTGGGGGTCAGCGCCCCGTCGACCACGTGCTGGGCGGAGAACAGCATCACGTACGCGATGCTGAAGTAGATGGAGTAGGCCAGAAACGGGCCCCAAGCCCTGCGCAGCCACAGGCGGGTGGTGGACGAGACCTGTGCGCGCGTGGGGCGCAGCGTCACCAGCGACAGCAGCACCGCGATCAGGATGAGCGAGTAGATCTGGATGGGCAGGTCGAAGTCCACCGCCTGGTTGCTGTAGAAGGTCAGCACCTCCCAGTCACCAAGAAGCCCCTGCAGGCCGGTCTTGATGGACGGAACGCTGGTCACGGCGGCGAGCAGCGTGGTGATGATCCAAGGCGATGCGGCCCGCTTCAGACTCATGGGCGGCCGTGCCGCGACCGTCCCACCGGGACCAGCCGCGGGATCCGGCACGCCGGCGGCCTGCTGCGTGGGTGGCGCTTCGTCCGACGACGGTGGCCGCAGCCGCTGGTAGACCTGCAGGGCTGCCATGGCCAGCAGTCCGGCGATTGGGCCCACGATGCGCAACGGCACGTACTCGGTGCCGGTGTGATAGTCCAGGCCGATCAGCGCCAGGCACGCCAGCGCCACGGCAAGCCCTATCACGATCGCAGCGCCGGCGCCGCGTCGCATGGCGGCGCGACCGCCGACCATCCACAGCACCCCAAACGCCAGGCCGACGGAGACGAGCGGCAGGAACAACGAGATCTTGTACGCGAACTCGATCGGGTCGAAGGCAAAGACCTCGGCCGGCAGGGTGATGGGAATGGACAGCAGGGCGAACGAGGTCGTGGCGTTGTAGCCGAGCACTGCGATGGCCACCGCGGCGAACGGGCTGAAGCCCATGACAACGAGCAGCGGCGGGAACAGCGCCGGCGTGACCACGCCGAGCGACGTCAGGAACGAGCCGAAGCCAATGCCGATGTAGAGCGCCTGGTTCTCCGCGCCGCGGACGGCGCCCTTGATGGTGTTCGAGATGACGGTCAGGGCCCCGACCGCGTTCATGAGGAAGATCATCAACATGGTGAAGACGACCGCCACGGAGATGGGAAACGACTTCAGGAAGCCGATGAGCGAACCGACCAGGGCCACGTCCAGCGGGGTGCGGAAGTAGGTAACGGCCAGGATCACCGTGGCGAGCCAGCCCACGAACGCCATGCGCAGGCCGCTCTGGTTGAAGAACGCGATTCCGGCCAGGATGATCAGCAGGGGCATGAGGGCCAGGGCAAACGAGAGCACCGGTGCATCCCTTCGTGGGTGGGTGGGCGCGCCGAGCGCGGCGGCGGGTGGTGAGCCGCGACGCGGCGCGGCGCGGCAGTATAACAGGCCGCCCGGCAACGCGCCAAGCCAACCCGCGCGCGCCCGAGCCTCGGCGCCGGACCCCCGGCGCCGCCGTTGCCGTGGCGCCGCGTGAGCCGGGCAGGCCCGCCGCCGGCCGCCATGACGGCCATCATGTTGCCGCCCGGGGCAGCAATATATAATGGCGTTATCTATTAACGAGGTTACCGATCGCCGGCTCTCGCATCTCCGCCGCCTCCCTCCACAGCCGCGCCGCCGCCGACAGCGCCGACGGCCCGGGCGTGCTGCTGCGGCGCTTCCTCCATCAGGCACACGTCTTCGGCTGCGCCGTTCAGGAGATCCTGGAGGAGAAGTACCTGCGCGACATCAGCCCCTACGCGCTCAGCGTGGCCCAGTTCCACCTCCTGAAGCTCATCGCCCTGGAGGGCGAGCATCAGGTGGGGGAGGTGGCCGACTTCCTGGGCGTCAGCTCGCCGGCCGCCAGCAAGAGCATCGACAAGCTGGAGCGCCTGGGCCTCGTGACCCGGCGCGCGTCCGCCGGCGACCGCCGGGTCACGCTGCTGCTCGTGACCGCCCAAGGCCGCCGGCTCGTGGAGCGCTACGAGCGGGCCAAGGCCCAACGCCTGGGACCGGTGTTGGAGAGCTGCGGAGAAGCCGAGATCCTTCAGCTCACCGACCTGCTGGAGCGCTTCTCCAACCGGCTGTTCGCCAGCGAGTCCGCCGAGATGGGCTTCTGCCTGCGTTGCGCCGCGTACGGCGACGCCTCGTGCGCACTGCGGGCCGGCAGCTGCCCGTACGCCGGCCAGCGCAACGGAGACGATCCGGCAACACCCACGAACCAGGAGCAACCATGACGTCTCGACCCGCGGCCGGGCCCTGCCCGCCCCGCGGACGCGTCCGGCACCCGGCCGACGCGAGACCTAAAACCGCCGCCGCCACGACCGGAGAGGTGACCCGATGGCAACAGTCAAGACCAAGGAACGCGCCAAGCCGTTCTTCTTCAACCAGCTCTGCAAGGCCTGCGGGCGGTGCATCGAGGCCTGTCCGCAGGAGGCCATCTCGTTCGGCACCGAGATCGAGTCCGCCACCGGCTTCACGCCGGTCGTGATCGACCTGGAGCTGTGCAACGGCTGTGGCCTCTGCATGATGGCATGCCCCGAGCCGCACGGCCTGATCGCCGAGCCGCAGGGCGTCGACTTCGAGCTGGTCGATCCGGCCACGCTCTTTGGCGAGCGCGTCACCACCGCGCCGCAGCCGGTGGCCGTGCCCGACGAGCGCGTGCCGCTGCCGCAGCTGGAGCCGATGGTGCTCAAGGGCACGCACGCCTCATCGATTGGGGCGCTGCTGGCCGGATGCCGCCACTTCTTCGGCTATCCCATCACGCCGTCCACCGAGGGCGCCGAGCTCATGGCGGATCTGCTGCCCGGCCTCGACGGCGTGTTCGTCCAGGCGGTCAGCGAGGTGGCCACCGTCAACATGATGTACGGCGCGGGCGGCGCCGGCATGCGCGCCATGACCTTCACGTCCAGCCCCGGCTTCAGCCTCATGGTGGAGGGCATCTCGTACATGGTGGGCGCGGAGCTGCCGGGCGTCTTTGTGAACATCATGCGCGGCGGTCCCGGCTTGGGCAACATCGCTCCGGAACAAGGCGATATCAAGCTGGTCTGCCGCGGCCTGGGCCACGGCAACACGCACGCCGTGGTCCTGGCGCCGTCCACGCCGCAGGAGATGCTCGACCTCACCATGGTGGCCTTCGACCTGGCCTTCAAGTACCGCAACCCGGTGATCCTGGTCGGCGACGGCTACCTGGGGCAGATGACGGGCCGCGTGGATCTGCCGGACCACATGGTGAAGCCGGGCCTGCCGGAGTGGGCGGTCTTCGGCGACGCGGCCCACCGGCGCAACCTGATCTGCTCCATCTTCCTGGCGGAGACCGACCTGGAAGCCCACAACCAACACCTGAACGACAAGTACGCGCGCATGACGGCGGCGGAGCAGCGCTCCGAGCAGTTCTTCTGTGAAGACGCCGACTGGATCGTGCTGGCCGCCAACACCCCCGCCCGCATGGCCAAGGGCGCCGTACAGGCCCTGCGCGATCGCGGGGTGAAGGCCGGGCTCTTCCGGCCGATCACGCTCTGGCCGTTCCCGATGGACCGCCTGCGGCCGCTCCTGGATCGAGCCCGGGCGCTGGTCGTGGTGGAGGCCGGCAACGGCCAGCTGGAGGACGAGATGCGCCTGGCGCTGAGCCACGCCGGGTTGAGCGGCGGCCCGCGCATCGAGCACATCCGCCACTTCGGAGGCGTGTTGCCGCAGCAGACGGAGATCGTGGAGAAGGTGAGCGCTCTCGAGGAGGCATACGGTGGATGACGTCTTCTACAACAAGTTCGAGCGGCACGCGCACGGCCAGGGCCTGAAGGGCTTTGCCACGCACTACTGCCCGGGCTGCGGGCACGGTCTGGTGCACAAGTTCATAGCCGAAGCCATCGGCGAGCTCGGCATCCAGGATCGGACGGTGGCCATCTCGCCCGTGGGCTGCAGCGTGTTCCTCTACTACTACATGGATGTGGGCAACACGCAAGCGGCGCACGGCCGCGCGCCCGCGGTGGCGCTCGGCCACAAGGTAGCCAACCCCAACGCCGTTGTCGTCGCCTACCAGGGCGACGGCGATCTGGCGTCCATCGGCCTGGCCGAGATCATCCAGGCCACCCAGACCGGGCTACCGCTCACGTTCGTCTTTGTGAACAACGCCGTCTACGGCATGACCGGCGGTCAGATGGCGCCCACCACCCTCATGAGCATGCGCACCACCACTACGCCGGCCGGCCGCACCCGCCTCACCGGCGAACCGTTGCGCGTTGCCGAGACCGTGGCGCAGCTTGACGGCCCGGTCTACGTGGAGCGCGTCGCCCTGTACGACAACAAACAGCGCATGCGGGCCAAGAAGGCCATCCTCAAGGCGCTGCGCCTCCAGGCCGAGAACCGCGGACTGGCGTTCGTAGAGGTGCTCTCCGAGTGCCCGACGCACTGGAAGCTCACGCCCACCGAGTCCGAGGCCTGGGTGCGGGACAACATGACGCCCATCTTCCCTCTAGGCGTCAAGAAGGACGAGACCGTGGAGCCGTGGTTCGACCTCGGTTCGCCCACGTTCGACCCCGAGCGCATGGTCGAGGCCATCGGCGGCAGCCGCGTGTCGCCGCCGCGTTTCGGCCACGGCTTCCCCACGGCGCTCGACCCACTGGACGTCTCCATGAAGTTCGCCGGCTCGGGCGGTGACGGCGCGCAGACCATCGCCAAACTCACCACGCAGGCGGCCATCAACGAGGGCTTCGACTCCACGTACATCCCCAGCTACGGCCCGGAGTCGCGCGGCGGCACGTCCTACGCCGACGTGCACATGGCCATCGAGGAGGTTCTCTCGCCCGCGTCGCCACAGCCGCACGTGTTGGTGGCGTTCAACGCGCCCAGCTTGGACAAGTTCGGGCCCGCCGTGCGCCATGGCGGCACCGTCATCTACGACGCCTCGGTGATCGCCACGCCGCCGTCGCTCGACCCGAGCGTGCGCGTCTTCGGCGTGCCCATCACCCAGGCCGCCCTGGAGCTGGGTTTGCTCAAGGTCAAGAACGTGGTGGCCTGGGGCGCGCTGCAGGCGGCGACCGAGTTGCTGCCGGTGGACTCGTTCCTGACCGTGTTGCGCGACACGCTGAGCAAGAAGGCGAGCCTGCTGCCTCTCAACGAGCAGGCGTTCGAGCAGGGTCGCCGCCTGTGTGCCGAGGCGATGTCGGTTGCGGGAGCCCGCTCGACGGATGCCAACGGTCACCAGGTGGACGGAAACGGGCACGGGTAGCGGGCGCTCGCGCGAACCGCGGTTCCGCGGCCTCGGGCGCCGGGAGGCAGCCGTCATGTCGTCAGTCGTTCGGATCTCGCCGGAGCGGTGCCCACCGCGGCTCCGCGGACCCGCTTCTCGCGCCGCGCGGCTTCTGGCCTTGCCGGCGCTCGCTGCTGCCCTGGCCGGTGCGACGGCCTTGCCGCTCGCGGGCGGCGCGCGCGCCTGGCAGGGCGACATGCGCGCCGCCCGCGTCCACTATCCGCACATCACGGGCAGCGCCATCGACAGGTGCGCGCTGTGCCACGTGAGTCAGTCCGACCTGGGGTTGGACCCGTACGGCCGCGACTACCACGAGCACCAAGGCGACTTCGCCGCCATCGAGGCGCTGGACTCGGACGGCGACGGGTTCACGAATCTCCAGGAGATCCTGGCCCTGACCTTCCCCGGCAAGGCGGACAGCCGGCCGGACCCAACCGCCACCGACCTGCCGCCTCCCACCATGGGCCCCACAGACGAGCCCGGCGATCCGACCGCCACCAGGTCTCCCACCGCTGCTCCCACACCCAGCGTCACACCCGAGACCGCTCCCACGGCCGTCTTCTTGCCGTGGGCAGCCAACGGCCGGCGGTGAAGGGCACGGCAAGGTCGACCACCCCCGTACACCGCGCGATCTCGCGCCGCGTGGCGGCACGGGGGCTCGGAACCCACAAAGAGAGCACACCCACGCCGCCTTGCGATCGCCCCTCTTTGGCAGAGGTTGACCCCCACACAGCCGCCGGCGTGAGTGTGCCTTGGCCACATTGTACCGCATCCCGTTGTCACCGTTACGTTAAGGAGGCGTTAAGGCGCGGCAGCCGTCTTGACGGTGCCCGGGCGGCTCGTTAGAATCAGCCCGGTCGGGAGGCGGGTCGTCCTACCGCGTTTCTGTTCGATGGTTGCGGCAGCCCGGCCAGGGCCCCGCGCGGCGGAAGCCGTCGAATCGCGTCAGGTCCGGAAGGAAGCAGCGCTAAGGCGTGTCTTCCGGGTGCCGCGGGTCCGCCTTGGTTGGGCTGCCGCAGCCATCGAGCGCCTTGACCCGACCCGGCGAGCGATCGCGACGCAATCGGAGCCGTTACGCTTGGCGATGCCACCGCCCGTCCCGCCACCTCCGGTCTTCCGTCAGCCGAGCTCGGGCTCGCCTCGACCGCCGGGCCGCCTCGCGTCCGTCGCTCCCGGTCCGGTCCTGCCGTTCGCGGTGCTGGCAGCGGTGGCCCTGGCGGCACTCGGGCTGGTGCGCCTTTCGGCTCTGACCGTGTACCTGACGGTCGACGGCGTCCCGAGCCGTGTCCGGTCACACGACGGAACGGTGGCGCAGTTGCTCGTGGAGCAGGGCGTGGAGGTGACGCCCGGCGACCTGGTCCTGCCGGCAACCCACACGCGGCTGGGTCCGGAAGCCGCCGTCAGGGTGCAGCGAGCGCGGCCGGTCCTTGTGCGGGCGGACGGCGAGTCCGTCAACCTGCGCAGCCACGGCAGATCGGCGGCCGCCGTGCTGGCGGAAGCCGGCATCACGCTCCGGCCCGGCGACCGCGTCGCGGTGAACGGGCGCCCGTGGGCGATCGATCAGGCGATCGGCGCGTTGCCGGTGGCCGCGTCGAAGCTCCACGGCGATCACGAGACGCTCCCACAGCTGCCGCGTTGGTCGCGACTTGCGCATCCGGCTGCGGCGGCGGTGGCGACCGACGAGGCCGACGCGCTGTTGCCGGGGACCGACGAGACGTGGCGGATCGACGTGTGGCGCGTCGTGCCGGTGGTCGTGGTCGAGGAGGGCATTCCGTACACCCTGCCGCTGGCCGGGCCCTCCGTAGGGCAGGCCTTGACTTGGGCCGGCCTCGACCTGCATCCGGCGGACCAGGTCCATCCATCGAAGGAGCTGTCGCTGGCTGGCGTACGGCGCGTGATCATCGAGCGCGCCACGCCGTTCCAGGTGGAGGCTGACGGTGCCGTGTTGGGCGTGCGCGCCCGCGCCACGACGGTTGGAGCGGCCCTTGCCGCGGCCGGGATGCCCCTCCAGGGCCTCGACTACGCCGACCCGCCGGCAGACACGCCGTTGACGCCGGGCCTGGCGGTGCGCGTGGTGCGGGTGCGCGAGGAGGTCGTGGAGGAGGAGGTGCCCATACCGTTCGCCACGGTGACCCGGGCCGACCCTGATCGCGACCTGGACGACACCGCCGTGGTCCAGGTGGGCGCCCCCGGCCGTCGGCGGCTGCAGGTGCGCCTGACCTTCGAGGACGGCCGCCAGACCACGCGCGACGTGTTGGAGGACGAGGTGCTGCAGCCGCCGATCGAGCAGATCGTGACGTATGGCACGCGCATCGTGTGGCGCACCGTGGACACACCCGAAGGCCCGAAGCGGTACTGGCGCCAGATGAGGGTCTACGCGACCAGCTACAGCCTGAGCCGCTCCGGCACCTCGCCCAACGCTCCCTGGTACGGCTTCACCCGCAGCGGCCTGCCCATGCGCAAGGGCATCGTGGGCGTCAACCGCCGTGTGATCCCCTGGCTGTCCAACCTGTACGTGCCGGGCTACGGCATCGGTCTGGCCGCGGACACGGGCGGTGGGATCGGTCGCTACCACATCGACCTCGGCTACGACGACGACAACTACCAGAGCTGGCATTGGATGGTGGATCTCTACCTGCTCGAGCCGCTGCCGGCCGAGAACAGGATGATCTGGCTCCTGCCGTGACCGACCCGGACTCCGGCGGAGAACACCGGGCGCCGGTGCCCGGTCGCGCCGATCTGCGCAGTCCGCGAGCAATACTCCGCCATCACGGCCTTCGCCCCAAGAAGCGCCTGGGCCAGCACTTCCTCGTGGACGGCCATCAGCTGGAGCGCATCGTCGCGGCGGCAGCGCTCCGACCCACCGACGTGGTCTTGGAGATCGGGCCCGGCATCGGGGTTCTCACCGACGCGTTGGCCATGGGCGCCGGCCGAGTGGTGGCGGTGGAAGTGGACGCGGCCATGCGTCGCGTGCTCGGTTCCACCATGCGCGGCCACGACAACGTGGAGATCGTCGCCGCCGACTTCCTGACCACCGCTCCCGAGGCCCTGATCGGCCGGCCGGCCGACCCGCCCGGTCGTCTGGAGGGCTACAAGGTGGTCGCCAACCTGCCGTACCAGATCACGTCCGCCGCGTTGCGCCACGTGCTGTCGGCGCGCGTACGGCCCGAGCTGGCGGTGGTGATGGTCCAGCACGAGGTGGCGGAGAGGATCCTGGCCGCTCCGGGTCAGATGAGCGTGCTGGCCGTCGCGGTGCAGTTCTACGCCCACCCACAACTCGTCTCGTGGGTGCCGGCGGCCGCCTTCTACCCCCGACCCGCGGTGGACTCGGCCGTCCTGCGCCTGGACGTGCACGAGGTGCCGCCGGTGGACGCGCCCGATGTCGAGCTGTTCTTCCGCGTCGTTCGCGCCGGATTCGGGCAGAAGCGCAAGCAGCTGCGCAACAGCTTGTCGTCGGGACTGGGGCTTCGCCCACCCGCGGGCGAGGCCGTGCTGCGGTCCGCGGGCATCGACCCGCACCGGCGGGCCCAGACGCTGGATCTGGCCGAGTGGGCCGCTCTAGCCCGCGCCGTGGCGGCCGCCGGCGCCACCGCCTGACCGCCGCACCGCCGCGCAGAGGGCCGGCGGCGCCTTCGTCGTGACGCGTGTCGCTACTTGCCGGCGGGCGTACGCGGCTGGTATACTGCCCGTTTGGTAGGGACCTCCCGCAGCCCGCCTCCGCAACACGACCGACAGCCGTCTCCCGCCTGTTTGGGCCCATGACGTCGTGCGCCGCGTGAACGGGCGCGGCGGCAGTTCCCGAGCGTCGCCGGGTCGCACACGGCGCGGCCGTTGTTCTGGCGTATCACCTCGTCCTCCCCACCACCCAGAAGGATGCACCATGTCCAGACGAACCACGATGGAACGGATTCTGGTCACCGGCGCGGTCGGCCAGATCGGCTCCGAGCTCACCATGGCGCTGCGAGAGAAGCACGGCCCACAGAACGTGGTGGCCGCCGGGCACCGCACCGCGCCCAGCAAGCAGTTGCTCGAGTCGGGCCCCTTCGAGCGCATCGACGTCTCCAACAAGGAAAGCGTGGCCGCGGCCATCGCCAAGCACGACATCGACACCGTCTACCACATGGCCGCCGTGCTGTCGGCGGTGGGCGAGGGCAATCCGTCCCTCTGCTGGGACGTAAACATGAATGGGCTCAAGAACGTCCTGGACGTCGCGGTCGAGCGCGATCTGACGCGCGTCTTCGTGCCCAGTTCCATCGCCGTCTTCGGCGCCGGCATCCCCCTTGACCAGACACCCAATGACACCGTGCTCAAGCCCTCCACCATGTACGGCGTCACCAAAGTCGCGGGCGAGCTCCTGGCCGAGTACTACGTCAAGCGATTCGACCTGGACTGCCGCGGCGTGCGGTACCCCGGCATCATCAGCCACGAGACGCTCCCGGGCGGCGGCACCACCGACTACGCGGTCGCCATCTACTACGACGCCGTCATCAAGGGCAGCTACGAGTGTTTCGTGCGAGAAGATACCGTCCTGCCCATGATGTACATGCCGGACGCAATCAAGGCCACACTGGACATCATGGAAGCGCCGTTTGAGAACTTGAGGCACCATTGCGACTTCAACGTGTCAGCAATGAGCTTCTCCGCAGGTGAGTTGGCAGCCAACATCCGCAAGCACATTCCGCACTTCACCTGCACGTTCAAGCCCGACTTCCGTCAGGCCATCGCCGATAGCTGGCCCAACTCCATGGATGATACGCCGGCACGCAGCGAATGGGGCTGGTCGCCGGCCTACGATCTGGATGCGATGACCCAGGACATGCTGTCCGCACTGCGCTGGAAGCACGAGCAAGGCCTCGTCGGCTGATGGCGCTGACGCTTGCTTACCTTCGACCGTCCAACCTACTGATGGAGGAAACCCAATGATCGGGAAGGTGCGCGAAGAGCTCCGAGCCACGCTGGCGGAGATCGACGGGGCCGGGCTCTACAAACGAGAACGCATCATTGTCAGCGACCAGAAGCCCGACATCCGATTGGACACTGGTGACGAGGTCCTGAACTTCTGCGCCAACAACTACCTCGGCCTGTCCAATCACCCCGAGATCATCCAGGCGGCCAAGGATGGCATGGATGCGTACGGCTTCGGCCTGTCCTCGGTGCGCTTCATCTGCGGCACCCAGGAGATCCACGTCAAGCTAGAGCAGCGGATCTCCGAGTACTTCGGCACGGATGCCACCATCCTCTACAGCTCGTGCTTCGATGCCAATGCCGGCCTGTTCGAGGTGCTCCTGGGTCCGGAGGATGCCGTCATCAGTGATGCCCTGAACCACGCCTCGGTCATCGACGGCATTCGCCTCTGCAAGGCCAAGCGGTATCGCTACGCCAACAACGACATGGCGGACCTGCGGGCCAAGCTGGAGGAGGCCAGGGCCGCCGGCGCCAACCGCGTCATGATCGCCACCGACGGCGTGTTCTCCATGGACGGCATCGTGGCGCACATCGACCAGATCTGCGACCTGGCCGACGAGTTCGGCGCCATGGTCATGGTAGACGATTCGCACGCCACCGGCTTCTTCGGCCCGACGGGGCGCGGAAGCGTTGAGCACTGCGGAGCGCTCGCCCGGGTCGACGTCATCACCTCCACCCTGGGCAAGGCCATGGGCGGCGGTTCAGGGGGCTTCACGACGGGGCATCAGGAGATCATCGACCTGCTGCGCCAACGGAGCCGCCCATACCTGTTCTCCAACACCGTGGCCCCGGGCATCGTCTCTGCCGCGCTGAGGACACTGGACCTCCTCGCGAGCACCAGCGCGCTGCGCGAGCAGCTCGTGGAGAACACGGCGTACTTCCGCCAGCGGATGACGGACGCGGGGTTTGACATCGTGCCCGGCGTGCATCCCATCGTGCCCGTCATGCTGGGGGATGCGGCGTTGAGCCAGCGCATGGCGGACCGCATGCTCGAAAAGGGCATCTACGTCATCGGCTTCTTCTACCCGGTCGTGCCTCGTGGGCAGGCGCGCATCCGGGTCCAGGTCTCGGCCGCGCACACGCGGGCCCAGCTGGACCGGGCCATCGAGGCGTTCACGGAGGTCGGGCGCGAGCTGAACGTCATCACCTAGTGTCCTGTCCCAGATATTCGCTGACACATCCGGAAAGGGACAGGACACTTCCAAGGGGCTTCGCCGCTATGGCGCCCGGCTTCGCCGGGCTGTACCCCCACCGCGCGGGGAGGCTTCCTCCCCGCACCCCTCCGTGTCC
>Ga0114946_10000675_pt1 | contig 22867 bp, 21 predicted proteins | sample WalLakDeSediment_FD_88676 | JGI IMG/M metagenome (GOLD analysis project Ga0114946, IMG submission 88676) | Lake sediment microbial communities from Walker lake, Nevada to study Microbial Dark Matter (Phase II) - Walker Lake 11/02/13 Deep Sediment | ecosystem: Environmental > Aquatic >...
AAGTTAAGCCTCGCAGCGCGGATGGTACTGCCGGGGAAGCCTGGTGGGAGAGTACGTCGTCGCCGACCTTCGTATGCCAGACCCCCTGTGGAGAGGATCCGTCCTCCCCCAGGGGGTTTTGCGCATGTGGGAGCTGCGGCCTCCCGGGCCGAACTCAGCCCAGCAGCCGAACTCAGCCCTGCGGCCGAACTCAGCCCTGCAGCCGAGCTCAACCCTGCAGAAACGACCGCACGGCGGCGGCGGGATCGGAAGCCGCCAGGATGGCTCGGATCACCGCCACTCCCGCGATGCCGGTGGGGGCCAGCCTTCGGGCCCCTTCCGCGGTGATCCCCCCGATGGCGACGACCGGGATGTCCACGGCCTCCACCACGCGGCGCACCCCCTCAACGCCGACGGCGTCCGGGGCATCCAGCTTGGACGCGGTGGGCCATACGGCGCCACACCCCACGTAGTCCGCACCACCCGCCTCGGCCTCCCGGGCCAGCTCCGGCGTCTCGGCCGATACACCGACAACGAAGCCGGCCGGGACCTGGCTGCGCACCTCGCGCACCGGCAGGTCGTCCTGGCCTACGTGCACCCCGTCCGCCCCGACGATGATCGCCAGCTCCACCCGGTCGTTGACGATGAAGAGGGCCCCATGGCGCCGACAGCGCTCCCCAATCCAGCGTGCCAGGGGAAGTAGTTCGCCGTCATCGGCCTCCTTGTCCCGTAGCTGGATCGCCGTGGCCCCGGCCTGAAGCGCCGCTTCGACCACCTCCGTCAGAGGTCGGGGATCGGCGGCGCGAGGGTCGGTCACGAGCATGAGCCGGAGCCGGTCGGCGAGCTTCGGGACCATGGGGATCAGGGTCCCCCCCCACCGGGATTCCGCTCCACGGCATCCCATTGGCGGCGAGCCTCCACCCGTGCGCGATTGTGCTCCACCAGGGTCCGGGTGAAGATGTGGCTCCCGTCGGGGCGAGCCACGAAGTAGAGGTAGTCGGCATCTTCGGGCCAGAGCGTGGCGTCGAGGGCTGCCACCCCGGCGGCGCCAATCGGGCCCGGGGGAAGACCGGCATTCGTGTAGGTGTTGTAGGGGTTGTCGGCCACCGCATCGATGTCCCGGTAGAGGAGGCGACTCCTCCGTTCCCCGAGGGCGTACTGGACGGTGGGGTCGGCCTGCAGCAGGTAGCCGATGCGGAGCCGGTTGTGGAAGACGGCCGAGATCCGGGGCATCTCCGATACGTGACGCGCCTCGGCCTGGACAATGGAGGCCAGGGTCATGACCTCCCGCTCCGACATGGCCAGTTCCGCGGCCCGCGCCTCCCGATCCGGTGTCCAGAGTTGCCGGTACTGGTTCACCATGGCCCGGACCACAACCTCCAGGTCCACCCCCGGGGCGAACCGGTAGGTGTCGGGGAAGAGGTAGCCTTCAAGCCCCGGCCCGGGGACTTCGTACCGTGCGTCGGCGCCCTCAGCTTCCAGCAGCGCCAGAACGTCGACGGCGTCGATCTCGGCATAGGCGCCCAGGCGCCCCGCGATCTGCCGGAGGGTCCATCCCTCGGGGATCGTCACGGGTCGCGTCTCGACCCTTCCAGCCACCAGGTCGTCGAGGAGGTCCCTCCACCCGGTCCCGACCGCCACGGCGTAGGGGCCCGCGCGGACGCGACTGTCGTCGCCGCGGAACCGGGCATAGATCCGGAAGAGGGTGGGGTACTGGACCAGGTCCCGCGCCACCAGCGTGTCGGTCACCTGGCGGAACCCGGCGCCCTGGGGCACGGTGAACCGGACACGCTCATCAATTCCGGTGGCAGAAGGGAGCCCTGCCTCGGGGTCGTGCTCGGGGCTGGGGCCCCCGCATCCGGAGAGGATGCCAAGGCTGAGCCAGATGCCCAGGAGCCGAATCCGGCCTCGGAGGCCAGGCAACCCCGTTCTCATCCTGCTTCTCCCCCGGTGGTGGGTCCACTGCGCCGGTCAAGCCACCCCTGGAGGATCAGCACGGCAGCCTCTGCATCCACCCGATCCTTGTCCTCCCGCTTGTGGAGCGGAAGACCACTTCCCCGGACTCGGCGTTCTGCCAGCACGGAGGTCAGTCGCTCGTCCATGAAATGCACGGGAACGTCGAGGCGCTGGGCAAGGGCCTCGCCGGCGTTGCGGACTTCGCGGGCCCAGGGTCCCTCTTCTCCCGAGAGCTCCAGGGGAAGACCGAAGACCACGGCGTCCACCTGGTACTCCCGCCCGATTTCGGCGAGGGCATGGATGGGGGGGCGCTTCCCCCGGCGGCGATGGAGCGTCGGAAGGGGTGACGCCAGCGTCCGTGTCTCGTCGCTCACGGCTACCCCGACCCGACGTTCCCCGAAATCCACGCCCAGGACTCGACGACCCGCCGTCGCTTCAGAAACCGGCAAGCGCCGCCTCCTCGGAAACGCCGTCCTCGAGTCGCGCCCGAAGTTCCCGCACCGCGGCCTCGGACCCGAACACGAAACGGCACTCCTCCTCGCCGCGCCCTTCGCAGGCCGTCTCCAGCACCGCCACGGGCGCGCCAGCCACATCCTCGAAGAGCGCGGCGAGGAGCCCGACGGTGAAGGGGCATCCAGGCGCTGCCGCAGAGCCCGTTTCCATCCACTCTTCGGCCACCACCACCCCAAGCCCCGAATGCACCCGCTCCTGCCGCAGTCTTCCCCACCCGCGGCCACGGAGAATCTCGCCCAGGGCATCCCAGAACGCCTGCGTCGGTGCCTGTGCCAGGTTCTCGGTGGCCAGGACTTCGCCCAGCGCTGCAGCCAGCCAGGTGCCAGCCCGTCGTCCGGCTGTCTCCAGGGCCTCGGCCCCGGCGATAGCCCGCAGGTCCTCCAGGAGTCCGGACGGGAGCTGGATCTCCCGGGGGAGCGAAGGCGTGGCTGCCACGGCGTCCGATTCCTCCGCGAGCGCGGTGGTCGCGGTGGTGATGGACTCGAGGGGGGGCTGCTCGGGGTGGGCAGACATCGGGACTCCGCGTCGAGAGGGGGGAAGGACGGGGGAAGACAACCCCGAACCGACCCTGGCAAGTTATCTTTCTTGTGTACCCCGGTCCACACCGCGGGTCCACTCCCGCCCCGACCTTCCCACTCTGCGGAGTGTACCACCGCTCGGGTCGGCGGGGAGGAAAGAGGGTGGTGGGCTCGGTCTGATTCGGACCTTCCGCGGTTCCCCGAGGTACTCTCAAGGGGGCCGGGTCTTTCCGGCCTGTCCAGATTCCGCTGGGCGGCTGAGCGTTCAGGCCGCCACGGCAAATTCGGATTGCAATCTGTTCCACACTCGATTTCCGGAGGTTCCATGGAATACGATGACGACGCCCGTGCCTTCAACTTTCTCACGGGCCTGATCTGCGGAGCGGCCATCGGCGCCGGCGCGGCCCTTCTCATGGCACCCACCACGGGCAAGAAGACCCGGAAGCGCCTCACCCGCGGCGCTGAGGACCTCAAGGACCGGGCCGCCGACGGGTGGGAGGAACTGGCGGACGACGTACGCGACCGGGTTGACGACGCGCTGGCCACCGCCCGGAAGCGCTTCTCCTGAACCCCGTGCGCGTCTCCGAGGCCAGGTGAACCCCGTGCGCGTCCTCGAGGCCAAGCGCGACGGCCTCGAGCTTGACCCCGCCGATCTCCGGGCCTTCCTCCTGGGATACCTCGAGGGGACGGTGGAGGAGCCTCAGGTTTCGGCCTTCCTGATGGCGGTCTACTACCGGGGCATGACTCCGGCGGAGTTGGGGGCCCTGGTGGAAGTCATGCTCCACTCGGGTTCGGTCCTGGCGCTGGACCATCTTCCAGCGGCTCGCATCGACAAGCATTCGACCGGGGGGGTGGGAGACAAGGTCTCCCTCCCCCTCGCTCCCCTTGTGGCCGAAGCCGGCCTCTACGTGCCCATGATGTCAGGGCGGGGGCTGGGGCACACCGGGGGAACGCTGGACAAGCTGGAAGCCATCCCCGGGTTCCGCACGGACCTCTCCCTCTCCCGGTTCCTCGAGGTCCTGGAGGCCGAGCGCACGGCCATGATCGGCCAGACCGCCGAGATCGCACCCCTGGACCGGCGGCTTTACGCCTTGCGGAGCGTGACGGGCACGGTCCCCTCCATCCCCCTGATCGCCGCCAGCATCATGTCGAAGAAGCTGGCGGAAGGGCTCACGGGGCTGGTGCTGGACGTGAAGACAGGGAGTGGCGCCTTCCTGACCGACATGGAAGCGTCCAGGGAGCTGGCCCGGACCATGGTGGCCCTTGGCGAGGACCGGGGGGTTACCGTGGTGGCCCGGCTGACAGCCATGGACCGGCCCCTGGGTCGGAGCGTGGGGAATGCGCTGGAGGTGGCCGAAGCGGTGGCGTGCCTCCGGGGCGAAGGCCCGGACGATCTTCGGCAAGTGGTGCTGGCCCTCGCAGGTGAGATGCTCGTCCTGGGCGGTCGGGCCTCGGATCCGGAGAAGGGAAGGGCAGCGGCAGAGGCCCTGCTCGATTCCGGGCGGCCGCTGGACCGTTTCCGTCGCATGATCGATCGGCAGGGGGGGGACCCCCGGGTCGTGGATGCACCCGAGCGGCTCCCCCGGGCGCCCGTCATGATCCCCTTCAAGGCCAGCCGGTCCGGACAGGTTGTGGCCGTCCGGCCACGCCCCATCGGAATGGGCGTGGTGGAGATGGGCGGCGGACGGGTCCGGCTCTCGGACACGGTCGATCCCGCGGTAGGACTGGATGCCCTGGTAACGCCGGGTACCTGGGTGCAGGCGGGAGATGTGCTGGCGCGCGTTCATGCCCGCTCCCAGGGGGATGCCGAACGGATGCTCGCCGTTCTTCGAGACGCCGTGGTGGTGTCGCAGGCTGGGAGCGGAGCAGCGGGCGCGAAGATGGAGGAACCCGACCTCCTCCCCCTCCTGGGGGAACGGATCGGCGCTGGCTCTCAGGTCAGCGAACGCCCTCAGGTCCGCGCAGGCTGAAGGCGATCCCCTCCTCCTCGAAGGCCTTCCGAAGCCCTTCGGCCTCGGCCGCGGGGATCTCCAGTGCCAGCCCGCACGAGGCAGTCTCGCCCGTCGGGGCTGGAACCACCTTGACCGAGATGCTTCGCTCCCGGGCCACGTCCTCGGCCCAGAGGGCGTAGTGGGAACTCTCGAAGACGAAGGTGCGCACGTCGGATGGAGTCGTCACGGGAAAGGTCTCCGGGGTGGGGGACCCTCGGCATCCGCAGCGGGATCCGGAGGGAGATCGGGGTTGAGGAGAATGTCGGGATTCGCGACAAAGGCGGTTGGCCTGGCGGAGCGAGGCCGTTTCCGGATTACCACCACCGCCGCGGGAATCGGCTCCGCGTTGATTCGTCGCAGACCTCGGTGGGTTCCGTTCCCGGAATGAACCACTCGGTGTATCGCCGCTCCGCGGGGCACCACTGGGACGCCAGGAGCCCGGTCTTGTCGTCCACCTCCCGGGATATCAGGTCCATCATGGGCCAGCGCTCGGGCATCGGGAGGATGGCAGCACCGCCGCCCTCACCGTTGGCCTCCTCGTCGCCGAGGTAGAGGTAGCGCATGAACTCCCCGAAGACCGGGGCTGCCAGGGCGCCCCCGGTGGCGTTGGGGGCGATTCGCTGCGGCCGGTCCATGCCGAACCAGACCGTGGTCTGGAGATCCGGAGTGGCGCCGATGAACCAGACATCGGTGTTGTCGTTGGTGGTGCCGGTTTTTCCGGCGGCCGGGATCGCGTAGGGGAGGCCCCCGACGTTCCGAATTCCGTTGGCCCCGGTGCCCCGGTCGGCCACATCTTCCATGAGGGAGAGCGTGAGGCGGGCCACCTGCGGATCCATGACTCGGGTCGGTGTGTGCGAGGCCTCCCAGAGGACTTCGCCCTCGGCCGACTCGACCCGAAGGATGGAGTGGGGCGTCACCCGGTTCCCCATGTTCACGATGGAGGTGTAGGCCTCCGCCATCTGCATCGGGATGACATCGGGCGACCCGATGGCGATGGAGGGAACCCGGGGGATCTCCGTGGTGATGCCGAGTCGTCGGGAGGTCTGCGCCACGGTCTCCAGTCCTACCTCCTCGTCCGCCAGCTTGATGGCCACGGTGTTGATGGAGCGACGGAAGGCGTACCGCAGCGTCATGTCACCTTCGAACGTGCGATCGAAGTTCTGGGGGCGCCACTCGGTTCCGTCCACCTGCGCTCGCACCACCGGGCCGTCCGTGATAATGTGGGAGGCAGGGATGCCGCTGGCCATGGCGGCCGCGTAGACCAGCGTCTTGAAGGAGGACCCGGGCTGGCGCCGGGCCTGGGTGGCCCGGTTGAACTTGGAGTGGGAGATGTCCCGCCCCCCGATCAACGCCCGAATGGCTCCGGTGGCGGGATCCAGCGCGATCAGCGCCCCCTGGACATAGGGGGAGTTGGTCTCAGGAAGCCCTCCGCCCTCCTCGGCGAACTCGGCGTACTTCGGGTGGCGGAACCCCGGGTAGCCTTCCACCCGCTGGAAACCGTTGGTCATGGCCTTTTCGGCAGCCCGCTGCATGCTCAGGTCGAGGGTGGTGTAGATGTTGAGCCCAGCGGTGTTCACCTGGCCCGGCCACCGGGCCATGGTCCAGTCCCGAACGCCCTCCACGAAGTAGCCGGCCAGCGCCTCGGCGGATTCACCCCGACGCTCGGGCAGGGGCGTTTCCTTCCAGGTCCGTGCCTCCTCCCGGGTCAGGAAGCGCTCCCGCGCCATCCGATCCAGGACCAGGTTGCGCCGGGCCATGGAGCGCTCCGGGTTCAGGAAAGGAGAGAACCCCCGGGGGTTGTTGGCCACCGCCGCCAGGGTGGCCGCCTCCGCGGGGCTCAGTTCCTGCGGTGTCTTTCCGAAGAACTGCCGGGAGGCCGTGTGAATGCCCCAGATCCCCACCCCGAGGTTGATCTGGTTCATGTAGGCCTCCAGGATCTGGTCCTTGGAGTATGCTCGCTCCAGTTCCAGTGCCACCTGGAGTTCCTTCAACTTTCGCATCACGCTCCGGTCGAAGCCGATGCTCTCGATGAACATATTCCGGGCGAGCTGCTGGGTGATCGTGCTCCCCCCGCCCCCCGAGAGCGAAGCCGTCGCCAATGCCCCCAGCACGGCCCGCGAAAGCCCGCGGACGTCCACGCCCTGGTGCCTGTAGAATCGACGGTCCTCCACGGCCACGAAGGCCTGGGGGACGTGGTCGGGAAGCGAGCCGATGGCCGTGAAGGTCCGGGCCTGCGAACCGATCTCGGCGAAGAGAACGCCGTGGCGATCGAAGACCTTGGAGGTCTGCTCGGGCTCCCAGGTGTGGATCTGGGCAATGGAGGGACAGTCGGCGCAGAGGTTCCGCCAGGCCCCCCAGCCGAAGCCCATCCCCGCCGCCATGACGAAGAGGATCGGCACCCAGGCCAGGGGCCGTCGTAGCACGCGGAACGTGGCCGCGGCGGCGCGCCCGGCGCCATCGGTCAGGGTTTTCCAGCGTTTGCGGGACATCCGCACGTCCTTCCAGGCGTGAGCGGCCTTCGTCGAGATCCGATGGGTCGGACCGGGATGATCGAAAGATACACGGATCGCCGCCGCGCGGGTCCCCCCCGCCCGCTGCGCAGCGCTCCGAGCCCGGCCGGCCCCGGGGAACCTTCAGGCATCCGTTGCGGCCGGGGGCCGTCCGGGCCTCCGTGGCTCAAGGGGGAGTCAGGCGCGTTCCCGCCGCCAGATGGCAATGACGCCGCAGCGGGCGTCGGTGGTCAGGAACTCGGGCGGAATCTCGGAAAGGGACCGGTAGACTTCGATCCCTTCCACCTCAACCGGAGCGACCAGCCGGTCCAGCTGCGCGGCGATGGGGGATCCCCCGGCAAGTCGACTGCGCGATCCGACCGGGACTCCATCCAGGAAGACCTGCACCGGGCAGGGTCGTCCGCCGGTCTCTGTGGCGCTCTCGGAGAGGAAGATGCCCGGCGGCAGCCCCGGCGCGGCAGGGCGATCGAGTCGGACGCCTGTGAGGCCTGCCACGAGGTCGCTGACCCCCCGGACCGGTCCTGCTCGCTCGATGTCGTCCCGTGTGAGGAAGGCCCCGCCGAAGCCGCGTTCCGCCCGGGCATAGAAGGAGGCCAGTACCGGCGATGTTGCCCGGGCCGAAGCGGTGACCTCGAGGGGAGCCAGCGCCAGGGCCGAAGGGCTGAGCCGGACCACGAGGGTCAGGGTTTCGCCGCTCTCGATGCGGCTGGGGACCGTCAGGGTTCGACTGTATCCCAGGCTGGACACCCGGAGTCGAAACTCCCCTCGGGGCACCCGGGCCAGCACGAAACTCCCGTCCTCGCGGCTGGTCGCCGAAGCCCGCACGAGTCCCCCCTGGTCCACGAACTCCACGAGGGCGGCAGGGATGCCGCGCCCCGAGGCGGCGTCCACCACGGTGCCGCGAATCGAGCTCTCCTCCCCTCCTCCGGATACCTGTGCGCACAGCGGGGCAGTGCCGCCGAGCAGGAGGCCCTGCAGGAACAGACCAGCCAGGAGGGCGAGGGGCACCATCGGTCGCCTTCTGGCCGGTCTCGCTGGGAAGGAAATGCGCATCCGTGGACCTGGGTCGAGCTCGGAGAAACTGGAGGAATCGGGAGGGTGGTCTTACCGGCCGTTCCGAAGGCCACGCGCCGCCGTTCACGAGCCGCCGGCCAATGGCCTCGGAAAGCGGGCCTCCGAAGGCAGGCTGGAGGCCGAGGTACCGGTGTACCGGGGACGAAAGATCCCTCACCTGACCTGCGTGCGCAACGAGCCCCGGCCGTGGAGGCTGTCTCCGGGCTTGGCAGGGCGGGATGGGGACGGGATATTCCGGGCGCCAACGACGGCCATGTCCCGCTCTCGTCGGCCCGTGTGTCGTCAACCCCGTCCCCTTCCCGGAGACCGCCCTGTCCACGCTGGTGCCGCCCTCGCATCCGGACCCTTCATCCCCCTCGCACCTCGCGCGGGAGGATGACGACGGGATCCTTTCGGAGTCCTCCGTTCCGGTCCGGCTGGCCCGTGGAGGCGGCTATCCGGTGGTGGTGGCGCCCGGCGCGATGGATGCGCTTCCGGCGCTGCTGGAGCGACATGCCCCGGCCCACCGCTACGCGCTCCTGGCTGACGCCCGCGTGGCAGAGCTCCATGGCGAGCGCGTCCGGCGTCAGGTGGAGGCTACCGGCCGGAGGGTGTCCCTCTTCACCTTTCCGGCGGGAGAATCCCACAAGTCCCGGGCCACCTGGTTGGAGCTGACGGACGCACTCCTGGCCGATGGCTTTGGACGAGACGGGTGCGTCGTTGCGCTGGGAGGTGGCGTCACCGGAGATCTGGCCGGGTTCGTGGCCGCGACGTACATGCGGGGGATTCCCGTCGTGCAGGTCCCGACCTCCCTCGTGGCCATGATCGACTCGGCCGTGGGAGGGAAGACGGGTGTGGATGTTCCCGCCGGGAAGAACCTGGTGGGGGCCTTCCATCCTCCCCTCCTTGTCGTGGCGGATCCGGAACTCGCCATCACGCTTCCTCCTTCCGAGCGGGCGCAGGGACTGGCGGAGGCCGTGAAGCACGGTGCCATCCTCGATCTTTCGTACCTGGAAGGGCTGGAAGACCGCGCCGGTGTCCTCCTGGCCGGGGAGGTGGGGGCCACGACCTGGGCGGTGCGTCGATCGGTCGAATTGAAGGCCCAGGTGGTCAGCCAGGACGAACGGGAAGGTGGCCTACGGCAGATCCTGAACTTCGGGCACACCCTGGGGCATGCTCTGGAGGCGACGTCTGGCTATGCCATTCCACATGGGAGCGCCGTCAGCCTGGGCATGGTGCTGGAGGCCCGCCTCGGGGAGGCTCTTGGGGTCACGGCTCCGGGGACCGCCCGCCGACTTGCCACGGCCGCCCGCGTCTTCGGACTTCCGGCGGAACGTCGTCTCCCTGCCGGGGTGACCGAGATCGTTCGAGCCACACGCACCGACAAGAAGGTTCGGGCCGGGAATGTCCGATACGTGCTCCTCCAGGAGGTGGGAACCGTGGACCGGGGTGAGGGGTGGAGCCACCCCGTCCCGGATGCTGCAGTGGCAGCCGTACTGAAGGAGACCGCGTCCGGGGGAGCCGCGTGAACCGGGTGAGAAGCCGCGATGGGTCGGGCGGGCCTTCGGGCCCGGCGGCACCGCCTTGGCATTCCCCCACCCGATCCGGTATCGTTGGCCGGTCGGGTAACGTTGACCGAGCCGATGCGGTCCGATCCGAATGTGACCTCGCGTCGAGGACGAGGAGGGATTCCCCGGTCCGCTCCCGATGGCCGGATCCCGTTTCCAACCCCGCAGACCCGCCCCGCCGGTGGAGGTGAGATGGCGCACCTGGAGCGCCCCGAGACCCTGACCCTGGCCCAGGCTCTGGACCAGAGGGCCGAGATTGACGCCCACCGGGTCTTTCTCTTCGACTCCGGCGAGCGCGTCACCTTCGGGGACGTGGCGAGCCGGTCCCGTTCCCTGGCGGCGGCCCTGGCCAACCTGGGGGTGGAGGCCGGTGACCGTGTGGCCCTCATCCTTCCGGGATGCGCGGAGTTCGTCCATGGACTCTTCGCCCTTTCCCGCCTTGGCGTTGTGGCGGTTCCCCTGGATCCCCGGCTTACCGCCCCCGAGCTCCGGTACCTGCTGCGGCATTCGGAAGCGGTGGCGGCGATCACGGTGGAGCGGTTCGGTGGTGTGGACTTCATCGAGCTCTTCGAAGGACTTCTTCCCCAGCTCCCGGCCCTGCAGTACCTGGTCACGGTCGGGGAGGAGGACCTCTGGTACGACGACCGCATCTTCCAGTTCGAGGATATCCTCTCCTCGGGTGTCGGGCGGCCCATTCCCGATCCCGGACTGGACCCTTCGGAGGCGGTGGCCGCCCTCCTCTACACGTCGGGGACTACCGGAAAGCCCAAGGCGGTGGAGCTCACCCACGCCTCGCTGCTGGGCGTAGCCGCCGCCACCGCGGGGTCCATCGGCCTCGAGCGGGATGATCGGGTGATCGGCGTGACGGCGCTCTTTCACGTCTTTGCCCTGGGCCCGGGGATCCTGGGATGCGTGGTGGCCGGGAGTTCCCTGATCCTCCAGGCGGAGTTCGAGCCCGAGGAAGCCCTGGACCTGGTGGAGGCCCTGGGAGCCACGGTGCATTACGGGGTTCCCACCGTCTTCGCATCCCAGCTTCGGGCTCAGCGCCGCTCCCCCCGGGACCTCCGCACGCTCCGCCTGGGACTCGTGGCCGGGGCCCCCATGCTCGAAGAACTGCGGAACAGCGTGGAGACCGAGCTCTGCCCGGGTCTGCTCGTGGCCTATTCCCTGACCGAGACCTCCTCGGTCCTGGCCGTCACCCGTCCTCAGGATCCGGACGACAAGCGCCGGTTTACCGTGGGCCGCCCTCTTCCAGGCACCCGTATCCGGGTGCTCGAGCGGGATGGCCGAGATCTTCCGGAAGAGAGCCTTGGCGAGATCGCCGTGAAAGGTCCCGGGGTCATGCGCGGCTATTACCGGCAACCCCGGGAGACGGCCCGCGTCCTCACTGCCGACGGGTTCCTTCGCACCGGGGACCTGGGCATGGTGGACGAGGACGGATACGTTCATTTGGTGGGGCGAAGAAGAGACGTTATCTTGCGAAGTGGTTCCAACGTCCATCCGGGCGAAATCGAGGACCGTATCCAGCAGCATCCGGGAGTTCAGGATGTCGCCGTGGTCGGGATCCGAGACGAACTCCTGGGCGAAGCCATCTCCGCTGCGGTCATCGCAGTGGAGGGAGCAATCGTGACGGAGGAGGAACTCCGGGAGTGGTGTGCCGAAACTCTGGCTGACTACAAGGTCCCGGACTTCATCCGCTTCCTCGAAGCCCTCCCCATGACTGGAACCGGCAAGATCCGGCGGGTCGAACTCGTGCGCCTCCTCGAGGCCGGGACCTGATCCGGACTACGCGTTCCGCGCGGCTTCCCCAGCCCGCACCCCGGCGGTTCCACGGCGTCAGAGCGCCGGAGGATCCGGGGGGGACGGACGGGGAGGCTTCGCGGCCCAATCCTTCCGACTCGCTGCGAACCCTGAATCCGAATCCATGAATATTCCGTACATCCGGGCACCCCACTCCGAGGGGGTGTCTCACGCTGTAATGCCCTCCAACGCGCCAAACGCCGCCCTTCTCATCGACTTCGACAACGTCACGATGGGGATGCGCAGTGACCTCTCCAAGGAACTCAAGACACTCCTCCAGTCCGATGTCATCCGCGGCAAGGTGACCGTCCAGCGGGCATATGCCGACTGGCGTCGCTATCCCCAGTACATCGTGCCCCTCTCCGAGGCCTCGGTGGACCTCATCTTCGCCCCCGCGTACGGGAGCTCGAAGAAGAACGCCACCGACATCCGCATGGCCATCGACGGGATGGAACTGGTCTTCACACGTCCGGAGATTGGGACCTACATCCTCCTCACCGGGGACTCGGACTTCTCCTCGCTGGTCCTCAAGCTCAAGGAGTACGGCAAGTACGTCATTGGGGTGGGGATCCAGGAGTCGTCGTCGGACATTCTCGTCCAGAACTGCGACGAGTATTACTCGTACACGACCCTTTCCGGTCTCCGGAAGGCCGGGACGGGCGAGACGTTGAGCCAGCAGGATCCGTGGACGCTGGTCCACCGCGCTGTGGAACAGATGGCGAAGCGCCGCGACGTGATGCGGTCGGACCGCCTCAAGCAGGTGATGCTGGAAATCGACTCCACCTTCGACGAGAAGGCCATCGGCTTCAGCAAGTTTTCCCGCTTCCTGACAGAGGCGGCACAGAAGGGCCTGCTGGAGCTCAAGAAGATGGAGAATGGCCAGTACGAGGTGGCCACCGGTCGGGCCAGTGCCCCCTCCTCCTCCTCCTCTTCCTCCTCCTCCCCCACCCTCTCGCGCCGAGACCGGGATGGGCGCGATGGTCGGGGTGGCCGGGGGCGTGATCGGGACAGGGAAGGCGGACGCCGGGAGCGCGCGGAGGCTGCGGAGGCTTCCGATGCGACAGAGACCCCGGAGGTCCTGGAGGCTTCGTCGTCCGAGTCGGCTTCCTCCGAAGCCACCGTGCCGACAGCGGAAGCTCCCACGGCCGAGGCTGCATCGGCTCCGGCATCGTCTCCGGCATCGGCTCCGGCCGGCACCGACACCCAGACGGAGCGGCTCCGTGCGGCCTACGACCTGATGGTGCAGGCGATCCGCGACCTGGCAGACTCCGAAGGGGAGGCCGTCCGCGACTCCGACGTGAAGCGCCGGATGCTGGCGATCCAGGAAAACTTCGACGAGTCGGAACTGGGGTACAGCAAGTTCTCCCTCTTCCTGAAGCAGGCGGACGAGCACGAGGTCATCGAGCTGAACCGCGGCGACAACGGGATCTACGAGGTTCGGATCCGCAAGGGAGCCGAAGCTCTGGCCTCCGCCGCCTCCAGGGCTCCGACGTCGACGCAGGCGAAGGAGAGGGACGCACGTCCGGCAAGGAAGGCGGAACCCTCGTCGCCGGCCACCACGGACGCGTCCGACGCTCAGGATGGCCGGCGTCTCCGGCCGCGCCTCTCGGCACGGCGCCGGGGGGCGTCCGACGAGCCGCCCCCTCTCCTGGAGGGCCAGGCCTTCACGCCCAGCGGTGCTGTGGATGCGCCGGCAGAGTCCAGGGCTTCTGCCGAGCCCGGGGATTCTGCTGAGCCCAGAGGCTCGGCGGAGCCGAAGAAGGCGCCCCGCCAGGGAGGAAGGGAGCGGGGCGACCAGGGCCGTGGGGAAAATGGGCGCAGTGAGAAGGGTCGGGCGGACAAGGGCCGTGCCGAGAAGCCCAGCAGCGAGAAGCCCAGCAGCGACAAGCCTCGTGGCGACAAGGCGCGGAGCACGAAGGACCGTGCCGGCAAGGCCGAACCGGTAGCGAGTGCCGCCGCCAGCGACCTTCCCCAGCTCGGGCTTCCCGCTGACGCGGAGAGCATCACCCAGTACTTGATGAACTCCTACAAGGGCGTGGGAAAGAAGACGGCGGACATCCTGGTGGACGCCCACGGGGACCGTCTCTTCCTGGTCATGGAGAGCAATCCGGATGCTGTTCGAACCCTCCTCCCGTTGGCCCGCGCGGAGAAGCTCCTCGAGCAGTGGGTTGACGATGTGGCTCGGCGGCGTGCCGAGGTCCATGGACCGGCCGGTCGTCGGACCCAGGAGGCCACGCCCCGCCGCCGCGGTTCGACGGGGGGTCGGGGTCGCGGTGGCAGCGGTCGTTCGAGCCGCTGACTTCATCACACTCCCGGATGACGTCCCCACCCGTGAGGTCGGAAACGCCATGCCCCCCTGGGCATGGCGTTTCACGTTTTCGGCGGGCGATGCGCATCGCATCCCCGTCCCCGGCAACCTGAACCCCGTCTCGAGGCGAACCGGATGACCGATCCCAGCTGGGTATCCATCCTTCCCCCCGTCCTGGCCATCATCCTGGCCATCTGGACCCGGCAGGTCTACCTGTCCCTGGGCGCGGGCGTCTGGCTGGGATGGATCATTCTGGAAGGGTGGAACCCCCTGTCCGGTCTGGCCCGAACCGTCGAGGCGTCGGTGGCGGTGCTCGCGAGCGCCGGAAACGCGAACGTGATCCTCTTCACCCTCGTGATCGGGGCGCTCATCGCCACCATCGAGACCTCGGGCGGAGTGCGTGGCTTCGTCCACTACCTCGAAACCCGGCAGTGGGTGAACACTCCTCGACGCGCCCAGCTTCTCGCGTGGATCATCGGGGTCATCATCTTCATCGAATCCAACATCACGGTCCTGGTGGCTGGCTCGGTGTCGCGTCCCCTGTTCGACCGCTACCGGGTCTCGAGGGAAAAACTGGCCTACATCATCGACTCGACGTCGGCGTCGGTGTGCATCCTGATCCCCCTCAACGCCTGGGGTGCCTACAATCTGGGGATCCTGGACTCCCTCGGCGTGGAGGATCCGCTGGGGGTCTTCATCGGGTCCATCCCCTACAACTTCTACGCCCTGGCCGCCCTCTTTCTGGCCCTTGTGGTCGTGATCTGGAAGGTGGACGTGGGACCCATGCGGAAAGCCGAGGCTCGCACCCTCGAAGGGAGGCTCCTCTGGCCCGATGCCCAGCCCATGATCGACGAGTCGATCCTGTCTCCGGAGCCCAACGACCGGATTCCGGCTCGGGCGCTCAACATGGTGATCCCCATCGTCACGATGGTGGTCATGATGCCGGTGGGTCTCTGGATCACCGGGGACGGGGACCTTCGGGCGGGTTCGGGGTCTACCTCGGTGCTGTGGGCCGTGCTGGCGGCCCTGGCCATGAGCTGGATCCTTCTCCTGGCGCAGAAGGGGGCCACGGTGGATGAACTCACCCGGACCGGCCTGAAGGGCGCGGGAGGTCTCGTCCCCCTGGCCCTGATTCTCCTTCTCGCGCTGGCGCTGGGCGATGTGGCCAACGCGCTGGGGACGGGTCCCTTCGTGGCCCAGGTCACGGCAGGGGTTCTGCCTCCGGTGATCTTCCTGCCACTGGTCTTCCTGGTGGCGGGAGGGATCGCCTTCAGCACCGGAACCAGCTGGGGCACCTTTGCCATCATGCTCCCCATTGCCGTGCCGGCGGCACTGGCGCTGGGCCTCCCGCCTTCGCCCTTCGTGGCAGCGGCCCTGGCGGGTGGAATTTTCGGAGACCACTCGTCGCCCATTTCGGATACCACCATCATCTCGTCCATGGCTTCGGCCACGGACCACATCGACCATGTTCGGACCCAGCTTCCCTACGCCCTCATGGCCGGAGGCATCGCGACCGTGGGCTTTGCCCTGGTGGGTCTGAGCCTGTAACACCGGCGCCTTCGGGTGGCCGGTTCCACACTCTCAAGCCTGGAGTTCAGAGGTGAATATTTCCGTTTGCGTGAAGCGGGTGCCTGACACCGAAACCCGGATCCGGGTGGGTGCCGACGGCGCCTCCATCGACCCGAGTGGGGTGAAGTTCGTGGTGAGCCCCTACGACGAAATCGCCGTGGAAGCGGCACTCCGCCTGAAGGAAGGCCAGGGGACCGGCGAGGTGGTAACCGTATCGCTGGGTGACGAGGTCGGACAGGACATCCTCCGCACCACCCTGGCCATGGGCGCCGACCGTGCCGTTCTCCTGAAGGGAGAGGTGACGTCCGACGGGCTGGCCACCGCCAAGGCCCTGGCTGCCGAACTGGAGGGGCACGATGCCCCCCTGGTGCTGCTCGGCGTGAAGGCCGCCGATGACGACCAGCAGCAGGTGGGTCCGATGCTCGCCACACTCCTGGGCCGTCCATGCGCCACGGCGGTCTCGTCCTTCGAGGTGGTGGGTGACCGTGTCCGGTGCCGCCGCGAGGTGGAGGGAGGAAGCGAAGTCGTGGAGGTTCCTCTCCCCGCGGTTCTGACCATCACGAAGGGGGCCTACGAGCCCCGCTATGCATCCCTCAAGGGGATCATGGCCGCGAAGAAGAAGCCCCTCGAGGTGAAGGACGCCGTCGTCTCGCCTTCGCGGATCCGCGTTGAGGGGCTGGCGCTCCCGCCGGAGCGGAGCGCCGGACGCATCGTCGGTGAAGGACCGGAGGCCGCAAGGGAACTGGTCCGGATCCTCCGAGAGGAAGCCAACGCACTCTGACCCCTGAAACCTGGAACGATCATGACGAACGTACTTGCAGTGGTAGAACAGCGGGATGGAGCGCTCCGCGGTACGGCCCGCGAAGTGGTGGCGGCCGCCGCCGCCCTGGCCTCCGGGCTCGGGGGCCATGCCCACGCCCTGGTGCTGGGTGGCGAGGGGGTGGCCAGCGTGGCCCAGGGCCTGGGTGCCGTGGGGGCCGAGGTGGTCAAGGTGGCGTCTCACGAGGCGCTGGCGGGGTACAACCCCGACGGCTTCTCTGCGATCACGGCCCGGGTGGTTCGAGACGGGGGCTACGGGGTCGTGCTCTTCGCTGCTTCGGGGCAGGGGAAAGACCTGGCGCCCCGCGTGGCGGCCGGGCTGGACGTGCCCCTGGCCTCGGACATCACGGGGCTCGAAGCCACCGACGGCCGGGTCATCATGACCCGCCCGGTCTACTCCGGGAAGGCCTTTGCCCGCCTCACGGTGGAGGCCTCGCCGGTGGTGGCGTCCATCCGGCCGAACGTGTTCCCGGTCGGGGATGCCTCGGGAGCCGGGACGCTGGAGTCGGTGGAGGTCACGGAGGATCCTGGAGCGTGGCCCACACAGGTGGTGAGCTTCGAAGCCACCGGCAGTGACGTTCCTGACGTGGCCGAGGCTTCGGTGGTGGTCGCTGGAGGTCGGGGAATGAAGGACCCCGAACAGTGGGGCCTCCTGGAGGACCTCCGGGCCGCCCTGGGTGACGATGCTGGGCTTGGGGCCTCCCGGGCCGTGGTGGATGCCGGATGGCGACCCCACGGCGAGCAGGTGGGGCAGACCGGAAAGACGGTGGCGCCCAAGCTCTACTTTGCCATCGGCATTTCGGGGGCGATTCAGCACCTGGCCGGCATGCGGACTGCCGGAACCATCGTGGCGGTGAACAAGGATCCCGACGCCCCCATCTTCAAGGTGGCGGACTACGGAATCGTCGGCGATCTCTTCGAGGTTCTTCCGCGGCTCACCGAGGAAGTCCGGGCGATTCGCGGCGACGGGTAGGGAGCAGAGGGAACCCCGCCCCCTCCCGGAACGCTCTCAGCGGCCGGGGGAGGGGCGGGGTCGCCGGCCCAGCGCCTGGACCGGATCCACGGGGCGGCCCCCCTTCCACACTTCGAAGTGGAGGTGGGGGCCGCTGACATTTCCGGTGGCGCCTGAGCGACCGATGAGTTCCCGGCCCCGCACCCGGTCGCCGGTGCGCACGGTAATCTCCGAGAGGTGGGCGTACACCGTCAGCGTGCCGCCTCGGTGCTCCAGCCAGATGACGTTTCCGTAGCCGCCCATGACTCCCGCGAACCGCACGGAACCCGGAAGCGCGGCCAGCACCGGGGTGCCGGTGGGCATGGCGATGTCCACACCATGATGCACGCTGGGGAGAATGGCGCCGCTTCGGACCCGGAGCCCGAAGGGGGAGGTCATGGCGCCCTCGGCGGGCCACCGGGGAATCGAGCATCCACTGATGCCCAGCACCACCAGCACGAGCCCGATGGGCGCGAGGCTTCCGAGGATCCGGCGGGGCCTCCCCCTGCGGGCCTTCAGAAACGCCAGGACAGCCCCGCGGAGAATCCGCCCACCGCCGGCCACTGCTGCTGCACCACCGTGCCAGCGGACTCCGGGAGGTTCAGGAAGGCCTGGGGCGTACCGAGCTTCCAGAAATGGGCCGTGGCGTCCACCCGGAGGACCAGGTGGTCGGTGAGGACAATCCGGGTCCCTCCTCCCAGGATGCCCAGGAAGGACGGCCCGAAGTCGAAACGGACTTCCGAGGGGAGGTCGGCTTCCTCCTCGATGCGGCCCGAAAGATTCCCCACCACCCCGCCTCCGGCGACGACGAAGGGCGCCAGGCGATACCAGGTCCGGGGGCCCGTGAGGGTGAAGCGGAGGCGACCGTCCAGTCCACCCACCAGGGCATCGGCGACGCCGAGCTCCTCAATGGATTCGCCGGATTCGCTCGGGGCCCGCACGTGTCGGTCGGTGGGGAGCAGGAAGCCGGCGAACTCGACGGCAAACGGCCCCCCGAGTTCCAGCCCGTACCGGGCGCCGAACTGGACCCCATCCCCCGGCCCAAGCTCCATGACGCCCCGGTTCCCGGGGACCTGTGCGACAAACACTCCCGCCTCGTGGCGACCCTCGATGAACCGGTAGGGCGAACGCACGCTCTGCGCCTCGGCATCTGCCGGGAAAACCGTCGGGGCCATCATGAGGGCGAGGGAGGCAGCGACGAGGCCAGGGCCTCGGGGGAAGCGTAGCGTCATGTAGGGAGATCCTGGGTATCGCGGCAGGAAGGATGCGGCAGGGACGAAGCAGAATGTGATTCGTTCGGAAGGTTCGTTCGGGAGGGAAGCCGAAGCGTGCGTGTCCGGGAAGTCCCCAGAACGAAACACTCGCCAACCCGGCGGCACGTCCGAACCCCGGAAGCTACTGGCCCCGGGGGGGAACGATCAAGGTACGCAGGGCCTCCGAAACGCGTGCTCCAGAGGTGTACCCCGCTGGAGAGGGATCGGATTCCACGGTTTCGAGTTTGACCTGCCCTCCTGGTACCGGCAGATTTGGCGCATCCAAGGGATGCTCACGGTCCGGCAATTCGCGCGGCCCGACGATTCCCTCGACCCCCGTTCCGGCCGATCCATGCGCCTCCTGCTGCTTTTTGTAGTGCTCTCGCTCGGTTCGGGGCTCCCATGGGCCCTGGGGGAGCTCCAGGCCCAGGACGCCGTGGTCCGGGTGGACGAGAACGTGCGCTTCGAGCCCCAGGGCGTCATCGTCGCTCGCCTTCAGGCAGGAACGCCGGTGCGGGTGGAATCCCGCGACGGTCCCTGGAGCCGGATCACCTTCGAGGGGCTGGTGTGGGAGAACTCGCTCCAGCTCAGGGACGGGGGCTCCTTCGATCTCATCGTCTCGGCCGCCGAAGGGGAAAATCTCAGGGCCGAACCCGCCGGAGCCATCCTGGGGCGGGTCCTGAGCGGGACGCTCCTGAACGAGGTATCCCGGAGCGGGGGATGGATCCGGGTACGACGCACGGCATGGATGTGGAGCGCGTCACTCCAGGGCGGGGAGGTGGCGGCCACGGATCCCGCTCCGGCCGCTCGAGCCCCGGCGCCCGTGGTACCTCCGGCGCCTGCCACGCCTCCGGGACCGACCGGGCCCCGTCCTTCCACCCCGGTCCCCACCCCCCCGGTCCCCACGGAGGTGCCGGCCGAGACCCCGGCCACGGACTGGGTGCGCGCAGGGCCGAGAGGGTCGGCCGTCCTCGCGGCTCCGGACGGGGACACCCTCGGGGTTGCCCGGCAGGGAGTGGAACTCCGGGTGACGGGAAGGGAGGGGAACTGGGCACGGGTGCGCATGGAGGGATGGGTCTGGCTCCCCTCCACCGGTGCAGCGGAAGGAGGGCTCCCGTCGGACGTGATCCTGCGCGATGTGACGCCGGCGGGGATCGCCCGGGATCCGGAACGGTACCGCGGGCGCCTGGTCACCTTTACCGTTCAGCACATTTCGGTGGAACGGGCCGAGGTCATCCGCACGGACTTCCTCGAGGGCGAGCCCTTCCTTCTGACACGCTCGGTGGAGGCGGACCGGACCTTCGTCTACCTGGCGATTCCCGACGAACTCCTCCCCGACGTGATGCGGCTTCAGCCTCTCGAACGCCTCGTGATCGTGGGACGCGTGCGTGCGGGGGCCGCATCCCTCACTGGAAATCCGGTGCTCGACCTTGTGGAGTTTCGTCGAGTTCGTTGAATCTTTCGTGTCCTCCTGCCGTAGGATGATGCAGGGCCAGGCCGCCTCGGGGCGGGTGCTTCCGGAAACAGCCGGAGCCGGGGACATGGCCACCAACCGATCGGGAGGATCATGTACTGCTGGTCATGTGGCACGCCGGGGGCGGAGGACGCCCGCTATTGTCAGAAGTGTGGCGTTGCGACGGGGGATCCGACCGGGGGAGAGCGAGCCGGTTCGGGGTCTCCCGTCCACTGGACGGCGCGTTCCCCCCTGCAACTCCGGAGCTGTCCGTCGTGCGGGTTTCGGGGAGAGGGAATCCCCTACTTCCGTCGGGCCGGAAACCTGGCGCTGCTGGCCGCGGCCACGCTCTTCACGTACGGGATCGGGGGCCTCGCCTACTGGCTGGTCAAGCGGTCGGACCGGGTTTGCCCGTCGTGCGGGCTGGGGTGGGATCGGTCCCGACCCCTGGGGGAGGGGCTGGCGTTCGAGTCCGCCGTTGGGTCAGGCCCGGGGGATGATGCCACGGGTTCCCTCCGCCCCCGCACCCGCGTCCCGGCCTCGGCCGTGGAGGCCGCCCGTGCTTCGGCATTCTCGGGAGCCGGGCTGCCCAGCGGCGGAGGCGTGCGACGCTTTTCGGGGGTGGCGCTGGGCCTGCTGGGGCTTCTCCTCCTGGGGCTCGGCGTGGCCACGCTCCAGGTGGAGCCGGCCATTGTCGGGGGGGTCATCGGGCTGTCGGGCGCCGCGAGCTTCGGATGGGGCTGGCGAGCGCTTCAGGGCCGCCGACAGACGCTTCTCCAGCGCATGCAGCGCGAGGTGATTCGCATCGCCCGGCTCCGCGGAGGTCGTCTGACCGCCACGGATGTGGCGGCGGAGATGGACCTGGCCCTGCCTGCGGCCGAGCGCATCCTGCTCTCCCTCGACGACGGGTTCCGCGTCAGTTCGGACGTCAGCGACGAGGGGATCCTCTATTTCGATTTTCGGGAGATTCGACTCGGGCCAGGGGAACCGAGGGCGTAGGGGCCGGCCCCGGGGTGGGCGAGGGCCGCCCTCCGAAACGGGCCAGTACGATCCCGCCCAGGATCACCGCAGCCCCACCCCACTGGAGTGCCGAGGGGACCTCGCCAAGGAGGGCCCAGGCGGTCAGGAGCGCCACCACCGGCACAAGGTTCGAGTAGGCCGCGGTCCGCGCGCTTCCGAGTCTGTGCACCCCCCGGTACCAGAGGAGGTAGCTCACCCCCAGGGCGAAGACGCCTGCGAAGCCGACGGCGCCCCACCCGCTCACCACGGGGACACCTCTCCAGTCCATCCTGGCGAGGTCGGGGATGCCAAGGATCACCAGCATCACCGTGCCAGCCCAGAGCGTCCATGCCGTCACCGGAACGCTTCCATAGCGCAGGATGAGTCCGCGGGATCCCACCGTGTAGGTGGCCCAGAGGAACGCCGCACCGGCCGCCATGAAGTCTCCAGTCAGGGAGCTCCCGCCAAGCTGGAGCTGGGCACCCCCGCCCAGGATCACCAGCACCATCCCGGCCAGGGTCGCCATGATCCCCCCCACCACGTAGCGATCCAGGGTGCCCTCCCGCAGCAGCGCCGACAGGAGCGCGGCCCAGACCGGGACCGTTGCGAGGAGAAGCGCGGTGTTTCCGGCCGAGGTTCGGTCCAGCCCGTGGATGAAGAGGAGCTGGTACACCCCGTTCCCCGCCAGCCCCAGGAAGAGGATCCGCCCCAGGTCCCGACGTTCGAAGGAGGGGAGGGGACCCCGTGCTCGCAGGATCAGGTAGACCGTAAGGGAGGCCAGCGGGAAGCGCAGCGCATTGAACGCCATGGCCGGGATGTCGACCAGCGCCCCTTTCACAACCGCGAAGTTGACCCCCCAGACCAGGGTGAGGACCACGAGCCCCAGGTCGGTGCGCCGGTCCGGAGCGTGGGGGGACTCCGGACCGCGAGGGGGCGAAGGCGACACGATGGGGTCAGCGGGAGGGGGCAGGATGAGGCGGAATGGCCATCCTCCCTGAACAGGATGCCTGAACAGGATGCCTGAACAGGATGCCCGAACAGGACCCCTGGAGGACCTCCGAAGATAGGGACTCCTCGGCCCGGGTCCATCCCTGGGCCCATCCCGGGTCCATCCCGGGTCCATCCCGGGTCCATCCCTGGTCCATCCCTGGTCCCTCGGGGGCGGCCTCCACACCTCACGGGGTCATCCTCCCCTTGTTCGGTGGCGGAGAGGACCTACTTTCCGGAGCAGGCCCCCGGTACCGATGGCGGGGGCCCCTGCCCCGAAGGAAGCGGGGCAGGGAAACCATGTCAAAGGGAGCATCCAGGGTGCGCGAATTCGACGACGAGACAGGAACCCGCTGGATTGCCGGCATCGACGAACGTGCTGGAGTCGACTACCAGGGCCGCTTCCACTTCGTGGCGTGGCCCGCAGATGGGACCGGCGAGCGAGTGGCCCTGGGCGACATCCGCTGGAATTCCGAGCCTACGGCGCGCCGGACGCTGGAGACCATGTCGGACGTGGAACTCCGACGGAGGCTCCGTTCGGCCGTCGGGCGGTCGGTGGGACCTCTTCCAGGCTGAGCAAACCAGGCTGAGCAAACCAGG
>Ga0114946_10000676_pt1 | contig 22839 bp, 26 predicted proteins | sample WalLakDeSediment_FD_88676 | JGI IMG/M metagenome (GOLD analysis project Ga0114946, IMG submission 88676) | Lake sediment microbial communities from Walker lake, Nevada to study Microbial Dark Matter (Phase II) - Walker Lake 11/02/13 Deep Sediment | ecosystem: Environmental > Aquatic >...
ACTGGACATCGTTCGGAAATTTCTTTCAATCTCTGAATTTGTTCAGCGCTCAAATCCCCATCAAATCTTAAGGTGGCTTCAATGAGATCAACTTTTGCATCCGGATTGCTGTCACAATCCCCGCAATCCTTGGCGTGGATCTTAGAAATATCAAGACCAATCTCTACCTGTTCTAATGACCAGTCTTTTCGGCGGGCATACATTAAAACAGTCATCACTTTGCAGGCGCTTAAGGCGCTTAACAGCAGCGCATATGGGTCAGGTCCAGCATCATCACCAACGCCAGTTGGCTCATCTGCCAGCAATGTGTGATTTCCTGTGTTTATTTCAACTTGTAGATTCTTGGTGTTTCTAGCAATTACTTTCATGATTCTCCTGTTATGTTGGTAAAATTATGACTTTAAAGATTGCCTTCTTGTAACGCCAAACATATTATAGAGTATATCAGTAAGTGCAAAAACCCTGATGTTATCTATGTTAACTATCAGACATTTCTGATCGTAAACGCCATTCCCATTAGATGACGGATCAACCAGGCTTTTCATGAAGCTGTCTTGATGATTGATAACCATCTGCATCCAGATCTACTTTAATGTATTCTTGAACGCTATCTAGACTACGGGTGCAGCTAAAATTCTTACCCCGTGGCAGCATCATCATCTAGCATCCAAATAACCTTACCTTTTACTGGTTGGATACGCTGCGCAGGACACTGGTCTGGATCTGGAGGGCTATTTAGTGTCATATGAACAGCGTGGGCTTTATCCTTACCAGACACCATGAAGATTACTCTCCTGGCGCGGTTAAATACCAATGGTGTCAGCGTGATACGCTCCGCAGGACGACCTTGATAGTCAGCGGTAACTGCCAGTACAGGCGAGCCAGTCTCTTCTGGAGTGATTACACCTGGAAAAAGTGAAGCAGTGTGCCCGTCGGCTCCTAGCCCCAAGAAAACCAGGTCAAATCTTGGCCACCGCCCTTTGCCGTCTCCGAAACTACCTAACACTCTTTTGTACTCATCGACTGCCTTTGTTGAAACCAGTTCGCCTGGAATTCGATGCAGGTTCTCACCAGGGATTCTTACCTGAGTAAAAAGCAACTTGAATGCCCGACCAAAATTGCTTTCTGGGTGGTTGGGCGGCACAAGTCGCTCATCGCACCAGAAGAAGTGGATCCGATTCCAGGTTATGCTCTGCGCAAAAGGTGGTCTAGAAAGAAGTTGAAACAGTTTGTTAGGCGTGCTACCACCAGAGAGTGCAACCAGCAGTTGCTTTTCTTCTTCAACAGCACGATTGGCAATCTCGGCGAACATCTCTGCTGCCGCCTGGCTCAAATTTTCTATATCCTTGTAGATGATTACATTTGCATCGTGGGTAATTGACATTCTCATCTTCCTTAGCGGATTTGTTTGATTGAAAATGGCAGGCTGTGCTTGAAGTATATCAGAATTGAGATAATTCATGTAAGAATACGTTTATACACCTCGTCATATTTCTGAGTGCAAATTCATGGATTAAATTATTATCTATTAAAAGGAGAAATAATGTCTACTATTACATTCGATCAAAAGTCAAATCTTTCTTTGAGTAAGTTAGTTGCATTTGGAGTCATCGCTGGTCTTGCTGGCGGGATGGTCTTCGGGATGATTATGGCGATGATGGGCATGTTGCCTATGGTTGCCATGCTCGTTGGTCAGGAAAGCGCCATCGTAGGTTTCATTGTTCACATGATGATCAGTGCCTTTATCGGTGCAGTCTATGGCGTTGTTGTTGGGCAGCTTCCATTGACAACCACATTTGCCTTCATTGTTGGAGTAGTAAATGGGATTGTTTGGTGGGTGCTCGGTGCGTTGATCCTCATGCCTTTGATGTTGGGTATGTCTCAAATGGTTTTCGTCATCGGGGCAGATCAATGGATGAGCCTTCTGGGTCACATTATTTATGGTTTGGTAACCGCGTTTGTGTTTCTCCCACTAGCAAAATGTCTTTAATTCGTTACAAGGATATCAAAATATTTGGGGCAGGAGAGCAAGAACCTGCCCCAAAATTATTAACAATCATTACCAAAATCAAGATACTCAAAGTGGATGGGTATATCTGAACAAACAGTAATATGCTCCCGTCCTAATTACTCAATGCTTTGGTCGCTTTAATTCTTAAATAACCATCAAGTTCACCACGAAGGTGGAAGGGGGGCTTGGTTCAGACCTACAACACCCCGCAAAGATGATTAGGCTATGGCTTCTAAGCGAAAGCTTCCTTGAATTCCCGTACTGCTTTGGGGCCGTTTCTCTCAAGACCTTTAAGAAACGTTTCTCGATCCTGGTAGCGAAAATCCAAGCGCTCTACATGGAATGGCGCCAATCTATCTCCAGCCCTTCTCTTTGTGGATACCCCCAGAAAATATTCAATTGCATTCTCGATACTGCTTGAATCGGTCCAATCTGACTTGTAAATAGGGATTGCGGAGCGTGTAAATATCCAGCTCATGTTGGGCATTGATCCATACGCACGATGACAGGCCCCATCCAGAGCATCCACCAGGATAGGGCGAGTGACACCTAATAAATCCCTCAGGGCTTTTGCATGCCGGAATTTCTGTTGCATAGATGTCAAATGCGGATAATATTCACCAGGGTGTGCTTCATGGGTATAAAGGAATATCGAACCTACTACCAGGCTTACAAACGTATCGGCTAATGCATTCATAGATGGCGCCGCCATCCCACAGTAGGGTCAGGTAAAACTGCCAAATTCAACAATTGTGTATAAATTTTGAGACAATATATGGTAAAGAGTTGTCTCTTTCTCCTCCAAATCCCACAATGAGAAATCGGGAGCAGGCTGCCCCAGAACGGGGCTTGAATCAAAATTCATCCATTGCTCAAAATTCGCCGGAATAAATTTGTTGTAATTATAACGGGCAACCAGATTGGAGTCAGACAAGCGAGAACTTTCTATTAACTGCCAGGGGTTGTATAAGCTGCTAAAATTCGAGACAAGGCTTCGTATTCTTCGAGGCAATCGCGACAATTATCCAGATGCTTTCTTACCATTGGTAGTATTATGGCAGCATCTTCACCGCGCGATTCCAATTCCACGTAGTGATCGATAATCGCATAGACTTCATCACACGAGAGTTCGATATCATCAGTGTTTTCCAGCATATGAATCATCTTCAGTATGCCATCACCAGTTTGTTGGTAAGCTGGTTTCATCCGCAATTTTCGGATAAGTAATTGCAATCTTTTTGTTATTTTTGAGAGATAGTTATTTATACTCATTTTTACATTATCAGGACGCTTGAAGAAAGCCAAAACTTACTTGTGTTCAAAAACAGCCAGGACATCAGCTGGCGTCAGCCCTTCTTCAGCTAACCTGCGTTTAAGTTTCAGGCGGGTATCGTGCATTAATTTATAAAGGGCGTTACGGTTACTGCCCATACGGCAGGCTACCTCTTCCAGGGGCATACCCTTGATGGCTATGGCGATCATCGACTGGCGTTGTTTATCAGTCAGTTCCTCCGCCATAATCCTTTGAATACGCTCCAGCATATCAGCTCCCTCAAAATGGTGCTCTGGACTGGACGCTTGATGATCCACCATAAGATCCTTAGGAGGGGAGAATTCTTCCCCCTCCACTAATTGTTCAAAAGAGACATTTTCCCAACGTTTGCGCCGCAGCTCAGTCAGTGCTATGCGTACTGCAATCTTATGCACCCAGGTGGTGAACTGGCTGCGACCCTCAAAAGTATCCAGTCGGTCTAAAACGCGCATGAGTGTATCCTGGGTGACTTCTTCTGCCAACGCATTAAAGCGCGGGTCATTGGCTGACAGCCATTTGCTGAGCACATAAGGTAGTCCGCCCATGATGATCTGGTGTAAATCAGCCAGGGCTGATTCCCGCAGCTCTCCTTTGGTGTTGAGATCCTTTAACCATAGCTCATTGGTTCGCTTTGACATTACGGTTAATTATAAATCATGAATTGAGCAAGAATTCATCCGTTATTGTTGTCTCATTAACTGGTGATTTATAATAACAGTCTTCTGAGATCAAAAAATCACCTGTAGATTGATTCTCAATTGTACTGGGATTACAATCATTTTAATCAGATCAATAAACTGAGAGGACAATAAAATGGTAAAAGCCGTTTGGAATGGAAATATTATTGCAGAAAGTGATCAGACGATTGTGGTAGAAGGAAATCATTACTTTCCCCCCGAAACAGTTGAGCGTAGTTTCTTAGTAGAAAGTGAAACCAACTCAGTTTGTCCGTGGAAAGGGTTAGCCAGCTACTACCACATCAAGATTGGCGATCAGGTTAACAGGGATGCTGCCTGGTATTACCCGGAACCCAAAGAAGCCGCCAAGAAGATAAAAAATTATGCTGCTTTTTGGCGAGGAGTAGAAATTCTTGAAAGCTGAGCAAACAAAGATGCCAGTTCCTACCATCTCAACTCAGCAAATGATTGAGGTTGACCGGTTGATGATGGAGGAATTTGGTATCCAATTGATCCAGATGATGGAGAACGCTGGAGGTAATCTGGCAGAGTTAAGCCGGCGGATGTTGAGTGGTGATGTCCGATCAAAACGCATTACCATCTTATGTGGTGGTGGCAATAATGGTGGTGGAGGTATGGTGGCAGCCCGGCGGTTGCATAACTGGGGAGCACAGGTACAGTTGCACGTTGTCACCGATCTGGCACATCTCAAAGGTGTCCCTGCTCAACAATGGAGTATCCTGAACGCCATGGGGGTTGAAAACCATGCCGAAATAAATCTAGAGGATAACGACCTGATCATTGATGCAATGATTGGCTACGGGCTTACTGGCAACCCGCGTGGCGCGATTGCAGAACGGATTATCAAAGCAAATGCATCGAGAAGACCAATACTGGCTTTGGATACTCCTTCGGGGTTGGATACAACCACTGGCATCCCTGGACATCCTTGCCTCAGAGCGACTGCAACCATGACGCTTGCCCTTCCAAAAACCGGGTTGGTTGCTTTTGAAGCAACCCCATACGTTGGACAACTGTATTTGGCTGATATCAGTGTTCCGCCCCAGCTATACACCAGGTTGGGAATAGAATTACCAGCAATATTTATCCACGACACAATCATTAAAGTTATAGAAGAATGAAAGATGTATTGGAGAGATTGCTTAATTATCAGATATTTCTTGTTTTGTATTTCAAACCAGTCTAATACGTAATTACACGTGGAAGCTGTTTTGCCTGTGCAACCCAATCTGCAACTTGGGATTCGACCGGCATCTTTCGCACCAGCTTCTTCAGATTTTGGGTTTCCACCAGTTTTTCATACAGGTTAGCCGGATTGCGTTGAGCCAGTTCAGGAACGGTATCCACGCCAGCCGCTTCTAGCAGGTCAGCGTATTCTTCACCAACACCTTTGATGCGGAACAAGTCGCAGTGGTTGATCCACTCTAAGATCAGTTTTTCGCTAACACCCGACTTCTCAGCAATCTGCTTGCGGCCTGCTGGGGTGCAACCCTGCTCCAGGAAATGTTCGATAGAACGAATACCAACATCTTTAAGTTTCTGAGCGTAGACTTCACCTATTCCTTCGATATAGGTCAGTTTGGTCATTCAAGCCTCCATACAACCATATGGTCTAATTGAGTTGGACGATGTGCACCATTTGCCTAAGTGGTTTATAAAAATTGGCAGTTGATTATTTCTTTCCCAAGAGATCGCCTAAACCTTTAGCGAGGCCTTCAATCTTGCCGCCAGCTAAAAGGGTATCAACCTGACCGGCCAGGGGTTGTGGTAGTTTTTCCTTGAGAAATTTAACCACCGTTTCAACAGCTGTTTTTGCCTGGGCTTCAGGTATCCCAGCCTTCTTTGATACAAGTTTTACCAGTTCATCCATATTAACACTTTACTCCTTTTACGTAGATTGAATTTCCCTAATTGTAATGGCTTGATTATCTTGGTTATCTTGGAGATGATTTTCATACATAGGATACTACAAACCTAAATAAAAGCAAGAAAGGATTAATTAATATATCTGGCTGATGGTTTTGAGAAGCTTTTTCCCAAAGCTGCTGAGCCGAAAGGCTACCAGATCTTTGAACTCAAAATCGTACTTGATATTCACTTCATATTCTGTTTCTAATACCCCAAAGTCGACTAATGGTTTGACAACCATCCTCTCAATGGCTGCATATAGGATATCTTGGGGGTAATCCAGGTTTTGGCAGTGCCATACCAACTTTCCAGTTTCAATCAATTGGTCTGCAAAGGGTTCAAAGGGGATAGCTTTATCTACAGGTTGATCCAGCAGAAGCTTTAATGTGACCCATTCAAAATCATTAGGTAAATTCTCTCCCATGCCTTCATAAGCAAATGCTATCAGCCAATTGACCTCATACCACCAGGTTGAAATTAATCTATGCACCTGGATGTGCGCTGGGTCAGTGAGGAATTTTTCTCCCATGGCTGTCACTCGCCAGCGTCGTGACCGACCGCCTTCCACCAATCCAGCCACTTCGACTAATGTGTGCAGAAAGTATAGGGGGAAGACGTCATACTCACTGCGGATTTGGTATGTCCGTTCACCATGGGCTACATCCAGGATGGGTGGGTTTACAAATTGTGTCGTTACTTCTCGAACAGCTTTAAGTGGCAGGTTTCCAGTGCTTTGGGTTCCTGTTATCCGGTTATCACGCAGATATGAGATCAGAGTTACAGCATCTTGTCTCAGAGACAGGTTTTCAGCAATAGTCCGGTGTTTTTTACTGATCTTTTCTATCCAGTCATGAAAAGCAGGATTTACCTTGTTGGTAGTTTTTCTTGGAGCTGGCTTCTCTATTTTAAACCGATTTCTGAGCCATTCAACAGCCCCTGTGGTTTCTCGCCAGTAATTTAAATGATCACCTGCATAACTGACTGCTTCCCTTTCATCGCCCCAACCAATAGTTGTGGGTATTCTTGCTGGAATACGCTTCACCCCAATCAGGTAATCCGGCACAAATGGATTTTGTTCCATGGCATCGCTCAAGATTTGGTTGGCTTCTTTGCTCTCACCGCGCTTTCTAAATGCCAGTAAAGCCCGGGTATATAGCCATACCGCGGTCCAGTCGTCTTGATATTGACGGATTAATTTTTCCAGAGCTTTTTCATCCTTATGGCTAAGGTAAAGGTCTGTCAAGATGTAACGGATGCCCTGATTGTCGCCCGGGTTGAGTTCTAATAATTTCTGGTAATTATTTAATGATTCTTTTTTCTTCCCCAGAATCCATTGACACCGTGCTACTCCTTCTAAGGCCCGCATATATGGCCTGGTTTCCAACATTCCCCAAAAATACCCTTTGTTCTCCCGGAAATATTCTTCGCCGAGGGCACGCTCACCTGCCTTTACGCCAGATTGATATAGCTGAAGTGCTCTCTCGGGGCTATCTGCCTCTTCTTCAGCCAATAATACATAAGCGTCAGCGCAGTTAGGAGAAATCTTTAACGCTCGGTGTGCCAGGATAATCCGTCTAGCTACGTTATCTTCCTCCCAGGCCTGATATATCAATTCTTGAGCTTCTTTCAATTCCTGATCAGCGACTTCCTCTACTCCAATTAATGGTGTAAACCGTGCCAGGTCCTTTTCAATTACTCGGCGGTCGAATGGAAGCTTATCTTCACTGCTTTCATCCAGCCACCCAAAATCAGGCGCCCAGTTTCCGATTTTGGGCAGTTTTCCTGCTGGCACATTGATCTCAACAACGGTACTTCCACTAAATATTTGGACAGGGATATTCGCTTCCGACGGAATACGCTCTCCATGTTTGTCAACTTTTAGATGTTTTTCTTCGAAAATCGGTATTGCTCTTAAAACTGCCTCGTACCAGAGTATTTCTTCCCGGTTCGGGCGCTCGACCTTGTCGGGCGGGATAAAAATCATTGGGGCTGGGATGGCTTGAGAATCGGCCACTTGCCATCCATATTTTTGGATTGCATCCATATCATCAAAAGGAATAAAAGTTGGCGGATTGAATAGAAGAGTGTGGGTTCCTTTTGGCGGCACCCATTCATCTGGGTGATCTTTGGGAAGATAAGTGCGTTTCACATCTTCCCAGGTTTTATATAATGTCAGCCCATATTCAACGCCGCCGTGCCCCATGATTGTGACGTACCAATGATCTTGTTGAGAGCCGACTCGGATTGCCAGAACATCATCGTTTGTTAAAGAAAACCAGGGAGCAGCGCGGAAAAAAAACGTCGATGCCTCAAATAACGCCCCTACCATTTTGGGGGTGATGCCTGGGTTGGATAAGAGCCCTGGTATTTCCGGTTTGCCTTCGCGCATGTGCTGTTCAATATTTCTGATGAGATCAGAGAGAAGTTCTGTTTGAGGTCGATATTTAACTTGCACTTCCAGGGCGTTAAGTATAGGCCTTAATTCCTTCATTATTTTATTGTTCTCGAAAAAAATATAAGTTGGACGTTGGGGGTAGATGCCAAATTCTTCTCTCTTTATTCTCATCGAGGCTACAATGAATTTTTCTAATTCTGTTATGGTTGGAAATTTCTCAACCAACTCAAAATGTATAACCAGATCCTGATCCAGGTTAAACATAATCAGCAGGATTGGTTGGTAAGGCTCTCGGTCATCAGCTGCGATCCTTATGCGTAGCTGCCGGCTCCCAAAAAACCAGGTATCAGTGGTTTGAGGTAATCTAAGGATTGAATCAATGGTAGATTTTCTCATTCTAAATTAATTGCCTGTTTTCCTGTTCTTGAAATTGTTTGATATTATATTAGAATAACTTAAAAACGGAGTTTTAGTTAGTAATCAATAAGCTAGAATCCATTCAACCTCCCCATATTTTCTGCCAATGAATATTAATAAAACAACTGGGAAAATACCTCCCAGCTCTTAACAGGTGGGCAGGTATGGAGTCAACCCCCATGAATCTTCGATCGGTTTGGTTGTTTTTATCCTTAATCTCTGTCTCGCAGGACCGATGAGAGAACAACGCTCACAATGCTGACAATCAACGCCCCAAGCAGGGCTGCCCAGAAATCCCTCACGTGGAAACCAACATTTAGCCAGTTGACGGCAATCCAGGATGACAACCACAGCGTCAGACCATTGATAACCAGAGTAAACAAGCCCAATGTAACAAATATGAGTGGACAGGTTAAGACTTTTAGTATCGGTCGAACAAATGCGTTTGCCAGGGCCAAGATCACCGCCATCAAGGCATAAGCAACCCAGCCGTTTCCATCCACCTCGATGCCTGGAACTATCCAGGCAGCCACAAAAAGAGAAAAAGCAATTATTGCCCAACGGATCAGTATTTTCATGATATCTCCTTTCAAGGTTGATTTTAACTCGTTTTCATCATTTGTGACAAACAAATGGCAGTACAATAGCAGTTAAGATATGGTCTGCAATCTTGTATGAAAAACGGGTTGATTATGAAACAGACAAAAAGCAAACTTACCGATGTTCTCCATCTGGAGGTTTTTCCCCGCTCTGCCAAATACGATCCAGAATGGGTGCTAGAAAATCAAATGGGGCCTAATGTCTTATGGTTGGCCGAATCACTAACCCAAAAAATGGACTTGAAACCCGGGATGCGTGTGCTCGATATGGGCTGCGGGAAAGCTGTCAGCTCGATTTTCCTGGCTAAAGAATTTGGCTTACAGGTTTGGGCTACCGATCTGTGGATAAAACCCACCGAAAACTGGCCACGCGTCAAAGAGGCTGGCGTAGAAAATCAGGTTTTTCCTATTCACGCCGAGGCTCACGATTTACCCTATGCCGAAGAATTCTTCGATGCCCTTATCAGCCTGGATGCTTATCATTACTTTGGTACCGACGATCTATATCTGGGATGGTATTATTCCCGCCTGGTGAAACCGGGAGGACAGATTGGCATTGTTGTTCCCGGATTGGTCCGAGAATTTGATGATGGGTTACCAGATCATTTGAAACCCTTCTGGGATTGGGAGCTGTGGAGTTTTCACAGCCCGGACTGGTGGCGCGCTCACTGGGAAAAGAGCGGCAAGGTTGCTGTTGAACATTCTGATATGCTTCCGGAAGGTTGGCAGCAGTGGCTGCTTTGGGAAGAGGTTAAGCATTCCCAGGGTATCTCGCCTGTTGATGATCTTGAAGAAGCAGAGATGCTCCGCGTAGATGCTGGTCGTAACCTGGGGTTTGTGCGCATGGTGGCCCGCAGGGTCCAATAACCAATTAGATCGCAAAATGCTCTATCCCTGGTCATCTATGGAAATAATGGCCAGATCATTGGTAAGAAGATAAGCGTTGCGATCAGGATGGCTATATTAAGTAGTCCTCCTACTCTCGTATAATCAGAGAAACGATAACCTCCCGGACCAAAAACCAGCACGTTTGCCTGGTGCCCTACTGGGGTGAGGAAACTGGTTGAAGCCGCGATGACCGTTGTCAACACAAACGCTTGCGGGCTGGCTCCTAAACCTAGAGCTATATCGATGGCTATCGGCACCATTAACACAGTAGCTGCCGCATTTGACATTGGTTCTGTGATCAGGCTGGAGAGGATGTAGATACCAGCCAGGATGGCAATTGGTCCAAATCCACCAATTAGATTGATAATTTGGTCGGCCAGGAATCTGGCTGTACCAGTCGAATCCATAGCCATACCCAGGGGAAGCATACCGGCTATTAAGAAGATGCTGCGCCATTCGATGCTTTGGTAAGCTTCGTCCATGGTGAGTGCTCCCGATAAAACCATCAACACTGAGCCAATCACCATCGCGGTTGAGATGTGGAAATTAGCCACAATTACTAGACCCAACACCAACGCCATGATACCCATAGCATGAGGAGCTCTCTTCCGACGTCTCAATTCGAGTTGTACCGGTTCTAATACCAGGAAATCTTCACTCTGAATGAGCGCTGGTAACCGGTATTGTGGGCCTTTTAGGAGTAGGGCATCACCAAATCGCAGACGAACATCACGCAAACGTCGGGTGATGACCTCTCCACCACGCCAGACTGCCAGAGCTGTAAATCCATACTGGTCTCGAAAGCGCGAACCTCGCAAACTTTGTCCCACCATGCGTGAGCGAGGCGCTAAGGTGACTTCAACAATTTGGGTATTCTCCTGGTCGAGACTGTCAATGGAAAATTTTCGTTCAGCTTCGATTACAAGTTCCAGGGTGTCGCGGGCATGCATGAGATTCTGAACAGAACTTTCAACAACCAAGAGGTCATCAGTAAAAATTTGTGTGTCTCGGTTGATTGCAGATTGTAACTTTCCCTCCCGAATAATACCAATCACTGAAATATCGAAATCTGCTCCCAGTCGTGACTCGTATAAGGTCTTCCCAACCAGAGAGCTGTTTGATTTTACCCTTACTTCACTGGCGTACTCGCGAATTTGTCTTGAGACGTGTAATGAATCGCTGGACTGGTGTGATGGTAATAAATGTCGACCAATCAATACCATGTAGGCAATACCGGTCCCAAAGACAATCAGTCCGGTGGGGAGAAAATCGATAAATCCAAATGTTGGTAAACCACGCTCTGCTAAAATGCTGGCAGCCAGGACGTTGGGTGGGGTACCAATCAAGGTCATATTGCCGCCCATCAGAGATGAGAATGATAACGGGATTAATAGTCGTGAAACTGGTATTTTAGCTCGCCGTGAAATACCAACCACTGCGGGGAGAAGTACCGCTGTTGCTCCAATATTGTTCATAAAGGCCGACATTGTTCCACAGGCTAGCATGATGATGGCAATTAACCGCGGTTCACTGTTACCTGCGATGCGAATGATCCGCTCTCCCAACATATCAGCCACGCCAGTCCGAAATAAACCACCTGAAACGATGTAGACTGCCCAGACAGTAATCACTGCTGGATTAGAAAACCCCGAGAAAGCTTCAAGAGGTTCTAGCAAACCGGTCAGGATCAAAGTTAGCAAGACCAGTAACGCGATCACATCTACGCGTAATTTTTCTGTCGCAAACAGGATCACAGCAATGATGATGATGGCTAAAACTAAGGCGATATCTGGTGTCATTGCTGATTTATCTCTAGCTCAGGTTGTTGGTTGTTATCATCAGATTACAACGAATACAATATTTCTAATAGTGTCGTTAGTTTCTATCAACAGGTAAAGCAAATCTTAATTTTATCGCTTGGGTTTCAACCCCCTATTTTTGGTAGTGGTTACATGACATCTTTTCCAGTTAATGCTTCAAATCCAGCCATAATGTCTAAGATTTCCGTTGTAATGGCTGTCTGTCTGGTTTGGTGATAATGGTTGGTTAGCTCTTCGATGCGTTCTTCGATATTACGTTCAGCAACCTGCATGGTAGCCAGACGGCTGGCATTTTCACTGGCCATCGAACGCGCATAAGCAGCAAACATAGATACTAAAAAAAGTTCTCGGATCAGTGCAGAAAACAATTTATCAGGATCTGTTGTGAAAATAGGCAGGCAGCGTGATTTCCATTTTTGGTTTTTTAATCTCGACAACCAGTCAATGTTTATTGGTAATAGCTGCAGGGACACCGGCTTGTAAGAAACACCAGTTGTAGGGTGATTGTAGAACAGCACCAGGTGTTCCAGCCCATGTTCTTGACGGAGTGACTCGATCAACAGTACGATTTCCTGCAGCATTTGAGTGATATGAGGGATGGAGGAGGGCACCGGCAGGATTTCCTGAATCCGTTGGTTGGCCTGCTCCAGCACCCCTGCCGCGCGTATGCCCACCACTACTATTATTCGATCCTGGTCATCGATCATTAACTGGTCCATTTCCTGCAAGGCATGGTTGACGATCACGCGGTTAAATTGTCCCACCAGGCCCTGGTCTGAACCAAAAATTATGGCGCCAAATTGCTTGTCTTTAGGCTCTTGTTCTCCAGTAAAAGTGGTTTCACTGTTCATCAGCAAAATCTGCAGCCCCATCTCAATCGTGCGGTTATACTCCGCCAACGCCTCCACCGCCTTTTCGGAATGACGAATATTCACCGCAGAAATCGCCTTCATTGTGGTGACCACTGACAGTAAATCTGTCGCACTCACGATCTTGCTTCTGAGTCTTTCGAGTGTTTCTGCCATATTTGCCTTACTGGATTGTCCTGACTGCTTCTTTAATGCTGTCTATTAGGTCGGTTTGATCCTCGTCATCCAGTTCATGGCGCGTCTCGATCGATCGGTACACTTCAGGTAATTCTCGCCGAGTTCTCTCGCGGATTGCTTGTTCAGCTTCTTCAATACGCTCGAGCGGAAGCGTATCGAATAGCCCCTCAACGACTGCCATCAAGGTTGCAATTTGTTCCGGAACTGGTATGGTGTTGAACTGGGTTTGCTTCAAGACTTCACGAATTCGCTCTCCACGTTCCAGTTGCTGCTGGGTTTCCTTCTCCAGGCGGGTGCCAAAGCGGGCAAAGACTTCTAATTCTTCAAACTGGGCGTAGGAAAGCCGTAGATTTCCAGCTACAGCCTGATATGCAGGTAGTTGTGCGCGTCCGCCCACTCGCGAAACTGACCTTCCAACATCTACCGCAGGTAAAACACCTCTCTGGAACAATTCAGGTGAAAGGTAAATCTGTCCGTCGGTAATTGAGATGATATTGGTAGGGATGTAGGCTGAGATATTCTGCGCTTCGGTCTCCACAATTGGAAGCGCAGTTAGCGAACCACCGCCGTATTCATCTGCCAGATTTGTGGAACGCTCCAACAATCGTGAGTGAATATAGAAAATGTCCCCTGGGAATGCTTCTCGTCCCGGTGGCCGGCGCAGTAACAGGGAGAGTTCCCGGTATGCGCGCGCATGTTTAGTCAGGTCGTCATAGATAATTAAAACATCGTAACCATTTTCCACAAAGTATTCCGCAATAGTGGTTGCTGCGTAGGGAGCGATGAACTGTAATCCGGGTGTGTCTACACCGCTGGCAACCATTACAATCGAATATTCCATTGCTTCGTGCTCTCGTAGATTGTCTATCAATTTAGCAATGGCTGAAGAGCGTTGGCCAATGGCGCAATAAACACATATGACATCCTGATCTTTTTGATTGATGATTGTATCCAACGCTATGGCGGTCTTTCCAGTTTGGCGATCTCCCAGGATTAACTCACGTTGCCCGCGGCCGATTGGGATCAGAGCATCGATAACTTTGATGCCGGTCTGTAAGGGTTCTGATACTGGAACCCGCATAGTCATTGCGGTTGCTGGTCGTTCCACGGGTTGTCTGATATAAGTCCTGATTGGTCCGCGTTCATCAATAGGCTGTCCAGTGGCATCGATCACTCTTCCGAGCATGGCTTCACCTACTGGTACATCCATCACTCTTCGAGTGCGGTATACTCTTTCCCCGGCTTTGACCCCCGCAGTGCTTCCTAAAAGGATAACCCCCAGTTCCTCAGGGTCAAGGTTGAATGTCATCCCCATCAGGCCACTGGAGAAGCGCACCAGCTCTTCAGCCTGGACGTCAAAAAGACCATCAACTCGAGCGATGCCTCTTCCTAATGATTTAACAATACCAACTTCTTCAGTTTCCAAATCAGCTCGATGAGTTTCTAACACCGAGTGATAGGTATTGAATGTGTCTTCTAAAACTTGCTTTAAATCAAGGCTTCCCTTTTCCATTATTAATATTCCGCCTGGTTATCCAACCTTTTGGGTTTTTTCCAAAGCTTTTTCTTGCATGACGAAGCCCATCTCTTCTTCTAACGATTCCAGGTAATCCTCGAGTGTCCAGGCAATTCGGTGCCCGTGCACCATAAGTTCAATTCCGGAAATCAAGTCAGTTGTTGTCTCAAATTCCGCCTCTACTCGATCACCGTCTGTGAGATTCGTTTCTATGGCATATTTCAGTTTTTCACGCAAGTTATCTGGTATATCGAACGCGGTACGTATCACTACTTGCCCGTCTGAGGTGCGGATTGCTGATGCAATATCCTCCTTTTTGGCTGCATCGATATCTTGTAAGCGGACTAGGAATATCTCAATCATGCGCTGTTCCAAATCAATGTCAGCCATTTCTTGAAGAGCGCGTCGGGCAACTTCACCTGATTGGTGGCTTATCCGCTGGCGAAGATCTGTGAGAAAATCTTCCTTTTCTCGCTCGATCGCCTCATGCCATCGTCGCCGAGCTTGTTCAACTGCCTCCCTGGCTTCGTGAAAGAGCTTTTTTTGGAACTCGTCTGCCTCTGCACGTGCCTCTTCAAACATTTCTGCCCGGCTATCTTCCAGGTGCTGGCGTTCTTTTTGGTAATTCTCCTTTTCCTGTTTTGCTATTGCCATTTTTTCTTCAGCTTCTTTCAGCCGGGATGATATTTTTTCTTCCCGTTCGTCCATAACCTTGATAATGGGTTTGTATAACAGGAGTTTTAGGATGATTACCAGGATCAAGAAGTTTATTATTTGTGCAATTACAATAAATGGATCGATCTCCACTGTTTAGCCTCCTGGCGGCATCTGCATCACATAATTCCAGAATGGATTAAAGAAAATCAAAAGAAGCGCAATGACAAGGCAGTAAATTGCTACTGACTCGATCAGAGCAATTCCAACAAATAAAGTCCTTGTAATTGTGTTAGCTTCATCTGGTTGTTGAGCGATAGCTCTTAAGGCTTCTGCAAGTCCTCTCCCCTCAGCCAAAGCGGGACCGATGGATCCGATGCCGACCGTTAGACCAGCCATGACAATTGAAACCATTCCTATTAATCCGATATTATCCATTATGAGTATCCTCCTTTTTTATTATGATGTTTGGCTTTGATCGAAATTGATTTAATCATCCTGCAGTTTCCCCCTTTCCCTTTTCTTGCTCTTCATAAACACTGGTAGCCGAGGCAATATAGACCATGGCTAGAACTGAAAATATATATGCCTGTATTGCCCCAATTACTAACCCCAACATTTGCATAAGTACTGGGATGAAGAGTGGCAAAATCGAAAAAATGATTGCTACCAGTAAACTGCCACTCATGATATTACCAAATAGACGCACCGCCAGAGCAACTGTTCGAGAGATTTCTGACATAATCTGGAAAGGTAGCATGAAAGGCGTTGGTTCAAGGTAATGTTTAAAATATGAAACTACTCCTCGCTTGCCAATACCAAAAATTGGTATGGCGAAGAACACACACAGCGCCAGAGCTGTTGTAGTCGAAAGAGAACCAGTTGGAGGTTGAAAACCCGGAATGATCACCAGTAAGTTCGAAGCAGCAATGAATAGGAAAAGGGTGCCAATGAAGGGCAAGTAGGGTCCTGCTTTTTGATCAGTCACTTCCTCAATTTGATCGCGTACCAGGGAAACGATAGTCTCAAGCATGTTTTGCCAGCGAGAGATCGAAGGTCCCACAGATAAGTTACGAGTGATTAACCAGGAACCCAATCCCAGGACTACCATCACAACCCAGGTAAAAACAAGCGTTGCGTTAATTGTTACAAATTCCCATTGCCAATATACTATTGCGTCAGGAGTGAGATCTGTCAATGTTTACCTCTCTATCTCATCATCGGAAGCATTTTGAACATCAGGATCATCCGCATCAGCAAAAAGCCTACCAGGCATACAATGACTCGTAACCATTGACCTTGAGCAACCAGAAAAAAAACCCCCAGTACTAACCCTGCTCTGATTAAAAAGCTTCCAATGGTTAGAAGCATTGGTGATCGTGAATTTGGCATCCTTTGGACTGTCAACCATAACCCACCAAAATATATCAATCCCAAAAACATCCCTATGATTAATACACCTGCCAGAAGTACATACTCATTCATACTTGCGTTCATCCCGTTCTTGTTCGATTGCCCGTTGCTCTCGCATAACCCAGTACCAGGCATTTAATATACCCAACACCAGCCCTACCAGGAGCAGTGTTAAAGTCCAGGGGACTCTGCTGGGCCAGGTGCTGTCAATCCAGATTCCTAAAGCTAATCCAACCAGGATCGGGACAGAGATAGCCCATCCAACCGTGCCAATCATCCCCAGACCAAACCATATCCCGTGAGCTTTTCTTTGCCGAGATATAATTTTGCGCTTTTCCTCTACTGAGACTCTTTGGAGGAATTCCTCGCGCAACCGTTGAGTTTCTTCTTCAGGCTTCTCGTCCATATTACCTTTCTCTCAACTCAATAAAACGCTGGACAAACTCAGCCTCGAGTTTGGCTGTTGCAGAACGGACTTGCCTTTCGTGTTCATCGACTTCCTGAAAATGTTCTACGATTACTTGCTTCAATTTACCCAGGTCTGGCCCTCGCACTGAATTTCTAGTTGAGATCAGGACTTCCTGCCCACGTTTCACCAGGGTTCCCTCGTCCACAGCCAGGAATTCTTCTTTCCCTTCGCTTGTCACAAAAGACAACAATCCTGAAGCTAAAGGGGCAACAAAATCAATGTGCCGAGGTAATAGCGTAAAAAAACCATTTGTGGCTTCAGCTGTGATCTTTGTGACCTCTTGATCGATTAGTACCTGGGTAGGTAAGAGTACTTTTAACCTCATCATCGTTTGGCCTCATCGACTGTCCCGATCATGTACAATGCCCGTTCAGGGTATTCAGAGAATTCATCGTTCAGAATTCGCTCACACCCATCCAGCGCTTGTTCCAGGGTAACCATGCGCCCTTTCTGTCCGGTAAACTGTTCGGTGGTGAAAAAAGGTTGGGTCAGGAAACGCTCGAGCCGGCGGGCACGGTTAACCACACGCTGGTCCTCAATGGATAATTCTTCCATTCCGAGCATTGCGATGACATCTTTCAGGTCTTCGTAATGGGCTAAGGTCTCACGTACCTGGCGGGCGACATCGTAATGCCGGCGACCGACGATTAACGCTGACAGCATATTGGACTCTGATCGTAGTGAGTCGATGGCCGGATAAAGTCCCTGGGCAGCCTTATCCCTGGAAAGGATGATGGAGGCTGACAGGTGATTGAATGTGTGTACCACTGCTGGATCAGTAAAATCGTCTGCCGGGACATATACTGCTTGAATTGAAGTGATCGCACCTGATATTGTATTTGCGATCCGTTCTTGTAGCTCTGCCAGATCAGAGGCCAGGCTGGGTTGGTAGCCCAGACGAGATGGGATTTCTCCCATCAATCCCGACACTTCTGACCCCGCTTGCACAAACCTGAAGATGTTGTCGATCATCAATAACACATCCAGCTTGGATTCGTCCCGGAAGTATTCTGCCATGGTCAATGCAACGTGACCGACGCGGAATCGAGCGCCGGGTGGTTCATTCATCTGCCCAAAAACCATGACGGTACTGTCCAGCACTCCTGCTTCGCGTATCTCTCTGTATAATTCCTCCGCTTCACGAACCCTCTCACCGATGCCACAAAAGATGCTTACTCCCTCGTACTTTCCTACCATGTGGTAGATCATCTCGGTGATTAATACCGTTTTACCGACCCCTGCTCCGCCGAACAGGCCGGCTTTCCCACCTCGTTCCAGGGGGGCAAGAACATCAATAGCTTTGATTCCGGTCTCCAGGATTTCCTCTGAGGTGGCTTGCTGATTGAGAGTGACTGGACTCTGGAGGAACGAACGCATTTCACCATCGGGGATATTATCTCTTCCGTCAATGGTTTCTCCAAACACATTAAATACCCTGCCCAATACCCGATCCCCGACTGGTACCTGGAGTGTTTGGCAGGTATCATAGATGGGTGAACCGCGTGAAAGACCCTGGGTTGGTGTCAGGGCGATACCCCGCACCTTTCCCAATGTCAGGTGAGTGAATACCTCAACAATAATTTGATCTTCACCTTTGGTTACCAGCTGATTGTGCAGTGCAGGTTGGCTTTCAGGAGGAAATTCTACGTCGATCACGCTCCCCCGAACCGAGGTGATCGTGCCTTTGACAGCATTTTTGAAAATTCCGTTGTTAGAATCCATTTCTTCCCCATTATACCTTGAACAAATTCATTTAAATAACAATGGAAATATTATTGAATGGGATCTTTAAACATAATACTACGGAGATAACCACCTCTGTGGTTATTAATGACCAGTTGGTGTAAATATTCAGATTGCAGCCTGCTTTTCGATAAAACCCTCGTTTTTAGCCCAAAATGGTAACGAGTGCTTCGATGATCCTAAACACAGGTGCAGGGAAGATCCCCAGGCCAACTACCAGGATTGACAGCCCTAATAAAACTGCGCCTCCAACCCGAGAAAAGGGTGGGTACGCGGTTTGTTTGTGGCTTTCATCTTCGGATTGCAGGAAAAGGGTAATGAGTATCCTTATGTAGTAGAAGATAGCGATGACGCTACCCACCGCCAGTGTGATCAGCAGCAACCAGAGTGACGATTCGACACCGGCTGCTGCGATATATATTTTCCCAATCAGACCGGCAGAGGGTGGCAGACCTGCCAGTGAAATCAGCGATATCGCCAGCGGTAGCGCCTGCCAGGGTCGTCGCCAGAATAACCCACGATAATCATCGATATGGTCGATTTCCCGGTCAGGGTGGGAGAGCAATGTTATCACCCCAAATGCACTCAGGATGGTCAGGAAATAAGCTACGAAGTAAAAAGCTATCGCCGGTTGTGCTAGAGCGCCCTGAGCCAGAAAAGCGATCATCAAGTAACCCATATGCGCGATTGATGAGTACGCCAGGATGCGTTTGACACTGTTCTGTATCAGGGCTGCCAGATTTCCGATTAGTATAGAGACAATTGCCATAATCGAGAACATACTGACCAAAGTGGCATCATCGTGGAAATTAACCCCGATAAAATATCGCAGCATTAAAGCGAATATGGACGCTTTAGAAACTGTGGCAATGAAGGCGGTTACAGGTGCAGACGCTCCCTGGTACACATCCGGTGCCCAGACATGAATGGGTACCAGCGCAAGCTTAAAAGCAATACCTACAGAAACCATCCCCCATCCTATTAACATTACCAGGGAAGTATCTCCTGCAGAGGAGCCCAATGCACTGCTGGGACTGAATTCTAAGCTGCCGGTTTCAGCGTAGATTAATGCCATTCCAAACATCAGGAAAGCAGTTGTTGCACCAGCCAGAATCAGATATTTCAAACCAGCCTCAATCCTCTGGCTCTGGAGGCGTGTGTATGCGATCATAGCGTACAGAGTGATACTGAGGATCTCCAGGCTCAACAAAAAAGACGCAAAATGTGAACTGGCAACGAGGACAGTTGACCCCAAAGTTGCTAGAAGGAGTAATATGTAAAACTCTTCTCGGTGTGTCTCCAACCTTTTCAGGTAGTCATACGCAAATATTGCCACGATCATACCTGCCCCCACCAGCAATCCTACGTAAAACAGGCCAAATCCGTCCAGGATTATTAGCGGCGTAATTTGTGCCTCCAGTTCGTGAGAGATGAGGGGCAAAGATACAAAAACTAATCCAAGTCCAAATATAGTCACCAGGAGCGCAACCAGGTGGTGGCGGTAGAAAGCGATTACCAGCATTAGCACCAGTATGGTTCCAGCGATGGTGATAAAGGGAAGCAGAGTGAATACATCCGTCAGCGTCATAGATTAGCCTTTCAATAAGCTAGCTGCATCGACGTCAAGTGTCCGAAAGCGCTGGAATAGCTGTAAAACAATTGCCAGCCCCACAGCAACTTCAGCCGCTGCCACCGTCAAAATGAAAAGGAACATGATCTGACCATCAGGCTGTCCATGGTGATATCCAGCAACAATAAAAGCCAGACCAGATGCGTTTAACATAATCTCGATTGACAACAAAATAAAGAAGATGTTACGGCGGATGATAAGTCCGATGACCCCAATGGTAAACAACGTTCCTGCTAATAATAGTCCGTGTTCTATAGGTATATTGGCCATACTTGCCTCTGTTACCTTCGTCCCAGGTGAAATGCCCCAACCATGCCAGCCAGCAACAAGAAAGCTGCCAGTTGGACACCGATCAGATAGGGTCCAAATAGAGTGATGCTAATTTTCTTTGGGGATATCATCACGTGTGTTGGGTCCGTTACTTCACCTGTGACCAGAATATAGATAAGGATGCTTAACAGCAGCACCCCTAAAACTGTTGGTCCTTTCCAGGCGTTGGGGCTAAACCACTGGCGTTCTTGCTCGATTGCTGGTGGGCCAAGGTTGAGCATCATGGCAGCAAAGATGAACAATACCATAATTGCCCCAGCGTAAATGATTACCTCCAGAGCCGCAATAAATGGCGCACCCAGGGTATAAAAAATTAATGATACGGACAAAAGCGAGATGATCATATAGAGTAAGGCATGCACTGCGTTGAAATTAGTGATGACCTTTATAGTGGAAAAGATGGCGATTGCGCCTGCCAGATAGAAAGCTATTTCCATTAAAACTCCTCCGTTGGCTTTCTGATGCGATTACTCGATTTAGCTAGCATGTTCCTACTGTTCCTGGATTGACCCTTACTGGCCTGGTTCTTTATGGCAGCAGACCGCGAACATCTACTGGAGGCTTTTCTTTTTCAGCCTCACCTTTTCCCTTACCACCAATCTCCAATCCAGATATCCGGTAGAAGTTATATCCTGGATATTTTCCTGGTCCACTGATCAGCAAGTCTTCCTTTTCGTAGACCATATTCTGTCTTTCATATTCACCCATTTCAAAATCTGGGGTGAGTTGGATGGCGTAGGTTGGGCAGGCTTCTTCACATAAACCGCAGAAAATACAGCGAGAAAAGTTTATTCGGAAAAATTCAGGGTAACGGCGACCGTGTTCATCGGAAGTTGCTTGTAGGGCGATGCAATCAACCGGGCAGGCGATGGAGCACAGGTAGCAGGCAACACATCGTTCTTCTCCATCTGGGTCCCGGCTCAATATTATCCGGCCGCGGTAACGCGGTGGTAGCAGGACTTTCTCGTCAGGATATTGAATCGTTGCCCTGGGACGAAATGAGTTTAGAAGTACGTACCAGATGGTTCTAAAAATGCTGGTCAGCATACATTCACCTTTCTACTCAAACTCTGGTTACCAGTAATATCGCTGCAGTTGCAACCAGGTTGACCAGGGTTATCGGCAGCATGATCTTCCATCCAATTGCCATGAGCTGGTCGTATCGTGGGCGAGGCAAGGCTGCCCGCAGCAGGATAAAAAAGGCAATAAAACCGAAAGTCTTGATCGCGAACCAGATGATCGGCGGGAAGAATGGTCCATTCCAACCGCCTAGAAAGAGGGTGGTGATCATGGTTGAGAAAAGTATGACTCCCAGGTATTCACCCACAAAAAACATGCCGAATTTCATGCCGGAGTATTCTGAGTGAAAACCAGCAACCAGCTCGGCATCAGCTTCAGGTAAATCAAATGGAAGGCGGTGTGTCTCTGCCAATCCGGCGATCAAGAAGACCATGAACCCCAGAAATTGTGGCACGATGAACCACATCCCCTGTTGGGCTTCCACAATATCGCTCAGATTGAAAGAGCCAGCTAACATTACCACCCCTGCCAGCGACAAGCCCATAAATACTTCATAACTTATCATCTGAGCCGCGCCGCGTAACCCTCCCAGTAGAGCGTACTTATTATTAGAAGCCCACCCAGCCAGCACAACATTATATACCCCCAGTGATGACATTCCCAGGAAGAAAAGTAGCGCGATGTTGACGTCGAATATGACTGCCCCTGGTGCAAAAGGGACCACGGCAAAAGACAGCAACGCAGTGGTCATAATCACTGCAGGGGCGAGCACAAATACCGGTTTATCAGCGAAGGGCGGTACCCAATCTTCTTTGGTGAATATCTTAATCATGTCGGCGACAACCTGAAGCAGACCAAAAGGTCCGACTCGATTTGGCCCGTAGCGCAGTTGCCAGAGGGCTAACAACCGGCGCTCGACCCATATCAACATCGCAGCCAGCGACATCAGCACTGCCAGTAAAACGATTGC
>Ga0114946_10000677_pt1 | contig 22828 bp, 21 predicted proteins | sample WalLakDeSediment_FD_88676 | JGI IMG/M metagenome (GOLD analysis project Ga0114946, IMG submission 88676) | Lake sediment microbial communities from Walker lake, Nevada to study Microbial Dark Matter (Phase II) - Walker Lake 11/02/13 Deep Sediment | ecosystem: Environmental > Aquatic >...
AAGTCAAAGCTGGGCCTTTCCATAAACTTTGCCAAAGCCAGGGCTGTGGCGAATTTTGCAAACTCTGCCGGCTGTAATCTGAAGGCTCCGATTTCAAACCAGGCCCTTTGGCCATTGATTTCTTTCCCAAAAAAGGGGGTAATCAAAAGAAATAAAAGAAAAATACCATAGAGTACCAAAGACAGGTTTTCAAATAAGCGGTAATCTGCCACCATGATGACTGTGATCAAAAGTAGGGCGGTAGCGATCCATACCAACTGTTTACCTGAGTTGATGGAAAAATCAAAAATACTTTTTGCTGCCTGCTCATCATAAACAGCAGCATAGATATTAAACCATCCTATTATGACCAACAAAGCATAAATAGCAATGGTCAACCAATCTATTTTATTGATATATAAATCGTCCTGTCTCACAGCTCTACATAAATTTTCCCATCAGGACATATTCTTCCAGGGCAGGCCTGGATACTTCTCCTTTAATATATTTTTCAATCATCAAACTCGCCGTACTGGCCGCTGCTCTTCCCCCCCATCCGGCATTTTCAACATAAACCGCAATAGCTATTTTAGGGTCTTCTTTTGGTGCAAAAGCAATAAATACCGAGTGGTCCTCACCCTGTGGATTCTGTGCAGTGCCGGTCTTGCCTGCAATGGTAATGTCTCTTATGGCGGCCCTTGCTGCGGTTCCATAAATGGCCTCCGCCATGGCATCCTGAATCAGATCAAAATGCTGGGGGTCGACTCCCACATCTTTTCTTGTACGGTATTGTATAGGGATCTGGTTTGGGTCACCATCAATGGCTTTGACCAAATGGGGAGGATAATAGTATCCCTTATTGGCAAAAATTGCCGCAAGGTTGGCCATTTGGAGAGGAGTGACGAGCATTTCCCCCTGCCCAATGGACAATGAATAAATGGTGGAATACTTCCATCTTCCCGGACCATAAATCCTATCGTAAAGATTACTTGAAGGTATGGAGCCTCCTTTTTCATTGTACATGTCCACACCCAACGGACCCCCAAGACCGAATTTTACCACATATTCTCTCCATGTATTCAGCCCCACTTCTGTGTCTTTAAAAGTATTCCGTGAAACTTCCCTATTGATCATTGCCCTGTAGGCCTGGTGGTAATACGGGTTACAAGAATACTTTACGGCCCCGAAGAGATTGACGGGGTTGGGATGATTATGGCATGCCACCAAAGAACGGTTGCAGGAAAATGTAGTATTCGGAGTCAGCACACCCATTTGCAAGCCTACCAAAGACTGCACAACCTTGAAGATGGAACCTGGGGGGTACATGGCCATGATGGGCCTGTTGAACAATGGCCTGCTATCATCTTGGTTCAATTCCAGATAATTTGAACTGAATTTCCCGCCTGTAAGAAGATTGGGGTCATAACTTGGAGCGGAAATCATGGCCAAAATCTCCCCTGTTTTCGGCTCTATCGCCACCACTGACCCTCTTTTTCCTGCCATCAACATCTCTCCGTATTGCTGCAGGTCCAGGTCAATGGTAGATGTCAGATTTCGTCCGGCGACTGAAGCAGTATCATATTCTCCGTTTTTAAATGGACCCTTGTCCACGCCACGGACATTTACCATTTTGTATTTGACGCCCTTGACTCCACGAAGTTCCGGTTCGTAATACCCTTCAACCCCACTTAAGCCAACATAATCTCCCTGTCTATAATATTTAATTGTATCCCGTTCCAATTGAGTGGCACTGATTTCCCCGATATATCCTAAGGCATTGGCCGAACTTGGCTGTGGGTAAGACCTTACCGCCCTGGTCATTACAAAAAGACCGGGATAATCAATCAGGTAATTCTGGATCCTGGCAAAATCCGTAGTAGAAATCTGTTTGATTAAAGGCGATGGTTTTACCGATGAGTATTTTCTTGCTGCAGTATAAGATTCAATTAAATGTTCTTTGCTGATCTGGAAAATCTCACAAAATTTTGCGGTATCCTTAACATTGAATTCCTTTGGGATGATCATCAGGTCAAAAATCGGGTTGTTGTACACCATGATTTTCCCTTTCCGATCGTAAACCAGTCCCCTATAGGGATGGTCTACCACACGCTGAATGGCATTCCTTTCAGCCCTTTTTAAAAAACTATCATCTGCTACCTGTATCAAAAACAATTTAGTCAGCAGTGCCACCCCCACCAATATGATGGTAAGGATGATGATAAACGGTCTTTGATCATTCATTTAAATACCCCTCCTTCTCCTGTAAAATAACAGTTGGACAATTATACTCATAATAAATACAAAGATAACACTACCTATAATTTTTTGAACCACAGGCAGGAATAAATTCGTTCCCAAGCTTTCGATAAAAAAGAACAGGGTATGATGGACTAAAATCAAAGGTAAGCTATAGGAAACATACCATCCAAGGCCCATATTGAGGAGAGAGGGGTTCAGGTTTTCATCATAGCCTCCCGTCGGTGTCAGAGTTTTCAGCCAAGTATTTCTTATAAATGCCATGCCCACCAGGCTTGCCGTATGGATCCCTATGGTGTCATAAAAAATATCTACCCCTATTCCCATAGCAAATGCTATCAACATGATGGGGATAGTTTTTATCTCTATGGGTAAAAGGAGAATGAACAAAACATATAAAAAACAAAATGCAGTCCCAAAAACAACCACATTTTTAAGAAATACGACCTGCAGGATCAAATAAAAGACAAAGCCGACGGCCAATAACAAAATCCTATTGCCTGCCATCTGTGTCTTCCTTAGGTTCGTTCAATAAATTGATTTCCTCTACTGCGTTATTTTCAACCAAATACACGTAGGAGAGCTTGGTAAAATCCGTGCCCAATTCTATGGTAATATCCAGGTAATTTGTCTCCGGCCCTGGTTTTACCTCGACCACAGTTCCAATTGGAATTCCTTCAGGAAAGATGGCATTGTATCCCGAGGTCACTACCTGGTCACCTTCTTTGACTACCACATGTCTTGGTACATAAAGCAATTTGGCAAATTTAGGATTCCTCCCGTCCCATTTAGTGGATCCAAAAACTTCATTTGAAACGATTTTGGACGAAACCAGTAATTCAGTATGCAATAATGAAATGACCGAGGCATAATTTTCTGTAACTCCCTTTATCCTGCCCACTACCCCTTCTTCATTAAATACCCCCATCCCTTCTTTCACCCCATGTTTGGCCCCCTTATTCAATGTGATGAAATTCTGGGAAAGGTTGATGGAATTATTGATCACCTTAGCTCCCCTGAACTGAAAGCCGGTGACTAAGGAACTATCAATATCAAAAACCAAACCATCTTTCGTCTGTCTGTATTTTTCAAGTTCAGAAAGTAACTCGGCGTTTTTGTCGACCAGACTTTTATTGACGGAAGAAAGGGAAAAATATTCAATGATATTATTTTGGGTACTGAGAACAGAACCGCTCAGTCTATTGGAACTATTGAAAAATACAGCGCCTTGTTGGGAGTTGTTGGAAACAATCAAATAAATGGCAATTGTCTCCAGGAAAACAAAAATTAAAAACACTCTTATTCTATATAGAAATAGTAATATGCTCTGCATCCAAACATTAGGTCATCAATACGGATCTGAAATTTTGAATATTTTTTAAGGCAGTTCCGGTACCCCTCACTACTGCCCTTAAAGGATCTTCAGCAATATGGATTGGAAGCTTGGTTTTCTGGTGCAATCTTTTATCCAGTCCCTTCAATAGGGCGCCGCCTCCGGTAAGGTGAATGCCATTATCATAAATATCAGCGGACAGTTCCGGAGGTGCTATTTCCAAAGCTTTCAATACCGCTTCTTCTATTTTTGAAACGGACTTATCAAGAGCGAAGGCTATTTCAGAGTAAGAAACCTTGATGACTTTGGGTATGCCTGTCATAAGGTCCCTGCCACGGATTTCATAATCCTCAGGAGCATCATCCAGTTCTGTCAAGGCAGAACCAATCGCTATTTTCACTCTTTCTGCAGATCTCTCCCCAATAAGCAGGTTATGCTGCCTCCTCATGTAATCCAGGATATCTTTGGTAAATGTGTCGCCTGCAACCCTTATAGACTGGTCGGCCACTATTCCGGAAAGCGCAATCAAAGCAATTTCAGTTGTGCCTCCCCCAATATCCACGATCATGGAACCCATGGGTTTTTCTATATCAATACCTATACCTATTGCCGCAGCTATTGGTTCATAAATCATGTACACTTCTTTGGCACCTGCATGTTCGGCAGAGTCTCTGACCGCTCTTTTTTCAACTTCGGTGATTCCGGAAGGAATACAGATAACCATCCTGTGCGATTGGGGAAACATTCCTTTTTTATGACCGGGGATCATTTTTATCATTCCCCTGATCATCTGCTCTGCAGCATAGAAGTCTGCAATCACTCCGTCTTTCAGAGGACGGATGGTCTTTATGTTTTCATGAGTTTTTTCATGCATGTTCATCGCATCCTTGCCCACTGCCAACACCCTATTGGTAGTGCGGTCAATGGCAATGATGGATGGTTCATCCACTACTATTTTGTCTTTATGTATGATCAGCGTATTCGCTGTACCTAAGTCAATAGCAATATCACTTGAAAAAAAATCGAATAATCCCATTTAGTATATTTGATTGATTTGGTTTTTCGTTCGCCGTTGAATTTAACACTCTTTGTGCAGAACATTCAACGTGGGTCGGCAAAATTATTATCTAATTCCCAATTTATTACAAGATTCCTGTTTTTTTTTGTGGGAATAATTTTATTATCTTTGCAAAGTATTTAATCCGTGCTTTAAAGAGGGGACAAAAGTCCCCTCTTTCATTTCCGGTAAAGGTGTTATGAGCATAAGACAGACCATAGAAGAAATAGTAGAAAAACATCTTCCTGATGCATCCCATTTCATAGTGGATATAATGTTAGCAGAAAAAGCGCAGAAATCCCATGTGAAGATCTTAATCGATGCCGATGCGGGTCTGCGCATAGATACCTGTGCGAAGCTCAGCAGATCAGTAGGGGAGGAAATTGAGGCCAAAGATATCCTGCCGGATGCCTATGTACTTGAGGTTTCTTCTCCGGGACTTGACTATCCTTTGTCCTCAAAAAGGCAGTACGCCAAGAATATTGGGAGAAGATTGAAGGTTTCACTCTCTGACGGCAAGGAAATTGAGGGGGAATTATTGGCCGTAGGAAATGCAGATATTCAGCTTAATATTAAAAAGAAAGAAAAAGGTAAAAAGGCCACTGAAGAGGAGATCAATTTACCTTTGGATCAGATAAAAAAATCAATTGTGTTAGTCTCTTTTAAATAAAAAAAATGGATGCTAAAGTTCTTATAGAATCATTTGCAGAGTTTGCAAGATCTAAAAATGTGGATCGCCCAACGATGATCCGTATTCTGGAAGATGTATTTAGAGCGATGATTCGCAAGAAATATGAAACCGATGAAAACTTTGATGTGACCATCAATGCGGACAAAGGCGATTTGGAAATTCTCAGAATCCGGGAGATTGTGGATGACAACTCTGAAGACATCTGGGATTTCGATAAAATCAGCTTAACCGATGCACGTAAAATCGAGCCCGATTTCGAAGTTGGGGAAGAGGTGTATGAAAAAATCGAATTGGAGGAATTTGGCAGAAGGGCTGTGATGATGGCGAGACAGACGCTGATCCAGAAAATCAAAGATTTGGAAAAAGATTTGCTCTTCAACCAATACGAAGAATTGGTTGGCGAGATTGTTTCCGCAGAAGTTTACCAGATTTTGGGAAGAGAAGTACTTTTGATAGACGGAGAGGGGAATGAACTTATTTTACCAAAGGGTGAGCAGATTCCAAAGGACAGATTCAGAAAAGGAGACTCCGTGAGGGCCATAGTACATAAAGTTGAAATGGTAAACGGAAATCCCAGAATTATCTTATCAAGAACTTCTCCTATATTCTTGGAAAGATTGTTCGAAAATGAGGTCCCGGAAGTGTTTGACGGTTTAATTACCATCAAAAAAATTGTCCGTGAACCAGGAGAAAGGGCAAAAGTGGCCGTTGAATCCTATGATGATAGGATCGATCCTGTAGGTGCCTGTGTTGGTATGAAGGGGAGCAGGATTCATGCCATTGTCCGAGAACTCCAAAACGAGAACATCGATGTTATCAACTATACTGAAAACTTAGATCTGTACGTATCAAGAGCCCTTAGCCCTGCAAAAGTTACCTCCATTACTGTGGATAAAGACAATAAAAGAATTTCGGTCTTCCTAAAACCGGATCAGGTTTCCATGGCGATCGGAAAAGGAGGATTCAATATCCGATTGGCTTCGAGGCTTGTGGGATATGAAATAGATGTGTTCCGCGAACTGAGTGATTATGAGGAGGAGGATGTGGATCTGGAGGAATTTGTTGACGAAATCGATGGATGGGTAATCGACGAATTGAAAAAAACAGGTTTGGATACCGCGAAGAGCGTTCTTTCCTTGACAAAAGAAGATCTGATAAGAAGAACAGAACTTGAGGAAGAAACCATTGACGAGGTATTTAAAATCTTAAAACAGGAATTTGAACAATAAATAAAGGCCGTGTTACACAATAATTGGCCTATATTTGCAAAATTATCAGAGAGAGTTTTTAGCGCGTATGTCAGAAGAACAAACCATGAGACTTGGCCAGGTGGCAAGGAAACTCAACGTAGGCATTTCTACGATTGTGGAGTCCCTTGCCAAAAAGGGCTTTGAAGTAGAAAACAATCCCAATTCCAAAATCAACTTGGAGCAATTCAACATGTTGGCCAAGGAATTTAAATCCTCTGCTTTGGAAAAAGAAGAGGCCTCTCATTTATCTATTGGTAAGCGTCACCATGAGACCTTTACCATTGAGGCTGAATCAGATATCAAAGAGGAAAAAAAGCAGGAACCTGCTCCGGTTGCAGAAACCCGGGCACCTGTCCCTCCCAAACCAGAGCCTGTTAAGGAAGAAGAGCCAAAAGTTGAAAAAGTAGCAGCGGAAGCTCCAAAACTCCAAGGCATTAAAGTTTTGGGGAAAATTGACCTTGGCAGCAAAAAAGAAGTTGTAAAAAAAGAAGAACCAAAACCTGTTGTGCCCGCAAAGCCAAAAGAAGAGCCAAAACCCGCACCGGCAGAAAAAAAACCGGAAATTGCACCTCAGGCTGTGAAGCCTCAAACTCAAGACGAAGCTAAAACTGAACAAAAACCAAGTCCCCAACCTGAACCAAAGGCCAAACCTGAGGTGAAAGAACCGGTAGTACCACCGGCACCAGTTGAAGAAAAGCCCAAGAAAGTTGAGCCGGATCAAGAAGAAATAGTACCAAGTCAGGTTATCGCTGCTAAGGCTGATGCACTGAAAGGACTTACGGTATTGGGTAAAATTGAATTGCCTACCGATAGGTCCAAGAAAAAAGGCAAGCCTATTGCTTCCTCTGATGAGAAGGGTAAGGATAAGAAAAAGAGACCTAGAAAAAGAATTGATAAAGCACCGGGAAGTGACAGACCTGCAGAAGGAGGACAAGCCAAAGGTCCGGGACCTGGTGGACCTGGCGGGCCTGGAACAAGGCCCCAGCAGGGAGGAGGAGGCCCTCAAAGAGATAGAAAACCCGGGTCAGGACCAGGGAGAGGAAAGCCAAGCCCCCAACAAAATGTGGGAAGAGTGCAAAAAGCTGAGCCTACACAGAAAGAAATCCAGGATCAGATCAAGCAGACTTTGGCAAGGTTACAGGGAGGTGGTAAGTCCGGAGGAGGCAAATCCAAAAGAAGGGACAAAAAATCTGAAAGATCCCGTGAGGAACAGGAGGGAGCAGATGATTCCAAAGTATTAAAAGTAACAGAATTCATTTCAGCCAATGACCTGGCTTCTTTGTTGGATGTTTCCGTCAATCAGGTAATTGCCACCTGCATGTCCCTGGGCATGTTTGTATCCATTAACCAAAGGCTGGATGCAGAAGCCATCACCATTATTGCAGACGAATTCGGTTATGAAATAGAATTCACCAAACCCGATGAGGAAATTGAAGCCTTGGAGGAAGATGACAAAGAGGAAGATCTGCTTGACAGAGCTCCGATTGTCACTATCATGGGACACGTAGACCATGGTAAAACCTCCTTATTGGATTATATCAGGATGTCTAAAGTAACTGCTGATGAAGCAGGGGGAATTACCCAGCATATCGGGGCTTATGATGTAAGAACTGCAGACGGACATAAAATAGCTTTCCTGGATACACCCGGTCACGAAGCATTACCGCGATGCGTGCCCGAGGTGCGAAAATCACAGATGTGGCCATCATTGTGATTGCTGCAGACGACAGCATCATGCCACAGACCAAGGAAGCCATCAACCACGCCCAAGTGGCAGGGGTGCCTATGATATTCGCTATCAACAAAATTGATAAGCCTAATGCCAATCCAAATAAGATAAAAGAAGAACTTGCCAATATGAATCTCTTGGTGGAAGAATGGGGCGGTAAATACCAGTCCCAGGACATTTCAGCAAAAACAGGCCTTGGTGTAGACGATCTTTTGGAGAAGGTATTGCTTGAAGCAGAAATTCTTGAATTAAAAGCCAATCCGAACAAAAGGGCAGTCGGCACTGTAATAGAAGCTTCCTTGGACAAAGGAAGAGGATATGTAGCCACGATCATGGTACAATCCGGTACTTTGAATATTGGAGATATCATGCTGGCAGGACAACACTATGGCAGGGTAAAGGCCATGTTTGACCATAAAGGAAAGAAACTGAAAGAAGCCGCACCATCTACCCCTGTATTGGTACTGGGATTGGGTGGCGCACCTCAGGCCGGTGATACCTTCAAGGTGTACGAAACAGAACGTGAGGCCAGAGAAATCGCCAATTCCAGAGAGCAGATTCTCAGAGAACAGAGTATGCGTACCAAGAAACACATTACCTTGGATGAAATCGGCAGACGTCTGGCTATTGGTAGCTTCAAGGAACTTAACCTGATCATCAAGGGTGATGTGGATGGTTCAGTGGAAGCACTTTCTGATTCCTTATTGAAATTATCAAAAGAAGAAGTTTCTGTAAATATCATCCATAAAGGTGTAGGACAGATTTCAGAGTCGGATGTATTATTGGCTTCAGCCTCTGATGCCATTATCCTCGGATTTAATGTCAGGCCTTCTTCCAATGCCAAGAAAATAGCTGAACAGGAAGAAATCGAAATCAGGCACTATTCCATCATTTACGATGCGATCAATCAGATCAAAGATGCGATCGAAGGGATGCTTGAACCTGAATTTGAAGAAATTATCACCGGTAATGTGGTGGTAAGGGAAGTGTTCAAGATATCCAAGATCGGAACTGTGGCAGGATCCTATGTTACAGATGGCTATGTCACAAGGAAAAACAAAATACGTGTAATCAGGTCCGGTATTGTTATCCACGACGGTGAGATCGATCAATTGAAAAGGTTCAAAGATGATGTCGCTGAAGTAAAAGCCGGCTATGAATGTGGTATTTCCATCAAAAATTTCAACAACATTGAAATAGATGACACCATAGAGGGTTACATGATGCAGGAAATCAAGAGGAAAAAATAATCTCTAAAAAAAGGAATCCCAAAAGGTTCCTTTTTTTATTTTGGCTATTCCTAATGATCTAAACCCATGCTGGAAACAATTTATCTTTTTTGTCAAATCATGTTGATCATCAGCCTGTTTTCACTGTTTGCAGGACTGATCAAGCCGGTCTTGGTGCTCTGGTTTTTGGATAGGTTTAACCGGTTGAAGGTGATTCGAATTTATGGCGCCTTATCTTTAATATTTGCATTGTTGTGTTTATCTTTTTGGTGGTTGGGATGACAATAAAAATCCCTGACCAATGTCATGAAATTCTGTTTTTTTTATTAGATTGCTTATTAAAATCCGGATTACTTGAGAAAATTAAGTGCCATATTACTCCTTTGCTGTTTTACATTGTATCATTTTGGATACTATGTGGCCTATTTTTCTTTTAATGTTCAGATTGAAAAAAACTGGGTAGAGCAAATCTACGGTGAAAATACTGGGGGTTTGCAGGAAAGGATTCTAGAAATACCTATGTCCTTACCTTATATGGCCGATCAGGAGGATTTCACCGCCACCAATACCCAGTTTGAAAAAGACGGACAATATTTCCGGGCCATTAAGCAAAGGTATACCAAAGACACACTACAGATTGTCTATGTGCCGGATTCGGCAAAAAAGAACCTGGATACCACCATCAAACAATGGATCAGTTCCTTGGTACAGGATGAGGTGCCGGATGCAGGAAACAATTCTTTATTGTCCAAAATATTTGTTAAGGATTATACCCAACCGATCAATGATTTTGATTTCGGTCTGGCTATCACACAGGATAAACAATTGATAGGGTTTATTTTTTCAGCTTTTGAAAATCAATATCCGGATCTGACTACCCCTCCTCCTCAGGCAGCTTAATTCAGCCCTGATTTACTTTCAACGGTTCAATAAAATTAAATTATTGCTTCAATTCCAATTGAAGAGGTATGGGTTATTCCCTTATATATCTCATTGGGAAAGGCAAAGCCAAATGCTATAGGTTTCTCCGGAAACTGAAATGTGATTTATTGAATCGGACCTAACCTTCTTGGTTATTCAGGGCAAAGTTTTTTACAGTTTCTTAATCATTTAACCTGAATTTCAATGAAAAAATTTTACGGTTCACTTCTATTGGTGACCCTACTCTACTTTTCCCAGGTACTTCAAGTAAAGGCACAATTGCCCTGGGATGAAATTATGATGGGCAGAGGAGAAATATGCGCTGCATTGATGTACGAACATTCCTCCTGGAACCAATATTGGGAAGGTTCTTACCTTCGTGAAAACGCCAATATCGGCACCTTTACCCGACAAATGGGGATGCCCATGATTGCCATGGGCCTGACCAAAAAAATCAACATAATAACAAGTCTTCCTTATGTCAGTACCAAAGCCTCCGGTGGTACTCAAGTCGGGCAGTCCGGAATCCAGGATTTAAGCATTTCTGCCAAAGTGGATTGGCTTCAAAAGCAACTAGGCCCTGGCAGGTTATTGTTCCTCACAAATGCCCATTTCAGCACCCCGGTTGGCAATTACCTTTCCGATTATATGCCATTCAGCATTGGATTTGGGGCACCGGAGTTTGGATTGAGAGGCACCGGTGCATTCAAAATGGATAACGGATTGGTTTTTAGAGCTGCCTTCGCATACCTATGGAGAGGACAGAGCGAAATCGAAAGGGACTATTATTACCAGGATGGAAGTGTCTATTCCTCCTTTATGAATGTACCCGATGCACTGAATATTCATGCTGCCATTGGGTATTGGGCTTTTGACAACAGGCTAAGGCTGGAAGCTACATACATGAGCCTCAATTGTCTTAATGGTGATGACATCCGGTCCTACAACAGACCCCAGCCTACCAATAAAACCGAAGTCAGCCAAGTCGGCGCATGGGCCCAATACTATATCAATTCTGAAAGAGGATTAGGTGCTTTGGCCTATATCAACCAAACCATCAGCGGCCGGAATATGGGAAAAGCCACGACGATCGGAGTGGGTCTCACTTACCAGTTTAAAGTCTATTAACCTGTTTATGATTATGAAAAATTTCAATAAAGTTTATTTGAGTCTTTTTTTCCTCCTGATCATCACAAGCGGATGCCTGGAGGAAACCCCGAATTTCTACGAATTCAATGATTATGAATTTGAGAACTTAGACGAAAATGGTGGGTCTTGGCAAACTATTCTTGTAACCAATCCATCCCAGATCAGCATCTCCCAACCTGAAGCCACAAACTCATCCTCCTACCAATCAGAGCTAACAGTGCTCAAACAGCAGATGAGTGCTTTGTCAACCGCTGAAAAACAAGCAGTACAGTATTGGAGCAGCAACCCGATTTTGAGATGGAATGAAATTGCTCTGGAACTGGCAGCAAAATACAACCTGATTCCCGGCCCGAATGCCGATGGAACCTATACTTTGCCCAATCCTGCCAACCCGGTGGGTCCACCCCCATTCCCATTTGCCCATCCCCCCTATACCAGCCGGATGCTGGCTTACCTCAGTGTAGCCCAATTTGATGCTTTGGTTGTGGCCTGGCATTACAAATTCCAATATAAGCGCCCTGCCCCATATCATGTAGCCAGTGAAATCAAACCTGCTTATGCTCCCAGTCAGCTTCCGTCCTATCCTTCTGATGGGGCCACGGTCGCATTGGTCTCCAAAGAGATCCTCACCACCATGTTCCCCTTGGAAGCAAAGTACCTGGAAAAAAAGTATCAAGAGCATATTTCCAGTCTGGTCCATGCAGGTATCAACGTCCCAAGTGATATTGAAGCAGGTGTTATCATTGGAACCGAAGTGGTAAAACTTGCAAAACAACGGGCTTCTACTGATGGAATGGCCCAGGCCCAAACTACCAAACCGGTTTCTGATTCCATTGCGAATGCGGCTTTGGAAAGGTTCGGGTGGAAATGGGAAAATACCGAAACACCGCAAAGACCGGTTGGCTTGACTCCGCTTTTTGGCAGGGTAAAAATGTGGCATGTACCTACAGTCGAAGAAGTCAGGCCCGGCCTGCCGCCAGTACCGGGCTCACCACAATTTGATGCAGATGCCAGAGAGCTAAAACAGTTTGCAGCGCATATGACGCTGGAACAAAGAAGGGTCGCCAATTGGTGGGAAGATGGCTTAGGTTCTTATACTCCACCGGGCCATTGGAATAAGTTTGCCAAACTGGCCATCGTGAAGAATAAACTCAACCCGCTTAGAACAGCAAGGGTATTCGCCTATATGAACACAGCTATTATGGATGCAGGGATTGCTTGCTGGGACACAAAGTACTACTTTCATTATCCAAGACCGGTCGAAACTATTCCTGGATTTAAAACCATTTTGGGAACCCCTAATTTCCCCGCCTATACTTCTGGCCACAGTACTTTCTCGGCTGCAGGAGCAGAAGTGCTTTCCTACTTTTTCCCTGCGGATGCCGCTCAATTCAGGGCCTGGGCAGAGGAAGCGGCAGTTTCAAGACTCTACGGCGGAATCCACTACAGATTCGATGCTGAAGTGGGTATTACACAAGGAAAAAATGTAGGAACATACGCTGTCAACCGAGCCAAATCAGACGGAGCACTTTAAAAAAAATTACCAAAACATAGGGTTTGATTGATTTACAACCCCGGCCAATTTAAAGATAGGCCGGGGCTGTTTTTTACCCAACTTTCACCGGATCTTCAATCTCCTTTTTCAAGCTTTTCGAGGCAAGAACGATCAAGGCAATGGATAGAAAAAACAAAAGTGCTGCAATGATGGCCAGAATATAGGTTTTGGACTGGAAATTTTTCCATGCGAACAGACCCAAAGAAGTCAGGGTGACAGTGAACATAAAAAACATAGGTATGGTCACAAAGGTGGCATTGATTTTCTGCCTGATCAGCCAAACCGATATGGTCAAAAGCGCCAAGGCCGCCAAAAGCTGATTTGCCGAACCAAAAATCGGCCATAAGGTAGTAAAGCCACCGGAAGCCAACAGCATAATGGATAAGATCACCACCACAGAAGTGGAAACATACCTGTTTTGGGAAATCTTCACACCCACAGGACTCTTGATATCCTCAAAGTACTCCTGAAGGGTAAAGCGGGCAAGCCGGGTACAGGTATCCAAAGTGGTGAGTGCAAATGCAGAAACTGTCAGTGCAACAAAACCCACTGCAAACTGCTCGGAAATCCCCATCGAAGAAATCATATTGCCCAATCCACTTGCAAATAGGGGTACAGGTCCTTCTTCGTCCAACCTTCCCAGGTATTCTCCTCTACTCAGGACTATCACTGCGGCCACAGAAATAATGGCCAGAAAAGATTCGATCAACATGCCTCCAAAACCGACGACTTTGGCATCGCTTTCCTTATCCAGCTGCTTGGAAGTGGTTCCTGAAGCCACCAGGGAATGAAATCCGCTGATTGCACCACAGGCAATTGTGACAAATAAAACCGGAAATAAGTACCCCAAATTATCTGCATGGAGGTGTACCTCATTATCCATTTTTATTTCCGGGTTGGCAATGAATACTCCTACCACAGCCGAAACGATCAGCCCATACAATAAAAAACTGTTCAGGTAATCCCTGGGCTGAAGTAACATGGAAACAGGAGTAACAGAGGCTAAAAAGGCATAAGCAAGTAGAATATAGATCCATACCTGATAATCCAGCTCAAAAGGCAATTGCATTCCCAGATAAACAAAATAATACATGAGCACAACCCCAATAACAGAAATAATGATAAAAGCATTTTTACTGCTTCCGATAAATCTGTTCACAATCCCGAAAGCAAAAGCGAGAATTATAAATAATATTGAGGCAGAGGCGACCCCGGCATTGTTGACAAAAGTCTTGGCAATAATATCCGCAAATACCCCAATAACCAGAATCAGGGTTGAAAAACTGAAAACTATAAACAATTGCTTTCCCTTATGACCAATATTTTTCTGGATGATCACCCCAATGGATTTGCCCTGGTTCCGTAAGGAAGCAGCCATACTTCCCAGATCATGGACTGCTCCGAAAAAGATGCCCCCTACCAAAATCCAGATTACTGCCGGAATCCATCCAAATGAAATGGCTATGATCGGCCCCACTATTGGTCCGGCACCTGCTATGGATGCAAAATGGTGGCCCAAAACCACAATGGGTTTACTCGGTACATAATCTATCCCATCCTTGAAAGTATGGGAAGGTGCCTTTCTTTTATCACTCAGCCCAAATTTCTTATATACAAAATTACCATAGGTAAAGTAAGCCGTCAGCAGGATAATCCCGGAAATAATCAAAAGCGCAGTAAGTGTCATCGTAAATTGAGATAATCAACTTTGAATTTCCTGCAAATTGGATAAATAACAAATGAATCTTTCAAAAATAATTCCAGCCTCTGAATATTTTCAGCACTTTCAGAGGAATCCTTTAAACTTCTTCGGAATATAAAAAAGAAAAGCAGGAACTGTTTGGGCACTAAAATTCAATCAAGAGGGGAGGTAAATGGTATAAAAAGGCAAGTAAGGAAGGGGTCAGATTTTATTTAATGGATAATACCTCTAAATTTGTAGTCCCTGAAATAAAAGTTTCGGAACTAAACATTTAAATATGGCTTGGTTTAAAAGAACAGACAAAGGAATTAAAACCTCCACTGAGGAGAAAAAGGATGCCCCGGACGGTTTATGGTACAAAACCCCAAAGGGCAATATCATCCATACCCGTGAACTAAAAAACAATTCTTATGTTTGTCCTGACGATGATTATCATGTCAAGATAGGCTCCAAGGAGTATTTTGAAATTCTTTTTGACGGCAATAAATATGAAGAGCTGGATGCCCATATGAAATCCGGAGACCCCCTTAAATTTGTTGATTCCAAACCTTATACTTCAAGGATTGAACAAACCATCAATAAAACCGAATTAAATGATGCTGTACGCACTGCTGTCGGAAAAATGAACGGGCTCGACTTGGTTGTGGCATGTATGGATTTCAATTTTATTGGCGGTTCAATGGGTTCTGTGGTAGGAGAAAAAATTGCCCGGGCCATAGATCATTCACTAAAAAACAAAATCCCCTTTCTAATGATCTCCAAATCAGGAGGTGCAAGAATGATGGAAGCAGGGTTCAGTTTGATGCAGATGGCAAAAACCTCAGCAAAATTAGCGCTTTTGGACAAGGCCTCCATCCCATATATTTCCTTATTAACAGATCCTACAACCGGGGGAGTAACTGCATCCTATGCTATGTTGGGAGATTTTAACATTGCAGAACCAGGAGCATTGATTGGATTTGCAGGACCAAGGGTGATCAGAGAAACAATCGGCAAAGATTTGCCCAAAGGATTCCAAAGTTCAGAATTTGTACTTGAACATGGCTTTTTGGATTTCATCATCGATAGAAGGCAGTTGAAAAACAGATTGACGACATTGCTCAAACTTCTCAACAATTAATTCTGTAATCTGTTATAGATATAGATATTATGAACGGTTAAAATAAAGTTTATTTTTAGCCAAATTTCTTGATTTATAAATATATTTGTGAGCCTGAAAAGGCATAGAGAATACTGAAATAATAAGTAAAAATTAATATTAAATGGGTTCAGTAATTATTACTTCGATAGTAGCATTTACAGTTATCATATTGCTACTGGTTTTTATCCTGTTGTTTGCCCAGTCTAAATTGGTTTCTTCAGGCGATGTTAGAATTGTCATCAACGGAGAAAAAACCTTGGTCACATCTGCAGGTTCTACGCTGTTAAGTACACTTGGAAACAACAAAATCTTCCTTCCTTCTGCTTGTGGTGGAGGGGGTACCTGTGCCATGTGTAAGTGTGTCATTGAAGATGGGGGCGGTGAAGTCCTTCCAACAGAGGAGGGCCATTTAAGCCGTGCTGAAAAACAAGGGAAAGTGAGGCTTTCCTGTCAGGTGAAGGTGAAGCAGGATATGAAAATCAGGATCCCCGAGGAAATTTTTGGCATTAAGAAGTGGGAATGTGAAGTTATTTCCAACTACAATGTTTCTACTTTCATCAAAGAATTTAAAGTAAAGCTTCCGGAAGGTGAAACTTTACACTTTGAATCCGGTGGATACATTCAGATTGATGTTCCGATAATTACGGTTAACTTCAAAGACATGGATATCACACCCCATCCAGAGTTGGGACATCCTGAGGATGTATATCAAAGTGATTGGGACAAGTTTGGGCTTTGGGACCTGGTCATGAAAAATGATGAGGAGTTGTTTAGAGCTTATTCGATGGCCAACCATCCAGCTGAAGGAAATATCGTAATGCTGACCATCCGTATTGCTACCCCACCATGGGATAGGGCCAATAACAAATGGATGGACGTGAATCCAGGCGTGTGTTCTTCATATGTATTCTCCCGTAAACCGGGCGATAAAGTGACTATTTCCGGTCCTTATGGGGAATTCCATATTAACCCCACCCAAAGAGAAATGATCTACATAGGGGGCGGTGCAGGTATGGCTCCGTTGAGATCTCATATATTCCATTTATTTCACACGGAAAAGAGTGATAGAAAAGTATCCTATTGGTATGGCGGCAGATCCAAAAAAGAACTGTTCTATATCCCCCATTTCAGAAATATTGAAAAAGACTTTCCTAATTTCAAATTCTACATTGGGCTTTCTGAACCCCTTCCTGAGGATAACTGGAAGCTCAAATCCACTTTAGATGATGACAAGGGTGATGGGTATATTGGATTCATCCATCAGGTACTGTACGACAACTACCTGAAAAACCACCCGGAACCAGATGAAGTAGAATATTATTTGTGCGGACCTCCATTGATGAATGCAGCGGTATTGAAACTGTTGGATGATATGGGAATTCCACAGGAAAATATCAGATTTGACGACTTCGGTGGTTAATCGAAATACAAGTCCCGCAAAAGCGGGACTTTTTTATTTTACTCCCGTTTTTTTATTTTATTTTTGAGCATAGCATAAATCCAAATTATGAATCTCAAGAACTTCTTTGAACCAGTACCCGAATTTATCAGCAATCAAAAATACAGTCATAACTCTTTTTTTAGTTTTATTCACTTCAATGGAGAGACATTCCCTGACCTAAAAGGAGTGCAGATTGCGCTGGTTGGTTTGAAAGAAAAAAGAGGTATGCCCAAGTCAGATACTATAGAAAGGGCCTCCATTGAAATCCGTGAAAAACTTTACCATTTAAAGAAGGGGCATGGGTTATATAAAATAGTGGATTTAGGTGACCTCAAATTAGGAGAAACCAGAGAAGAATCCATTCAATATATCCAAACCGTAGGGGAGTACCTGATGAAAAAACAGGTATTGCCGGTATTTTTTGGAGGAACCCATGATCTGGATATTGGTCAGTTCATATCCTACCAGGGTCTGAAAAAATTGGTTTCCATGGTTACTGTGGACGCCAAAGTGGATATGGAAGAAGAAGGAGGGCCACATGAAACCCACTCTCAGGATATCATTCTACACCAACCTAATTTCCTTTTTAACTATAGCCACCTGGGCTACCAAAGTTTCCTTGTAGACAAGGACCTGATAGCTGTGATAGAAAAGCTCCATTTCGAACATATAAGGCTAGGTAATCTAAAAAGTAATTTCAAAGAGATAGAACCTATTATCAGAAATGCTGACCTGTTAAGTTTTGATATTTCTGCTATCAATTCCTCCGATGCTCCCGGGGCGGCTGATTCACAAGCATTTGGTCTTACAGGGGAAGAAGCCTGCCAGATTTGCAGGTTTGCCGGTATGAATGAAAAGCTTTCTTCCATTGGCATTTATGGGTATCAACCTTACTATGATGACAACAGAAATAAAACAGCCTCCATCATTGCCACTATGATATGGTATTTCATTGAGGGCTTTTACGATAGAAAAGACAGCCTGTCCTTCAAAGGCAGCGATTATATTAAATATACCGTATCTTTGGATTCCAAACCATCTATTCTGGTCTTTTATAAAAGCAAAAGAAGCGATAAATGGTGGATGGAAATTCCTCAAAATGATCAGGATAAATTCGAAAGGACAAGCATTATACCCTGCAGCTATCAGGATTATCAAATGGCCCAATCCGGAGAAATACCTGAAAGATGGATCAATGCACAGCTTAAGCTTATGTAGATGAAATCCTACAACAGGCAACAACTTGCCCTGAGAAATGGGCAGGACAGACCCGAAATTTGGGTTGCTTACCAAGGTATAATTTATGATGTAACACACTCCAGACTTTGGAAAAACGGAAAACACTATGAGCACTGGGCAGGCCAAGATCTCACTGAAGAGCTCAATGATGCCCCTCATACTGCCAATGTTTTTCTGAAATTTGATCCTGTGGGCAAACTTGAACAGTGAAATGATATTAATAGCAGATAGTGGTGCCAGCAAAACCGATTGGCGGGTAATTAACGAAACAGGTGAAATTGGACAGCATAGAGGTATTGGGTTTAACCCAAATTACCAAACAGCAGCTGAAATGTCGAGCGAACTCCATGATGATTTTTTATTGGACCTTAGGGAGGATGTGGAAACGATCTTTTACTACGGGGCCGGATGCATTTCTTCCAAAAACAGGGCACAGGTAGAGCATGCTTTACGGAGCATTTTCAAACATGCTGAAATCAATGTGGATCATGATTTAATGGCAGCAGCAAGGGCAACCTGTGGCCATGAGCCAGGGATCTCCTGTATTCTGGGAACCGGATCCAACAGTTGTGATTATGATGGAGAACTTATTGTGGATAAAAGACCAGCCCCTGGGTATATTTTAGGGGATGAGGGAGGCGGAGCCTATATTGGGCGGAAATTTTTAGCTGACTTTATCCATGAAGAGATGCCCAAAAAGGTAAGGGAAAAAGTTTTGGACCAATTCCAGCTAGATAACCAAATTATTATTGAAAATGTCTATCAAAGGCCCTTCCCCGGGAGGTATATGGCCAGCTTTTGCCGCTTTATAACAGAAAATAAAACTGATCCCTATTGTTATATGCTGTATTACAATGCTTTCCAGGACTTCTTCAAAAAGCATGTAATGAAATATGATGATTACAAAAAGAAACCGGTAAACTTTGTGGGATCCATTGCATTTTACAACAGTGATATATTGAGAAGTGCGGCATATGATGTGGATATCCACGTCAATTTGGTCATTGAGGGCCCTATAGCGGGTTTAACACTTTACCATCAAAATTTACTATGAGTACAACTGAAAGCAGTTCATTGTATGATAACCTGGAGCAAATGGACGTTCAATCCCTGCTCCAAAACATCAATAGAGAAGACAAGAAAGTCGCCATTGCTGTGGAAGAGCAACTCCCGCAAATACAAGCATTAATTGAACAGATAGTGCCAAAAATGGAAAAGGGGGGGCGCTTATTTTATATAGGTGCAGGGACCAGTGGAAGATTGGGTATACTGGATGCATCTGAATGCCCGCCGACTTACGGCGTCCCTTTTGATTGGGTGGTCGGAATTATTGCCGGTGGTGACCAGGCGATCAGAAAAGCCGTAGAAAATGCGGAGGACGATCCCGGCCAAGCTTGGAAAGACATACAGGAGTTCGGTTTCAACCCACATGATATCGTTGTGGGAATTGCAGCCTCAGGAAGCACCCCCTATGTAATCGGAGGCGTCAAAGCAGCAAAAGAAGCAGGATTATTGACAGGATGTATTACCTGCAATCTCAATTCCCCACTTGCTGCAGCCGTTGAATATCCCATACAGGTTGTGGTAGGCCCTGAATTTGTCACAGGCAGTACCAGGATGAAGGCAGGAACAGCACAAAAATTGGTGTTGAATATGATCTCCACTGCTTCCATGATCAAATTGGGAAGGATAAAAGGCAACAAAATGGTGGATATGCAACTATCCAACAAAAAGCTTGTCCAACGGGGTACAAAAATGATTATGGAGTCCACAGGTTTGAATCAGGAAGAAGCCCATAATTTGCTTTGGAACATGGTTCGGTGAGGGCGGCTGTCAAAGCCTATTTTCAGACAATTTAAGTGGGCAAAGAAATTCAGATTACTTTTACTATCTTTGCATCCCTTTTGGTTTCAGGAAGTTAATTCTGATAAAAGGATTAAATCAAATCCAGCAGAGATGCTGCATACAACATGAGAAAAGACAACAACAGAAAGCCTGATTCCAGGGGAGAAGGAAAGGGTCGCCCATCAAAAAGAGATGGCGGGAAATTTGAGGATAAGAAGAGTTTTTCAGATAAAAAGGACTTCAGAAAACCTGGCGCAACAGGTGGGGAAAAATCCAAAAAAACAGGGGATTGGGCTCCTGGAAAAGACAAAGGAAAAGATTATTCCAAACCGGGATTTAAAAAGGATTTTAAATCTGAAAGAGGGGGAAATACTTCCTTCGAAAAACCTTTCAATCGCTCAAAATTTTCAAAGGAAAAACCTGAAGAAGGCGATTTTAAAAAGGTATATAAGGGAAGAGGCAAAGATGAAAAACCCATACACGAATGGGTACCTGCTTCAAAAGTCAGCGCAGATTCCAAAGATTCAAGATTTAAAAAGCCTTTCAAAAAGCCTTATTCCAAAAAGTCAGAAGAAGAACGGCCTGAATATAATTTTGACAAGCTGGAGAAAAATCATAAAAAGAAAGATGCCCCTGAAGATATCAGGCTCAACAAATATATTTCCAATTCAGGGATTTGCTCAAGGCGTGAGGCAGATACACTGATTCAAAAAGGTGAAATCAAAGTAAACGGTGAGGTCATCACCGAAATGGGATATAAAGTTCAAAGAACAGATAAAGTTGTCTATAAGGGCAAAGTGATCAATCCCGAGAAACCGGTTTATCTTTTGCTCAATAAACCAAAGGATTTTATCACCACTACAGATGATCCTATGGAAAGGAAAACAGTGATGAGCCTCATAGCCAATGCCTGTGAAGAAAGGGTTTTTCCGGTCGGAAGATTGGACAGGAATACAACGGGCCTCTTATTATTTACCAATGATGGTGAATTGGCTGCGAAATTATCCCATCCCTCCAATAATATAAAAAAGATATACCAGGTTACTTTGGACAAACCAATTACCCAAGGGGATGAAGAAGCCATTTTAGAAGGCTTAACCCTGGAGGATGGTCCTGCAAAAGTAGATGACATGCAGGTATTGTCAAAAGACAGAACAATTTTGGGATTGGAAATACATTTGGGTAAAAACAGAATTGTAAGAAGGATTTTTGCGCATCTGGGTTATGAAGTAATTTCCCTCGACAGAGTGATGTATGCCGGACTGGACAAAAAAGACCTGCCCAGAGGCCGATACAGATTTTTGGATGAAAAGGAAGTGATACGACTTAAATATTTCCTTTAAATAAAAAAGGCTGCCCGATCAGATCGGGCAGCCTTTTTTATTTAATTTGGTTAATCCTTTATTTAGTTGCCATTAGTTTTGAAAAACCGTCATTGGTTTTTACAAAGAACTCAACTTTTGCAGTTGGGCTGATTCCAGACAGTTTATACAACTTTTGAAATCCTTTAACATTGTCCACATTTTCCTCGTAAATCAATCTATCATTTTCAAAAACCATGATAGACATGTCAGCAGGAAGCAGTGAATTGACCAAAAGTTTGTAGCTGTTGTTTTCCACTTTCTCCAATTTGGAATAAACCATAGGAGAAGCAGCGGCTGTTACTGAACCCATATTGATGGCCAAATGCTCCACCAAATGATTGGCACCAGAAACCTCTACATTATAGTTTCCTGGACTTACCTGTGAAAAATCATAGTATTTGGCGAAAGGATTCTTGGCTACGATTCTGTCTTTTTGTACCAAGGTTTGGTTCTCGTCATAAATTTTCACAGTTACGGGTCCTTCAGGATTGATTGCGTAACGCAACTGTATTTTGTTTTCATCCACCTTTCTAATGGATACCGGTGATGCTTCAGGGTTTTCTCCTGACTGGTAAGCATTGGCATTTACTGAAACGCCAATAGCAAGAATTAATGCAATGAATACTCTCATAGTAGTAATAATTAATAGGTTTAAGAAATTTCTGTGATTTAGACCTCTTGGGATTTTCCCAATTTTAAACAATGTGAGGCCGGCTATTTGTGGGGTGAAGTCAAAAAGATTACTGACTTCGATACAAACATAGCAGGAATTTCTATTATTTGCAAATATTTTAATAAATATGTTGTTTTATTAAATAATTGTTAATAAAATAAAATTAAAAATACATATTCAATAATTGAATGAAATTTCCTCGGAATCGATAGCATGAAAAACTAAAAATCAATTTCTAAACCTATTACCGAATAAAATTTTTTTTCAGTAATAT
>Ga0114946_10000678_pt1 | contig 22827 bp, 15 predicted proteins | sample WalLakDeSediment_FD_88676 | JGI IMG/M metagenome (GOLD analysis project Ga0114946, IMG submission 88676) | Lake sediment microbial communities from Walker lake, Nevada to study Microbial Dark Matter (Phase II) - Walker Lake 11/02/13 Deep Sediment | ecosystem: Environmental > Aquatic >...
CCAGCTCGAGACCGCCGAACGTGGCCGCGCGCCACGCGAGATCGACGACCGGTCGCTGCGCCGCACCGAGTCCGATCGTCCCAGCCACGCTGCCACCCGCGGCGGGCAGCGCCGCCAAGTCGCCCATGACGTCGGCGCGCCAGTCGGCGGGATCGATCGCCACCGACCAACCCTGCCAGCGGCCGGACCCCTCGATGGCCAGGCGGCCGGCGTCCGTCGTCACGCTCCAGGTCTCACCGCCGAGATCGACCACGCCGCCGCCGCTGAAGCGCTCCGCCGCCAACCCGACACCGAGTGCCAGCCGCGCGCCGAACAGGTCGCCTTCCGCCCGCAGCTCGCCGGTCGCGCGCGCCGGCCACCAAGCGGCGTCGCCGTCGAGGCGCGCGTCGGGACCCCTGGCCGCCCAATCGGCGCGGACGAGGGGGTCGCCGGCGCTGCCCGTCACCGTGAGCGCCGCCCGCCACGTCGCGGCCAGGCCGTCCCAGCGCACGTCCTCCGCCTCCAGGTTGGCCGCGATCGTGCCGGCGAGGGGTTCGCCGAACTCGCCGTCGAACGACAGCGGACCGCGCACGCGGCCGTCGATCGCCGTGTCGAGCAGGAGGTCGCGCAGATCGAAGTCGACGCGTGCCGAAGCCTCCACGCGGCCGTTCGGTCCTCCGACGCCGCCGGCCTCCAGCAGTCCGCCGGCCGTCGTCAGGCGCAGGTCATCGACCCGCCACGACCAGCCCACGGCGTCCCACGCGATGTCGACGTCGGCGCTCAGGCGCGGCTCCCGCAGGTACGGCAGCTCCTCCTCGAGAGACAGCTCGCGCAGCTCGAGATGCCCCTCGCCGAGCGCGCCGCGGAGTTCCGACCGCAGTTCGATGCCCGGCCCCGACAGCCGCGCCCGGATGGCCTCGGCGTCGGCCGTCAGTCGCCCGAGCGCCTCGCGGGGGCCGGCGAGCCGCAACTCGAGATCGGCATCGAGGCCCGAGGCGCCGTAGCCCACGGGGCCGCTGACGAACAGCGTCGACGCCGCCAGGGCGGCGACCGGCACGGCGAGATCGGCGTCACCCCGGACACCGGCGGTCGGGTCGGACGGGACGCGGAGCGACGCGCCGCCGATGGCGGCGCCGTCCAGCGACAGCGCCAGCGAAGCCGCGAGGTCGCCCGCGCCCGCAAGCTCGGCGGCGGCATCGAGCCGTCCCAGCGCCCCAGCGTCCCAGGCGCCCGTGAGGCGACCGCGGCCCGCCCAGCCCGCGTCGCCGTGCCAGCGCAGGCCGTCCGCCTCCAGCTCCACGAGCGGCAACTGGCCCGTCTCGCTGCGTCCGTCGATCGAGAGGGCGCCGTCCTGCCAAGTCAGCGCGAGCCCCCCCCAATCCAGTCGCCAGGCCGGCGAGGACACCAGCCTGGCGGCGAAGGCATCGTCGGTGAGGGCGACGGCGCCGCTGAGCGTCAGGGGGTCGAGCGGACCGACGAGGTGCGCCCGCCACGCCTCGTCTGCGTGCGCCACGTCGAGCCGTAGCCAAGGCGCCTCGCCGTCCCCGTTCGCCGGCAGGCCGACATGGGCCGCGAGCGCGAACCCGGCCACGGCAGCCTCGAGACTGGCCTCCAGCGCCGGGTCGAGACGCCAGGAGAACTCGGCGCCGAAATCGTCGGGTCCGCTGGCGCTGGCGCGGCCGGCCCGCCCGCCCGCCGCGTTCAGGCGCCAGAGGCCGTCGGCGCTCGCGAGCTCGAGCGCCACGCCGTCGGCATCCGTGCGGGCCTCGCCGTTCCAGGGGAGGTCGTCGATCCGGCCGGCGAGCGCCCAGCGCGTGGCGGGCCAGTCGCCCAGGTCGTCGCCGTTCACGCTCCAGGAGGTGGCCACGCCGGCCACGTCGGCCTCCGCCGTCAGGGCGACGCTCCGGCCGGCCGCCTCCAGGCGCGCGGCGACCGGTGCGCCGGCCTCCTGCGGCATGGACGCGTCGAGCCGCCCGTCGAGCGACCAGCCGTCGGCCGCGATCCTCGCCCGCAGTTCGCCGCGCGCGGCGAGATCGGGCAGCCGCGCCAGCCCGGGCGCTCGCGCCAGGTCGAGGTCCTCGCCGCGAGCGAACACCTCCAGCGTGCCGTCGGCGAGCGTCAGGCGCCCCGCGGCCCACGGCGCGGGGTCGGGCCTGGGTCCGTCGGGCGGCGCGTCGTGCGCCAACGTCCAGCGGCCGCTGGCCGTGGCCGCCGCCCCTGCGGCCTCGAGCGCCACCCTCAGTCCCGCGATGCGTGCCGTGCCGCTGAGCGACCAATCGTCGAGGTCGCCCGACCACCGTGCCGTCACGAGTTCGCCGCCGACGTCGAGCGCCCAGCCCGGGTCGTCCGGACGCAGCCGCAGCCAGGTCGGCACGTCCGCGAGGGTCACGGTCGCCGACAGCCCCGCGGGCCAGCTACCTGCGAGCCCGGCGGCGCCCGATAGCGCGAAGCCCTCGGGCCGCAGCTCGACCTCGGCGGCGAGCCGCGGCCACGACAGCGGGCCCAGTTCGCCAGCCGCCAGGTCGACCGTGCCGCCGAGGAGGCTCTCTGCGGCGGACGCGAGGAACGCGCCGCCGCCGCCGAGGCCGATGCCCGCGTCGTCGGCGAGCTGCCATGCGCCACGCCAGGCGATGGCGGGGCCGAGCGTCACCGGCCCCTCCGCCCAGGCACGCAGCGGGCCCAGACCCGCACTCGCCTCGAGGGTGGGCGCCTCGCCACCGACGAGCCGAGCGGTGGCGTCGGCGCCGGCGAACGAGGCGGTCACGTCGAGAGCGCCGTCGATGTCCGACCCGGTTGCGGCACGGCCGAGGGCGAGCGCGAGCCCGCCGTCGATCGTGAACGCCAGATCGGTGCGCCGGACCAGCGGGGCGAGCCGTGCCCGCTCGGCCTCGATCTGGAGCCGGCCCTCGGGGTCGAGGCTGGCGCGCCAGTCCGCGCCGGTCGCCTCACCACCGCTGGGCGTCCAGGTGAGAGCGACGGGGCGGTCCTCGCGGTCGCGCCAGGCGGCGCGTACCTCGAGCGGCGCCCCGGGTGCCCACCTCAGCGTGCCCGTGAGCTCGCCGGCGAGCGCCGCCTCGCCATCGGCGGCCAGCAGCGGGCTGGCCACCGAGGCCCAGCCCGCGACCGGCCCGGCGAGCGTTCCCGCGACGCCGTCGAGGTCCCCAACGACGTCCGCGCGGCCACCGGCGCGGAGTTCGAGCGTCGCCTCGAGCTCCCCGGCGGGGCGTTCGGCCGACCAGCCGATGCGCCCCGTGACGCGGGCCGGCCCGCCTCCCCACGACAGGCCGAGGTCGACCTGCGCGTCGAGGCGTGGCTCCGCGAGGTCGAACGTGGCGCGCGACGCGCCGAACTCCGCCTCGCCCACGCCGGCTTCCGTCAGCCGCAGGCGCCACGGCTGCGGCTCGACCCTCACGCCCGCCGCACCCCAGCCCGGCCACGTCCCGGCGCCAGACGCGCCATCGGCGTCGATGCGCAACACGGCGAGATCGCCCCAGGAGAGCGTTCCCAGGAGCGGCTCCGCTGCGCCTGGTCGCCACTCTCCGGTGGTCAGCAGGGGCAGGCCGGCGAGCTCGCTCGCCGCGTCCCAGGTGGCCGCCGTCCCGTCACCGGCCAGGGCGATCGTGGACGGCCAGGGTGCCGCCAGGGCCAGCGTCGCCTCGCCGCGCGGCAGGTTCTCCCGGTCGGTCTCCCACTCCGCGGCGAGGCTCGCCACGCCGGCGAGCTCGACCCAGCCGCGCAGCGCGATCCCGAGATCGAGATCGCCGGCGACGTCGAGCCGCCCGCCGGGCTGCCAGTTGCCGTCCAACCGCTCGCCGCCGCTCACGATCGACCCCCTCAGCGAGCCATCGCCCCAGTCGGCGCTGGCGACCAGCTCAGGCAGGGTGACGGTGGCGGCCAGGGTGGAGAACGTGCCCTGCGCGTCGAGGATCCCGGGCCGCCCGAGCCAGGTGACGGGCGCGGCGTCCACGGTCCAGGCGCCGCCGGCATCCGACGTCAATCGCCAGCGGTCCTCGTCGCCGCTCGCCGTCCAGCCGTCCGGCCGACCCTCGATCCGCCAGGTGACGCCATCTGCCGCGCTCCAGAGCGGCTCGCTACTGCCTGGCAGCTGCGGTCCGGCGGCGAGGGTCGTGCGCGCATCGGCCGACCAACCGTCCGGGCTCCCGCGCGCCGCGATCGGCCCGAAGGCACCTCGCAGCGCGCCGCCCAACCGCAGCTCGTCGATGTCGGCGGTCCAGTCGCCGCCGTCGATCTCGAGGGCCACGGGTCCGAGGCGGCCGCCGCCCTGCAGCCGCCCGCCCACGAGCGTGGCGGTCGCCCGGCCACGGAGGTCGATCCCTGGCAGGAGTTCTCGGAGGTCCAGGTCGCCGATGCGTGGCGTCACCGCGCCGTCGCCGGTGACCTCGAGGTCGATGCTGGGCGCGCTCAGGTCGCCGCCCAGCCTGACCACCACCCGCGCCGCACCGGTCGCCAGCTCGTCGGGCGCCACCCAGGTGACGCCGCCCTCGACGCTCGCCCCGGCGGACGGCACGGTGGCGAAGGCGCCCGTGACGCCGCCGCCCCAGGCGCTGCCGTCGACGTAGGCCTGCAGGCCCTCGGCATCGAGCACCACGTCGGCCGCCAGCCACCACGGATCCTGGCCGGCGCGCGCCGTCGCGCGGCCGCGCACGGGCCCGTCACCGGTCGTCCAGGTGGCGACGACCGCCTCGACCGGCACGCCGAGCACGCGCAGTGGACCTGCCTCCACGCTCCAGTCGGTCGGGCCGTCGCGGTCCTCGGTGCGCAGTCGCAGCGCCCCATCGCCCCAGCGGCCGTCGATCGCCAGCGACAGTCCCCGTGCCGTGTCGTACGCCAGCCTCAGGTCGTCCACCGCCAGCGGGGCGCCAAGCCAGTCGCCTGCGGCGGTCACGTCCGCCGCGACCAGCGCCTCGGTCCAGCCCTCGGCCGCCACGCTGGCCCGCACGATGCCGGCGTCGGCGCCCGGGAGTCCGGGCGCGCCCAGGAGCTCGACCAGCGCGCGGCTGGTGTCCGTCAGCGGCGCCTCCACGGTGGCGGTCGCCTGCCAACGCGCGCGGGCGAGGTCCACCGTCCCGCCAGCGTCGAAGCGGCCGCCGACGATGGTGCCAGCCAGCGCGGCCTCGATCACGTCGCCCTGCCAGGCGATGGGGCCCGTGATGTCCGTCGCGGGCGTGCCGAGGGCGTCGACGGCGCCGCTCTCGACGTCGAAGCGGCCGGCGGTGAGGCCCGGCGCGATGGTGAGCTCGCCGCGTAGGGTGCCGGCCTCGATGCCGGGCCACCAGTGGCGAGCCACGCGGGCGTCGCCGCGCGCGAGCGCCACCTCGTAGGTATCGTCGCCGAGGCGACCGCTCACGGTCCCCGCGACGCGCCCCTCGGCGGTCACCAGCGTGGTGGACACCTCCCAGCGCCCGTCGTCGGCGCTCGTCGCCTCCAGGCGCTCGATGCTGAAGTCGGGGAGGTCGAACGGGACCTCGGCGATCCGCAAGTCTGCGACGTCGAGCCTCGCCCCATCGATGCGCACCCGAATGGCGGCGGGTTCGCCGCCCGCCGGCGGCACGCTCAGCCTGCCCACCTCCACGTCGCCGGCGAGTCCCTCGACGTCGAGGCGCAGGGGCAACTCGCCGACGACGAGCGCCGGCAGGAACCAGCTGACCGAGACGGATGCCGCGTTCACGTCCAGGCCGTCTGCCACGAGGCGCGGCTCGGTCAGCGTCAGGCCGCGGAACGCGTAGCCGGAGATCGCGGCGAAGCTGAGGGTGGCGTCGGCGCTGGCGGCCGAATCGACGAGCAAGGAACCGAGGGTGCCGCGCAGCCACGACGAGTTGGGGAGCCAACCCAGCGTGAAGGCCAGCGCCGCGAACAGCGTGAGGGTGGTGAGGGTTCGTCGTCGCATCCGGTGTCGGTTCGGGCAGGGTCGGCGTCGCTCCCACGCGCTTGCGACACGCGACGAGGCCCGTCCTGGTCGCCACCCTACCATCGGCGCATGAGGGGCCTGAGGTAGCATGTGGGCATGACCGACGCCAGCGACGTGCGCGCCACCATCCTCGTCCGAGGACGGGTCCAGGGGGTCGGCTACCGGGCCTTCGTCCGCCGCCATGCCCTCGACCTCGGTCTCGCCGGCCACGCGGAGAACCTCGCCGACGGCCGCGTGGAGGTGCTGCTCGAGGGCGATCGCCGCGAGATCGAGCACGCCCTCGTCGCCCTGTCCCAGGGACCGGCACACGCGGCGGTCGAAGCGCTCGAGGTCGCCTGGAGCGAGGCGGCGGGCCTGCATGGCTTCCATGTCCTGTGACGCCTCGTCGGCCTTGGGCGCGGGGGCGTCGCGTCCGGCGCCGCTCGCGCCTGCGGTCCTCGCACGGGTGCCGGGCATGATCGGCGAGATCGGCCGCGCGCGTGCGGCGGACATGGCGGGCGAAGTGACCTCCCGTGCGCCCGACGCGCCCATCGCCGCCGCGTCGGTCAGCGGGTTGCGCGACGCCATTGGCGGGCGCGCGGAGCGGGGCCTGCTTCCCGCCGTGGTGGCCGAGGTCAAGCGCGCCTCGCCGTCGCTTGGCGCGATCGCTGACCTAGACCCGCTCGCTACGGCGCGCGCGTACGCGGCCGCGGGCGCGGCCGCGGTCTCGGTGCTGACGGAGCCGCACCGGTTCGGCGGCGCACTCGCCCACCTCCGTGCGGTGGCTGCGGCGGTGCCGGTCCCCGCGCTGCGCAAGGACTTCGTCGTCGATCCGCGCCAGGTCGAGGAGGCCGCGCTTGCGGGCGCGCGAGCGGTGCTGTTGATCGTCGGCCTGCTGGGGGAGGCTGTCGCGCCCTACCTTCGGTACGCGCGGTCGCTGGGCCTCGACGCGCTCGTCGAGGTGCACGACGAGGCCGAGCTGGACGTGGCGGTCGCCGCGGGCGCGCGCCTGGTCGGGGTCAACAACCGTGACCTGCGCAGCCTCGAGATCGATCCCGCGGTGGCGCCGAGGCTCATCCAGGCCGGCCGACGGCTCGCCCCGGAGGCGACCTTCGTCGCGGAGTCCGGCTACCGCGACGGCGGTTCGATCGCGCGTCTGGCCGGCATCGCGGACGCGGTGCTCGTCGGCAGCCACCTCGCCGGGAGCGGTGACCCGGGCGGCACGCTGACCGCGTTCCTAGCGGCGGCGCGGCGGGCGCACGGCGCCGGAGACCGCGCGTGAGCCGGCGCGTGCTCGTGACCGGCGCTTCCAGCGGCATCGGCGCCGCCGTCGTCGCGGTCCTCGCCGATCACGGCTGGCGGGTGCTGGCCACCGGGCGCGACCGCGGGCGCTGATGCCCACGCTGCGCGCCTCGCGGGGTCAGGTGGTGTTCGTCAACTCGGGCGCCGGGCGCCGCGCGAACCCCGGATGGGGCGGTTACGCCGCCAGCAAGTTCGCCCTGCGGGCCATCGCCGACGCGTGGCGCGCCGAGGAGGCGGACCGCGGCGTGCGCTTCACCAGCGTGTACCCGGGGCGGACGGCCACGCCGATGCAGCGCGCCGTCTTCGAGGCGGAGGGCCGCGCCTACGACGCGGCCGGCAGGGCGCATGGCGGCGGCGTGCCGGACGGTGTCGCTCCGGTCGGCGCGGTGGCGGAGGCGATCCGCCAGGCGCTGGAGGCTCCGCCAGCCACGACGTGGACCGACCTCGACGTGCGTGCCGTGTGAGGTTCGCGCGCAGCAGGCTGAGCACACACGGTGCTAGGCTCGCGCGGATGCGCACACCGAGCGACGACCCTCTCGCAACCGTCCTGCCCAACGGGCTGCGGATCGTCGTCTCTGGCATGCCCGGGCGCGCGACCGTGAGCGCCCACCTACGCTGGCCGCTGGGAACGGCGGGCGACCCCGCCGACGCGCAGGGCGTCGCCGTCGTCCTCCACGAGTGGCTGCAGCGCGGTGCGGGTGAGCTCGATGCCCATGCCTACGCGGACGCATTCGATCGCTTCGGTGCGCGACGGTGGGGCAGCGTCGGGCGGGAGCACGCGACCCTGGGCGTCGCCTGCCTGGCGCGAGACGCGGCGCACGTGCTACCCCTGCTGGCGGCCGCAGTGGCGGCACCGCGGCTCGAGGACGAGGAGTTCGAGGGCGCACGGCAGCTCGCCCTGCAGGAGCTCGCTGCGGCGGCGGACTCGCCCGGAGAGCGCCTGCTGGAGACCGCGGTCGCCGCGCGTTACGTGGGCGAACACGGCCGCAGCGCGTACGGTGTCCGTGCGCACCTCCAGCGCCTGGCTGCCGCCGGCGTTCGGGCCGTGGCCCCCGCGCGGCTGGCGCCGGAGTGCGCGGTCCTCGCGCTGGCCGGCGGTGCCGACGCCGCCGCCCTGCTCGACGCGGCCGCGGGCGCCTTCGCGGGCTGGCGGGGTCGGGCCGCACCGGTCCCGGACCCCCGTCCCCGTCCCCGCACCCGGGTGCACCGCGGCGGCCACGGCGGGCAGACGCACGTCGCGCTGATCGAGACGGCGGTGCCGCCGCGAGCCGCGGGCTGGACCGAGCAGGCGCTCGCGATGACCGCGCTCGCCGGCGCGACCGCCGGGCGGCTGTGGACCGTCGTCCGCGAGGAGCGCGGGCTCGCGTACGACGTCGGCTCGGCCGTCCACGTGATCGACGGCGACGCGTTCCGCCTCACCCACGCGGTGACCGCTCCCGAGCGGGCGAGCGAGGCGATCGCCGTCCTGCTCGACGAGCTCGAGCGCAGTCGCGGCGGGCTCGATGCCGGCGAGTTGCGCCGGGCCCAGCTGTTGCTCAGATCGTCCGTCGTCTTCGAGTCCGAGACGAGCGGCGGGCGCGCGGCGCGGCTCGCGAGCGACGTCGTCCGTTTCGGCCACCCGCGGCCCGTCGAGCGGATCGAGGCGGCGATCCAAGGCGTCACGCTGGCCGGCGTCAACGCCTTCCTGGCCTCCAGGCCACCCGTCGCGGCGACCGTCGTGACGACCGGACCGTCGCCCACGGGCGCGTGGGCCGCGTGAGCGCGGCGGGTTTCGACCACCTGACCCTGCCGAACGGGCTTCGCCTCCTGGGCGAGCGTAGCGATGCACGCTCGGTCGCGGTCGGCCTCGCGTTCGACGTCGGTGCGCGGGACGAGGGCGCCGACGAGTCGGGCGCCGCCCACTTCCTCGAGCACCTGGCGTTCAAGGGCGATCGCGGCCACCGCGCCGACGACGTCAACCGCGCGTTCGACGAGCTGGGCGCCCGAGTCAACGCCACCACCAGCCACGACCGGACCCTGTTTTACGGCGCGGCCCTGAGCCAACTGCGCGCGCCGCTGACGGCGCAGCTCCTGGCGCTGGCGCGCCCCGCGCTGCGGCGCGAGGACGTCGACATGGAGCGCCGGGTCGTCCTGGAGGAGATCGGCATGGCCGAGGACCAGCCCGAGGACCGGGCCTGGGAGCGAGGCGCGCGGCTCTTCTTCGACGGCCACCCGCTTGGCGCGCCGGTGCTCGGCACGCGCGCGTCGCTGGCCGCGCTCGACCCGCCGCGGCTGCGACGTTTCCATCGCCGCTGGTACCGCAGCGACCGGGCCCTGGTGGTCGTCGCCGGCGCCTACGACTGGAACGAGGTCGTCGAGGGGGTGCGCGCGGCGACGGAGGACTGGACGCCCGGTGGGGCTACCCGCGTCCACCCGGGCTGGAGACCGCACCAGGGAGCGGCGGAGGAGCGCGGATCCGGGTTCGAGCGCACGCGCCTCTTGTGGTTCGCCCCGGCCCCTAGCGCGCAGGACCCCGCGCGGATCGCCGCCGCCCTGCTCGCCCGAATCGTGGGCGACGACGACAACGGCCGGCTGTTCTGGGCGTTGGTCGAGCCGGGCCTGGTCGACGACGCCGCGCTGTGGTTCGACCCGGCCGACCGCGTCGGCAGCTTCCAGGCGGCCGCCACCACCGACGACGGGTCCCGAGACCGGGTCGTCGAGACGGTCGACGCGGTGCTGTCGCGCTTCGATCGCGAGGGCCCGACGGACGACGAGTGGGCCCGCGCGCAGCGGGCGCTTGCCACCGACGTGACGCTCGCCGCGGAGACGCCGCTGGGACGCGTCGCGGAGTTGTCCGACGCCTGGCTCGACCGGGGCGAGGCCGAGACGGCTTCGGCGACGGTCGCGCGCATCCTCGCGACCCCCCCGTCGGCGGGGCGCGAGCTGCTGGAGCGGGCGCCCTTCTCGGCGTCCTTCCGCTACGAACTGCGCCCTGCCGACGTGAGCTGAATCCGCGGTGAAGGCCGACGGTCGCGCTGCTCATGCTCCCGCGGTTACCCTGGGCGCATGAACGCTTCTGGCCGTCACCCGCGCCCGCCGATGCGGTCGATCCTCGTCCTGATGGCGTTGGCCGCCGTCTCCGCGGGTTGGGCGCAGAGCGGCATCGCCGAACTCGAGGTGACGGCCTTCGGCCGGCAACGCATCGACCTGGCCAGCGGTCGGACGGTCCTGGAGGACGGCGGCCAGTTGATCGAGCGCGGCAGTGGGGTGCGCCTGGTCGCCGCGTGGATCGCCTACGCCGAGGGCATCGAGGTGTCCGCGCGCGACGTGTCGATCACGGGCGATCTGGGGGTCGTCGAGGCGCCGTCCGTCGTGATCGATCTCGTGGCCTCGAGGCTGACGGCGAGCGGGGGGGTGGCGTGGCGGCGCGCGGGCCTACAGGTGACGGGCGAGACGCTGTGGTTCGACGCCGCCGCCGGCATCGTGGGCCTGCTGGGTGGTGTCGACGCGGTCGAACCGGTCGCGTCGGCCGCCGAGGTGTGGATCGAGCTCGAGGGCGGCCGGGCGTTGCTGGTGGGCCCCTACACGTACGCCGACGGACCCCTGGTGCTGCGGGGTGGCGCCGGCGCCGGCCTCCAGCTGGACGCCGGCGATACGGAGGAGGGCGTCGTGTACGACGCGAGCACGGCGGTCGACCCGCGCTGGCTGGCGGCGGTGGCCGCGGCGCGCGCGGCGTGGGAGGCGGCATCCGAAGAGTGATCCGCGGGGTGGTCCTGGCGTGGACGGCGTGGGCGACGCTCGCCACGGGGCTCGCGTTGGCGTCTGGCGGGACCGTGCCAGACGCTTGCGTCGCGGTCGACGGCGGCGCGGAGCTGACGGTGGAAGGGCTGGGTCGGGCGGTGTTCGCCGGCCTGAGCACCGACCGCGTCCGGGACGAGGCGCTGCTGAGCGGTGGTGTGTGCGTGGAGTTCAGCGCCATCGGCGGCGTCTTGCGGAGTGAGAGGCTCACGGTCTCTGGCCTGGGCGACGGCGTCGCGCTGGCGGCCGCGGACGTCGTGTTCCAACTCGACGAGTGGACGATCGCGGCCGACCTGCTCGAGGCGGACGTCGCGGGCGCCGTCCTCTTGGGGGTCACGCTGACGTCGCCCGAGGCCGTCGCCCTGGCGGAGGGTTTGCGCGTCGACCTGGTGTCCGGGACGATCGCCGCGTGGGCGCTGCGGCTGGTGACGGAGACGCTGTGGGTGGTCGCCGATGCGGCGACCCTCGACGGCGATCGCGTTGCGCTCGACGGCGTGGGGCTGACGACCTGCGACTGCCCGCCGTCCGACGCGAGCGTGCGCCTCGAGGCGCGGGCCGCCGAACTCGACCTCGCCCTGCCGAGCGTGACCCTCCACGGCGCCGACCTCGTCGTGGGGGCGCTGCGCTGGGCGCTTCGCGATCCCTGGTCCTTCGACGCCGAGAACCTGTCGGTCCCGCTGCCACCGATCTCGTTGTTCGAAGACCCCGAGGGCCGCCGCGGCACGCTCGTGGGTGTCGCCGAGCAGGCGGTCGCGCCGGGTGTGCGGCTCGCCTGGGACGTCGGCCTCGGGAGCGACGAGCGCCCGCCGGACCTGTCGCTGCGTGTCGCCGCCCGCGCCGGCGACGCGAGCGTCGACGTCACCGGCGCCAGCGACCGCCTGCGCGTCGCGTGGCGGGTGGCCCGTCCCGTGGCGCCGGGCTGGACCGTGGCCTACGCACAGCGGCTGGAGGGCGGCGCCTGGGACGAGCCGGTCCGCGACCAGAGCGTGACCGCGGGGTGGTCGCGGACCTGGTCCGGACCGGCCGCGGGGGTGGAGGCCATCGAGGTCGCCGCGTCGACGTTCGGCGCCCTGACGGCCCAGACGCTCGCCGGCGCGGAGGCCGTCGGGACGCGGCTGGGCGGTTCGCTGAGGATCCGCGTCGGCGGCGAGGCCACCGGCGGCTGGCGCCCCGCCCTGGAGGTCGCCGCGGGCGCGACCGGCTACCCGGCCGGCGGCGGGCCTCAGGCCTGGGTGTCCGTCGCCCCAAGGGCCACGCTGACGGTGGGCGGCGTGCGCCTGGACGTCGAGCACCTCTCGCGCTGGGTCTGGGGCGCGTCGCCCTTCGGCGTGACGGTCGACCGGTTGGGTCCCCTGCACCGCAGCGACGTGCGCGCCGCGGTCGCGGGCGACCGGAGCGAGAGCGATCTCGGTCCGTCCGATCTGGCGGCGCGGGTCCGCTGGGACTGGCGCGCCGACCCGCTGCGGCCGGGTCGGTCGATCGGGCTCGAGCGCCTCGACCTGAGCGGCTCGACCTCCGGCGCCGCGTGGGGTGGCCGCCTCAGCGTGCGCGCCGACGCCGGCCTGGCCGGCGCCATCGACCCGAGACCGGGCCGGACCTCGTCGCTTGGCGCCACCGTGGCATGGCAGCGGGATGGCTGGGAACTCGGCACGCGGCTGCGGCTCGATCCGGTGGCGCCCGGCTGGCCCTGGCGCGAGGCGACGGTGTTCGCGGCGCTGCCCATCACGACCGGCGACTGGTGGTGGCGACCGTATCTGGCGGTCGACCTGGCGTCGTTCGCTCGTGAGCCGGCGCATTGGTGGGTGGGCCACGGCCTGGACCTGGCGTGGACCAGCGACTTCGGGGTGCTCGATCTCGGCTACCGCTACGACGATGGGATCGGCCTGCGGCTGAACGTCGGGGTGCGTTTCGAGTCTCGCCCGCTCGAGCTGGCGCGGCTCGATCCCGTCACCGAGGGGCGACCGTGAGCGGGCGCCGTGCGGGACCTACGGTAGAGTGCCGACGCGGATGAGGACGTCTTGAGTCGCATCGACCGCTACCTGCTGCGCGAGGCCTGGCCACCGTTCCTGTTCGGCACCCTGCTGTACGCGGGGTTGGCGGTGGTGGGGGCGACGCTGCCCCGGCTGCAGTGGATCGTCGGGACGCCGGTCGCCGAGCTCGCCTGGTGGCTCCTGACGCTGCTGCCGCAGGCGCTGGTGCAGACCGCGCCGGTGGCGCTGGTACTCGCCGTCCTCCTAGCCTTCGGCCGCCTGACCACCGATCACGAGCTGACGGCGATCCAGGCGGGCGGCGTGCCGACCGCGCGGGTCACGAGCGTGTTCGTCGGGATCGGCGTGAGCCTTGCGGTCGCGGCGCTGGCCTTCAACCAGTGGCTGGTGCCGGCGTCGAACGCGGCGGCGGCCGACGTCTACTGGCAGCTGACCGCGGGCCGCACCGGCCTGTTCCGACTGGCCGCCCAGCGCGTACCGATCGACGGCTTCACCCTGCGGTTCGATCGCCTCGAGCGCGACGGCACCCTGCGCGACGTCCGCGTCGAGCGCTGGGACGGGGACGTGTACACCTTGCTGCGCGCCGAGCGCGGCCGGTTCGAGGGCCAGGACCTGGTCCTGTTCGACCACCGTACCCAGCGCTTCGACCTCTCGGCGCTCGACGCCCCCGCGGCCGATGCGAGCGAGCTGCTCCGCGCGCTGGTCCGCCTCGACGCGCGCTCGGCGGGCCTTGACGCGCCGCTGGTCGTGTCGACCGGCGTCGACGAGGCCGAGCTCGTCGCGCGCTTCAGCGCCGGCGGCTTCGAGGATCCGCGCTCGGTCACCCGCCTGTGGGCCGACGCCCGCAACCCCGACCTCACCGCCGTCGAGCGCCGCGAGGCGACCGTCCTGGGGCACCGCAAGCTGGCCGAGCCGGCGTCGAACGTCGCCCTCCTGCTGGCAGCGCTACCCCTGTCGATTGCCTTCGCGCGCTCGCGGGCGGTGGCCTTCGGCCTGGCACTGCTGGTCACGCTCGCCTGGTACCTGCTGTACACCTTCGGGCAGCTGCTGTCGCTGACCGGGGTGGTCGCGGCCTGGGTCGGCCCGTGGTCGGCCAACCTGCTCTTCGCGGGCCTCGGTCTGCTGTGGCTGTGGAGGCGCGGTGCGCGCCGCTGACCGCGTCACCCACGGGCCGCAGCCTGCCACCCGCGTGGTAGACTCTGCGGCTCAGATGGAGGCCCTCAAGACCGGCCTGTTGGAGGCGACCGCCTACCTGCCCAAACGGGAGCGATCCCGGGTCGCGGAGGCCTTCGACGTCGCCGAGCGCGCCCACCGTGGTGACGTCCGGCGGTCGGGGGAGCCCTACATCACGCACCCGGTCGCGGTCGCCGAGTTGCTGGCGGAGATGCTCCTCGACAGCGACGCGATCATCGCCGGCCTGCTGCACGACACCGTGGAGGACACGAGCCTCACCTTCGAGGACGTCGAGTCGGGCTTCGGCGCCGCGGTCCGGCGGATCGTCGAGGGCGAGACGAAGATCTCCAAGCTGGCGGTCCGCGCGTACGAGGACGAGCAGGCGGAGAACCTGCGCCAGATGCTGCTCGCGATGGTCGGCGACGTGCGCATCATCCTCGTGAAGCTCGCCGACCGCCTGCACAACATGCGGACGCTGGCCTCCATGCCCCACGCGAAGCAGCAGCGCATCGCGCGCGAGACGCTGGAGATCTTCGCCCCGCTGGCGCATCGCTTGGGAATCAACCACATCAAGAACGAACTCGAGGACCTCTCGTTCAGCTACCTCGACCCTGACCGTTGGGAGCAGCTCTCGCGGCAGGTGCGCATGCGCAGCGCCGAGCGCGAGGCGTACGTCGATGCCTCGATCGAGGCGCTCGAGACCCGTCTGAAGGCGGAGGGCCTGCGCTTCGAGCTGGCGGGCCGTTCCAAGCACCTCTACAGCATCCACCGCAAGATGCTGCGCGACGGCAAGAACCTCGATCAGATCTTCGACCTGATGGCGATCCGCGTCATCCTCGATACCGACGGCCCGAACGCGGGGAGCGACGACGAGGAGAAGGCCGCCTGCTACCGCGCCCTGGGCATCGTGCACAGCCTCTGGACGCCGATCCCCGGTCGCTTCAAGGACTACGTGGCCGTGCCGAAGCCCAACGGCTACCAATCGCTGCACACGACCGTCATCGGCCTGCAGGGTCAGCCGATCGAGGTGCAGATCCGCTCGCGACGCATGCACGAGGTCGCGGAGTTCGGCGTCGCGGCGCACTGGGCCTACAAGCAGGGCATCGACGACGTCGGCGAGGTCCAGAAGCGGCTCTCGTGGATGCAACAGCTGCTGGACGTCGACACCGACGCGGATTCGGCAGGCGCGTTCGTCGACGCGGTCAAGACTGACCTGCTCGCCGAGCGCGTCCTGGTGTTCACGCCTGCCGGCGACGTCGTCAACCTGCCGCGGGGGTCGACGCCGCTCGACTTCGCCTACCAAGTCCACACCGAGATCGGCCACCGCTGCGTGGGTGCGCGGGTCAACGGCGAGATCGTCCCGCTGGCGTACACCCTGCAGACCGGCGACCGGGTCGAGGTGCTGACCAACCGCAGCCAGAGCTACGGGCCATCGCCTGACTGGCTCCAGCTGGCGACCACGCGCTCGGCGCGCCAGAAGATCCGCCACTGGTTCCGGTCGCGCGAGCGGGCCGGCCTCCTCGAGGCGGGCCGACGCACCCTCGAGCGCGCCCTAAGGCGCCGCCAGCTGCCGGTCGCGGCGAGCACCACCAAGGCGAAGCTGGACGCCGCTGCGCGTCAGCTGCTCAAGTCCGACGCGGCCGACGACCTGCTCCTGGCGCTCGCCGCCAAGCGGGTGCAGGTGAAGCAGGTGATCGACCTGCTGGCGCCCGTCACGGCCGCCGAGCCGGCGCCCACGCCCGCGTTGGCGCGGAGCCAGGCCCGCAGGTCCGTGTCCGGCGTGTTCATCGAGAACATGGACGCGCCCGCCAAGCTCGCCCAGTGTTGTGGCCCGGTACGCGGTGACGACGTGATCGGCTACATCACGCGCGGCCGCGGGGTCACGGTCCATCGCGTCGACTGCCCGAACGTCAAGCACCTCATGCAGGCGGAGCCGGAGCGCTTGGTGCAGGTCACCTGGGAGGCGCCGGCCGGTGAGGTCTTCGCCGTCGACTTCGAGATCCAGGGCGTGGACCGTCCCGGCCTGCTCAAGGACGTGCTCGACGTGCTGGCGGCGATGAACAAGTCGGCGACGCGGGTGGCGGCCGACGTCCAGAGCAGCACCAAGGCCCGCATCCACGTGCGCATCGACGTCAAGGACCAGGGCGAGATCGAGTTCATCAAGCAGAACGTGGCGCGCATCGCCGACGTCACCCGCATCTACCGTTCACGGCCGGGGTTGAAGGCGTGAGGCGGGCACCCTCGGTGCTGTTCGTCTGCACCGGCAACATCTGTCGCTCGCCGACCGCGGAGGGCGTGATGCGCTCGCTGCTGGAGCGCTCGGGCCTGGCCGGCGTGGTGGACTCCGCAGGGACGATGGGTTACCACGTCGGCGAGCCGCCGGACCCGCGCAGCCAGGCGGCGGCCGCCGCCCGCGGCTACGACCTGTCGCCGCTACGCGGCCGGGTGGTGGGAGAGGACGACCTCGATCGCTTCGACCACGTGTGGGTGATGGACCGCGGCCACCTCAACCGGCTACGGGCGCGCTTCGGCGACCGACCCAACGTGCGCCTGTTCCTGGAGGCGACCGCCCCGGACGGGGTGAGGGCGCGCGAGGTTCCCGACCCGTACGCCGGCGATGCAGCCGGTTTCGAGCGCGTGTTGGACCTGATCGAGGCAGGCTGCCGGGCGGCGGTGGACGGCTGGTCTACGTCGGCGTCCTCGTCCGAGGACGTGGACGCCGATGGCGCCGGCTGACACGAAGGCCCCGCCGGAGGTCCGCGGCACCTGACGATCACCCCTTAAGGCTGCTTCTTCCGACCTGACCTGGTTCGGGGGTCGCCACCGCGCGGTTCCGACGGGGCCCGCGCAGCGTACCACGGCGGTCCGGAGGCGCAAACGGCGCCGACGCGAAAGCGGCGCGGGCGCACAAGCGGGGCCGCCGCGAACGCGCGTCCAGCGGTCAGCCGCCGTGCGGCCTGGCAGCCTCGGCGACGGCGGCGCGCAGGGCATAAGCGACGTGCGACTGGGCCTCCTCGTCGAGCGTCGGGTAGATCGGCAGAGAGAGAACCTCGGCGGCGGCGCGGCGGGCGTGGGGGAGGTCGCCGTGGGCGCGTCCGCCGTACCGGTCGAGGGTCTCGGGGTAGTACACCATCGAGGCGACCCCCCGCGTGCGCAGGCCCTCCGCGACGGCGTCGCGCCGCCCGTCCGGCAGCCGCAGGGTGTACTGGTGGTAGACGTGCCCCGGGCCTGGGCGCGGCGTGACGACCCCGTCGATGTCGGCGAGCAGCGTGTCGTAGCGGGCCGCGACCCGGCGGCGGGCCTGCGTCCAGGCGTCGAGGTGCGGCAGCTTGACCCTCAGCCAGGCGGCCTGCAGCGCGTCGAGCCGCGAGTTGTACCCGGGCTCGAGGTGGTGGTAGCGACGCTCGCTGCCGTGGTTGCGCAGCCGCCGGGCGTGGGAGGCGACCTCGTCGTCGTCCGTGGTCAGCAGGCCACCGTCCCCGAGGGCGCCGAGGTTCTTGGTCGGGTAGAAGGAGAAGGCGGCGGCGTGGCCGAGCGCGCCGGCCGAACGGCCGCTCGGTGGGGAGACTTCGCCGTTTTCGCCGATCGGTGCGATGGCCCGTGCGCCGAAGGCCTGCGCCGCGTCTTCGAGGACGCGCAACTCGTGGCGCAGCGCGATCCGGTTCAACTCGTCCATCGCCGCCAGTTCGCCGTACAGATGCACCGGGAGGATCACCCGCGTGCGCTCGGTCACGGCCTCGGCGACCGCGTTCGGATCGAGCAGGAAGCCGTCGGGCGAGAGGTCGACGAAGACCGGCACGGCGCCCAGCAGCAGCACGGTCTCGCTGGTCGCGAAGAACGAGAACGGGGTGGTGATGACCTCGTCGCCGGGCCCGACTCCGAGGGCGCGGAGCCCGATCGTCAGGGCGTCGGTACCGGAGTTGAGGCCGACGGCGTGGCGCACCCCGAGGTAGTCCGCGGCCTCCCGCTCGAAGGCCTCGACCTCCGGGCCGAGCACGAACTGGCCCGACGCGAGCGCCCGTCGCCAGGCGGCGTCGAGGTCGGGCCGCAGCGGTTCGAGCTCCGCGGCGAGGTCGAGGAGCGGGACGGTCCGTGGATCGGCGTGGGACACGCGGCATGCTACCAGCGCCGATGTGGTGTGATGGCGCGCGTCCGCCGTCGCTGCGCGTCAGCCGCCGCAGCTCGGCGGGCCTCGATCGAGAGCGGCCGAGGGACCTGGCCCCACGACGCCGCAGCAACCAGCCTCCATCCAGGCGGGTGCTCACTCCAGCCGGCCGCGCGGGCGACGATCGCGGCGCGCCGGGAAGATCGGAGAAGAGATGCCGGTCCGCAGCCCCCTCGAGTCCGAGCCCACGCTGGGCTTCGCCACGCGCGCCGTGCACGCCGGGACGCCGCCGGACCGCGTGGCCGGCAGCCGGGCCCAGCCGATCCACGCGACCTCGAGCTACGTGTTCGAGAGTGCGGCCCACGCGGCGGCCCTCTTCGCGGGCGAGGCTCGCGGGAACCAGTACGCGCGCATGCACAACCCCACCGTCGACGCGTTCGCCGAGCGCATGCGCGAGCTCGAGGGCGGTGCGGGTGCCGTCGCGTTCGCCTCCGGGCAGGCGGCGTCGGCCGCCACGCTCCTCGCGCTCACGCGCCCGGGCGCGCGGGTGGTGCTGTCGCGGGAGGCGTTCGGCGGCACCTTCTCGTTGTTCCGCAAGTGGTTGGAGCCGTGGGGCGTCCGCGTGACCACCGTGCCCCCGACGCCCGCGGCGGTCGCGGACGCCCTAGGCGATGACGTCGTCGCCGTGTGGGTCGAGACGATCGCCAACCCCAGCGGCACGGTGCCCGACCTCCCCGCCCTGGCCACGCTCTCCCACGCCGCGGGCGCCCCGCTGGTCGTCGACAACACCTGGGGCTGCGGCGGGTTCCTCTGCCGGCCCCTCGAGCACGGGGCCGACGTCGTCGTGCACTCGGCAACGAAGTGGATCGGCGGGCACGGCGCGTTCGTCGGGGGCGTCGTCGTCGACGGTGGCGCCTTCGCGTTCGAGGCCGCACGCTTCCCGGCCTACCACGCTCGCGACGCGCGCGGCCGCAGCTGGATCGAGCGCCACGGCAGTGTCGCGCTGGCGGCGCGGGTGCACGACCTCGGGCTCTTCACGCTCGGCGCCACGCTCTCGCCGTTCGCCGGCTTCCTTGCGCTGCAGGGTCTCGAGACGCTCGAGGTGCGCTGCGCGCGGAGCTGCGCGAGCACGCTCGAGCTGGCGATCTGGCTCGAGGGTCGCTCGGGCGTGGAGGCGGTGCGCTACGCCGGTCTCCCGGGCCACCCGAGCCACGAGACCGCGCGCAGGGTGCTGCATGGCGGCTTCGGCGCGGTGCTGGCGCTCGACCTGCCGGACCAGGCGACGGCCCACCGCTTCCTCGACGCGCTGAAGCTCGTGTCGCAGCTCGCCAACATCGGCGACGCCAAGAGCGTGGCCATCCACCCGTGGACCACCACCCACGCGACGCTCGCGGAAGAGGAGCGGCGCGCCGCCGGCGTGCACCCCGGCACCGTGCGGCTCTCGGTCGGCCTCGAGACGCTCGACGACCTGCGCGCCGACCTGGACGCCGCACTCCGGGCGGCCACGGCATGAGCGGCAGCGGGGGTGCCGGCCCGCGTCGGCTGGTGCACGAGACCTGGGGCGACCATGCGGCGCTGCTGGCGCGCAGCGTGCACGCGCAGGACGGCAGCGTGGGGTTGGTGCGACCGCGGGTCGTCGACGTGGCGAGCCCGGAAGACCCGCTGCTGCTTTCGTCGGGCGCTCGTCTGGACCATGTTGCGGTGGCCTACGAGACCTACGGCGAGCTCGACGCCCGCGGCGAGAACGCGGTGCTCGTCTGCCACGCGCTGACGGGGTCCGCGCACGCCGCTGGGCGGCACGGGGAGGGCGAGGTGCCTGGCTGGTGGGACCCGCTGATCGGCCCGGGCAAAGCGCTGGACGTCCGCGAGCACTTCGTCGTCAGCAGCAACGTCCTGGGCGGCTGTTACGGCACCACCGGGCCCACCTCGATCGACCCGCACAGCGGGCAGCGCTACGGGCCGAGCTTCCCGCGCTTCACCGTCCGCGACATGGTCGAGGTGCAGCGCCGCCTGCTCGACCGGCTCGGCGTGGGCCAGCTGCGCGCGGTGATCGGCGGCAGCATGGGCGGCATGCAGGCGCTCGAGTGGGCTGCTTCGCACCCGGAGCGGGTCGGTTCGCTCGTTGCCATCGGGATCGGCGCGCGCCACTCCGCTTGGGCGATCGGGCTTAACGAGGTCGCGCGCCGGGCGATCGCCGCGGACCCGGACTTCCACGGCGGCGCCTACCGCCCCGACCGCCAGCCGGAGACGGGGCTCGGCCTCGCGCGCGCGATCGCGATGCTCACCTACCGCTCCTTCGACTCGCTGGAGGCGAAGTTCGGTCGCGAGCGCCGCCCGGCTGAGGAGGAGGGCCTGGAGGCGAGCTTCGAGATCGCGTCCTACCTGCGCTACCAGGGCGTCAAGCTGGCCCAGCGCTTCGACGCCAACACCTACGTGGGCCTCACGCGCGCGATGGACGACCACGACCTCGCCGCGGGGCGCGGTCCGCTGCGCGAGGTGCTGGCGCGCATGCGCATGCCGGCTCTGGTGATGGGCATCCCGACCGACGTGCTGTACCCCGAGGTCGAGCAGCGCCAGCTGGTGGAGGGGCTGCACGACGCGCGCTACGCGCGCATCGTCTCGCCCCACGGGCACGACGCGTTCCTCATCGAGTTCCCTCAGGTGGCCGCCCACCTCCGTCGCTTCCTCAAGGAGCGGGCTCCGCGGTGAGGCACGGGTTTTCGCCGTAGCACAGGTCTGCGCTAACGCGCAGGGTCAGGCCGTCGCGGCCGCGCCCGCGCGGACGCTCTCCAGCGGCGAGCCCGCCATCAGCAGACCGAGGGTCTCGGCCGTGGCATCGGACTGCGCCAGCTCCCCCATGATGCGTCCCTCGAACATGACGAGGATGCGGTCGGCCAGGCTCATGACCTCGTTGAGGTCGGCCGAGACGAGCAGCACCGCCAGGCCGTCGTCGCGCGCCTGAACGATCTGCCGGTGGATGAACTCGATGGCCCCGATGTCGACCCCGCGGGTCGGCTGCGCGGCGACGAGGACCCGCGGCGAGCGCTCCAGCTCGCGGGCGATGATCAGCTTCTGGGCGTTGCCACCCGAGTAGCTGCTCGCCATGACGTCGGTGGCGCGCGGTCGCACGTCGTAGTCCTCGATGATCGCGCGCGCGTGCTCGTCGATCGCCGCGAGGTCGAGCAACCCCGCGCGGTTGGCGTAGGGCGCCCGGTAGTGGTCGCCGAGGACGGCGTTCCAGGCCGCCGTGTAGTCGCGAACGAGGCCACGCTCGTTGCGGTCCTCCGGGACGTGCGAGAGCCCGGACTCGCGCCTCGCGCGGGCGTTCGCGCCCGAGACGTCATTACCGCCGAGCCACACGGAGCCGCCATCCACGGCCCGCAGCCCGGTCAGCACCTCGACCAGCTCCGTCTGGCCGTTCCCCTCGATGCCCGCGACGCCGACGATCTCTCCCGCCCGAACGGACAGGCTGACGCCGTCGAGGATCGGGCGATGCTTCACGGGGTGGTGGAGCCGGAGGTCGCGGGTCTCCAAGAGCACATCGCCGGGGCTCGCCGCCTCCTTGGTGACCCGCAGGAGCACCTCGCGCCCGACCATCATCGACGCCAGGCGCCGGGTGTCGGTCTCGGCCCGTTCGACGGTGCCGACCATGCGGCCGTCGCGCATGACGCTCATGCGGTCACAGATCTCCATGACCTCGTCGAGCTTGTGCGAGATGAAGACGACGGCGTGGCCATCGGCCGCGTAGCCCCGGAGGAACTCGAACAGGCCGCGCGTCTCTTGCGGCGTCAAGACGGCGGTCGGCTCGTCCATGATCAGGATGCGGGCGTCGCGGAAGAGGGCCTTGAGGATCTCGACCTGCTGCTGCAGGCCGACGGGGAGCTCGTCGATGCGTGCGTCGGGGTCGAGGTCGAAGCCGAAGCGTTCGATGATCTCCCTCGCCTTGCGCCGCGCGGTGGCGATGTCGAGGGTCGGCCCGCGCCGCGGTTCGGCGCCGAGGACCAGGTTCTCTGCCACCGTCAGGGTCTCCACCAGCATGAAGTGCTGGTGCACCATGCCGATGCCCTGGTCGATCGCGTCGCGGGCGGAGACCATGGCGACCTCGCGTCCGTCGACCTCGATGCGGCCCTCGTCGGGCGGCTGGAGGCCGTAGAGGATCTTCATCAGCGTGCTCTTGCCGGCGCCGTTCTCACCGATCAGGGCATGGACCTCGCCCCATGCGACCTCGAAGTCGACGCGCTCGTTGGCGACGACCAACGGGAAGCGCTTGCTGATGCCCTGCATGCGGACAGCGGCTGGCATGCGGCATGCTAGCACGCGCCAGGACGCGTTTCGTGGGCCCTGTTGTGGTATGCTGGAAGTCCGATCGGGGTGTGAGCGTCGCCCTGGTCGGAAGCCAAGCCCGGGGACGCCGGGCCGTGGCTCGCCATGGGGGCGACACGGTTTCGACGGGGTTCGCCGAAGGCGAGGCTGCGCGTCGCGGACGCAGCTGGCCGCGTCACCAAGCTGCACACGCCAATAACTGGCAACCAGAACTACGCTCTCGCTGCCTAAGGGCTAAGCGACGTCGCCCGGAGACCCCGCTTGTGGTCCGC
>Ga0114946_10000679_pt1 | contig 22810 bp, 11 predicted proteins | sample WalLakDeSediment_FD_88676 | JGI IMG/M metagenome (GOLD analysis project Ga0114946, IMG submission 88676) | Lake sediment microbial communities from Walker lake, Nevada to study Microbial Dark Matter (Phase II) - Walker Lake 11/02/13 Deep Sediment | ecosystem: Environmental > Aquatic >...
CAGCGTGGCTGGACCAGTGGAGGCTGCCGAAGACATGGTCATGAAACCTACCGGCAAGCCCGCTTCAGCTGCCAACAAACCCGCATCCAGGCTGCCTCCATCCTGCCCCAGTGGGCTGGTGGTACATTGAGTGATGGACAGCAGCGGACGCTTGCGCAGCTCAGCTCTTCCCCCAGCCAATGCAGCTGCCATTTCGATAGCCGCTCGCATTTCGGGTTCGGTGACAATTGTCTCCGTTTGAACATGCTTGCGGCTGACATTCCAGATAGCCTCCAGCTCGTGCAGGCTGCGGCTCTCTGCAGGGCAGTCTTGAGCTGACAGCGCCACCCAATGAAACGAAATTTCCTCTAAGTAATCTGCCACCCGAGCTATATCGGCCACGTCTTGTTTGGTTGAGCGGCGCAGCTCTCCGCTGAAGGGATCGATGATCTCAACGCCACAGCCGTCGGTCGCTAGATAACTATGATTCCCATCCAAAGGAAGATCCAGGTCCGGATCAAGCGCGGCCAGGTCGTAGGTTGGTGGGGCTTTTGCCAGTGCACTCTCGATGACATGAGCAGGTATGCGGGCAATCTTTTTGGCGGGATCAATATGGGCCCCATGCGCAGAAAAGATCTCTAATGCTTTGAGAGAAGGGAAGCGAACACCAATTGTCTCAATCACTTCCAAAGTTGCTGCGTGAATCTGCTGGATATCTTCGTCCGATAAAATATCCAGACGAATCTTGGGATCAGAAATACTTTTAATTATTTTTGTCATGAGTAACCTCTTACTTCGTGCTAGCGCATGCTCTCAGGCAGTTACCAACCGGCTGGCAAGCTGTACAGCTTCAATGGCATCTTCTGCATAGCCGTCCGCGCCGATCTCAGCCGCCCAACTGCGAGTTACCGGGGCGCCGCCCACAATGACCTTGATGTGATCACGCAATCCAGCAGACGTAAGCGCCTCGATAATTTCTTTTTGCACAACCATCGTAGTGGTCAGCAGCGCCGACAGCCCTACCAGTTCCGCGCCAGTCTCTTTGATTTTAGCGATGAAAGCCTCAGCCGGGACATCCACCCCCAGATCGTATACCTGAAATCCCGCCGCCGAGAGCATGGTCCCGACCAATGATTTTCCAATTTCGTGAATATCTCCTTGCACAGTGCCAATGACGACCTTACCGCTGATCTTCATCTGTTGGGAACGGGCACGCAGCTCAGGCTCTAACAATTCCATGGCCTGTTGCATGCCACCTGCGGAAATGATCAAGTGCGGCAGGAAATATTCTCCTTTAGAAAATTTATCGCCCACAATATCCATTCCAGGCACCAAGCCACCTTCAATGATGATCAGCGGCTCCATTCCAGCCTGCATTGCCTGGCGGGTCAGGCTGACAGTGAGTTCAGGGTCTCCATCAACCAGACTGGCGGTAATCTGTGATAGCAGATCATTAGACATATATTTTCTCCTTGGTCAAGTATCGGTTTTATAGTGAGGATAAATTCAGTCTTCAGGAAGTGGAGGTAAATGATCCATCCCTGCCCGGCGGGCAGCGCTTTTTGTAATTTCTTTCAGCTCCATCTTTAGCTCAGCCAAAAGTGGAGAAGGCTGGTAGGTCACAAGCAATTTTTCCACCCGGTCTGCTGCCCGGTCTGCTGAGGATCGTGCGCCGGCCCGCTCCCAGGCGTCCACCGGCCCGCGGTCGATCACCTCTGAAGGGATATAAAATTCTTGCTGGAACCATTTCAGTGTATGCGGACGTGAAAGGTAATCCGCGCGATGCCCAGATCGGCGCACCAATTCAAGCGCCAGAGGTTCATCGCGCGCCTGCACGCCCGCCAACAATCTACGCGCCATTCCAATAATCTCAGCATCCAAGACCAGCTTTTCAAAGCTCTGGCAGCGCAAAAAATCGATCATTCCTGCCCCAGAAACCATATTGACCCCAGACAGGGCAGCCATGAAAACCCCGCCAGCCGATTCCATCCCAGATTGGGCATCCAGGGTCTTGGAGTCACTGGAACCCATATAGGTGTGGGTAGGAAGTCCCAACGACTTGCCAACCTGCACATAGGCGCTGTCGATCAACCAGGTGCCTACATCTCCCATGGCAGTGGTCCCAAAACGCATGTCAAATATCGCCGGCGCGCCTCCCCATACCAGGGGCGCGCCTGGCTGGGCTAGCTGCGAGATCACCAGACCACTCAGGCTTTCCGCGGTATGTTGAACCACCGCTGCTGCCAGGGTAACCGGGGAGGTAGCTCCTGCCAAAGGCATCGACACCAGCTCTGCCGGGACACCTTTCCTGGCGCAATCGATCAAATTCTGGCAGGTCAGATCACTCCACAACAGGGGAGGCGAGGGGCAGACATCGAAGACAGCCAGCGGACGCTTTGCCAGCTCAACCGCACCGCCTGCTACAGTCGTCAGTAACTCCCACATCACCCCCCAGGTTTCTTTTCCAAAAGCACCGGTGATTATCGGCTTGCGCATATAGAGCAGCGCTAGATAAAGCCTGTACAGATCTCCAATCTCGCCAGGGACATCCCTGCAAACCATTGCTGTGCTTTGGGCGTCATATACCGGAAGGGTCTCCACCAATTTCACAAAGCGCACAAAGTCAGCCGTGGTGGGAGGGCGCTGGTGGCCGGTTTTGTAATCTAATATTGTGACCGCGGCGGAACCCGGATCGAAATGGACATCATCCCCACCGTAATGGACAGATGGCTGGCCTTCAATATTATACAGATAGAATTCACCTGGTGTCGTTTGTAGCGCATCCCACACGATCCGTTCGGGTATACGGGCTGTGCGGGCCTCAAAATCCACCTGCGCGCCAGCAGAAGCTAATAAATTCAATGCTTCCTGATTGTGCACCCGCACACCGGGATCAAGCAGCAGGCCTAATCCCTCTGAAACAATCTGTTCTACCATTTCGGTGGAAAGAAAAGTCAACTTCGGCTGCATTCGGAAAGCTCCTTCGAATTGATTGGAAGAAATGCTGAGGCGAACAAACTAAAACATGATGGCCTTAATAAATTCATCTCTGAAACCGGGATGGGTAGTTAGTTCAATATATTCAGCACGCGCTACCAGTTCGATCGCTTTCTGGCGCTGCATTGATGAAACCAGTAATTGCCTGGCGCCTGCGCCGGCTGCGTTGCCAATCTGCTGAAAGCGGTCCAATGGCAGGTTAGGAAACATGCCAATCCGCATGGCGCTATTGACATCCAGATAGGTGCCAAAAGCGCCTGCCACAATGAAGCGATCGATCGAGCTGGTCTTAATCCCGGCCTCCGCTGCCAATACCTCAATACCGGTGCGAATGGCGCCCTTTGATAATTGAATCTCGTTTACATCTTTGCGAGTGATCAAGATCTCGCGGCCGTTTCCGCTGCTTTCCGCTGGAACCAACACAACCGCCCGAACCCGGTCTTGATAGATGATTGGATAAGCTTGCTCGAGGCCAGTATCCACAGCCGGTTCAAGGAGTATATTGCCAGCACTGCTGAGCAGGTGTTCCGCCAGCAAACCAGCCACCGCATCCAGGATGCCAGAGCCACAAATCCCGACCGGCGGTTTCCCAGCGATGGTGTAAGTACGGATCTCCCCAGCGCTCATCTGAACCCTTTCGATCGCGCCCGGAGCAGCTCGCATTCCATCGTGAATATGGGCGCCTTCAAAAGCAGGCCCGGACGCGGTAGAACAAGTCAGGATACGGTCACCAATAGCCAAACTGATCTCGGTGTTGGTGCCAATGTCCAAGGCCATGAGAATACCATCCTCTTGACCCAAGCCCGAGGCCAGCAGCATTGCGACATGGTCGCCGCCGACATACCCGGCGATATTTGGTGGCAGATACACCTGTGCACCCGGCGCCAGCTCCAATCCAATTTCATTGGCAGGGAACTCCATCGCATCACTGACCGCCGGTACATATGGAGCTACCCCTAACTGGATAACAGGTAAACCAGCCAAAAGGTGGTGCATAGCTGTATTTCCGACCAAGACCGCCTCCAGCACCTGCCCACGGGAGATACCGGCTTCCTGGCATAACGCCCCCACCATTTCGTTCAACGTAGCAACCAGCCTGGATTGCAAAATTTGCCTTCCATCTGGTTGCTCATTCGCCACCAGGATGCGGCTGATCACATCCTCGCCGTATCCAATTTGGGGATTCATGGCGCCGCTCATTGCTGCGGTCTTCCCATCGACCAAATCAACCAGGTAGGCGGCCAATTTGGTTGTGCCGACATCGACTGCCAGCCCGTACAACCGCTCACCCGGGAAATCATCGGTGGGTGGCTTCAGGATGCCCACGACCCGGTCACCATGCAGAGCCAGGCGCGCTTGCCAGGCCTGTTGACGTAACTTTTCCGATAGATCTGTCAATACGATCAGGTCTAGCCGTGGTTGAGGAAGACCCTGCACTTGCACAGCCTCCTTCAGCCGGGTCAAATCGGAACGCAGGTCATGCATGGTGGGAGGGACAATTTTGACGTCCAGCGCAGTCACCACAGGATCAACAGGTACTTCAGCCACCTGACTTTCCACCTGCAATCTTTGGGAGGTGGTCAGTGATTCGGGTGGGATATCCACCAGGCAATCGCTCAAAGGAATGGCCTGGCAGGCCAGACGAAAGCCCTGGGAGAGCTCATGCGCTTGAAAGGTGGCTTCCTCTTCCAGGGTCAATGGTGAAAGCTCCCCCACCCTGACCTTCACACGGCAGCCATCGCAGATGCCAATTCCCCCACAGATGGAGATCAACTCTACCCCAGCCGCTTGGGCTGCAGCCAGCAAAGATTTCCCCGCCTCAATTCGAATCCGCCGGCCAACCGGTTGCAGATCAATCAAGAATGACTTTTGCAAATTGGGGTCTTCAGGCATATTGGTCCTGGTAGCGACACGACCAACGCAATGAACAATAATCACATATGCGGCCGTTGTTTTCTACTTCTTGGCCCAGGCCGATGACAAACGCCAGTGATTTTTGCGGCACCATCATACCGGAACTGGTCACATTGACGCCTGCTTCTTGGGGCTCTACCAAAGCGAAAATCTGGGCTTGCCCTCTGGCTGTGCTCCAGCCCTCCATTCCCGGGCTGATGGGCAGGGTTGCCTGCATACCTTCTGTTGCCCCTAGATCCCCAAAATAGCGGCAGGCTGCAACAGTCAGCGCCTCAACCGCCGCAGTACCTAAAGCATCCAGGGCAAAACCGTAGGCCGGGTCATTGGGTAACACAGCTGAGGCATAGCTTTCCAGCGCGCCCCCAATAGTGCAGATCATTATTACAGCTCGCTGCGCGGGTCCCAAATGCAGGGCTGCCAATTTTCCAGCTAGCAGGCCTCCATCCTCCAGGATAACGCGCTCGTGTTTCACCGATTTCACCTTTAAGCTGCGATAAGCGACAACAGGCTCAATCAGGGGCAGGCCAGCTTGCAATGCACGTTCAGCAAAAGAAACAATTGCCGGGTTTTTCCCCCGCGCAATGTCAGGGTCAATACCCTCATTCTTAAGAATTTGATCTACGGAAAGCTGTAGCTGTAAATCTGTCAGAACTGGCATTCGGATCGGTTCTCCTGGGGATGCGACATACCCTACCCTGGAAAAAATGCTGCCGCAAAACTACCCCATAGTTTAACACGAGTTTTTGAAACGAGAGCATTCAGTATGGTAAAACCACGGATTTACATGGCTGGCGTTAGCATAGTGTACAATTAGGCATCGATTCCTTTTGTCCCAGGAGGATGTCATGTTGAACTTGATCGAACGTCTGACCCAACCCGGTGTACTGGTAGCTGATGGCGCTACTGGAACAATGTTGCAACGTGCGGGGCTGCCGCGCGGTATGGCTCCAGAACGCTGGAATCTGGAAAACCCGCAGGCTATCCGCGAACTGCACCACAGCTATATACAGGCCGGGGCAGATGTGATCCTAACAAACACCTTTGGCGGTACTCACTACCGTCTCGAGCGAGATGGTCTAGCTGGGCAGGTGCGAGAAATCAACCAGGCCGCCGCGCGTCTGGCCAGGGACACAGCTGGAGATAAAGTCTTTGTCTTTGGAGATATCGGCCCGGTAGGCGCATTGTTGAAACCACTTGGCAGAATTACCTTTGAGGAAGCGCGGGCGGCTTTTGAAGAACAGGCCACCGGTCTGGCAGAAGGGGGAGCAGATGCGATCTTAATCGAAACTATGGGAGATATCCATGAGGTCGAAGCTGCCGTCGAAGGCGCCCGGCTTGCCACAGATTTGCCCATCATCGTGACCATGAGCTTCGATACGCATGGACATACCGTCATGGGTACCAAGCCAGCCGAAGCAATTGATAAACTTTGGTCGCTCGGCCTGGCAGCTGTTGGCGCTAACTGTGGGCGTACGCTGAGTGAAACGCTTACCGCCATTCAAGAAATGCGCCGAGCTATTCCCTCTGCGACCCTAATGGCAAAACCGAATGCCGGTCTGCCCCACGTCCATTCCACAGGCCAGCCTGGCGGCCAACTGGTTTACGATGTGACCCCACAGATCATGGGCGAATACGCCCAAAAATTCTCAGAACTGGGCGTGAAAATATTTGGGGGCTGCTGCGGAAGTACGCCTGACCATATTCGTGCTATTGCTCAGGCGTTGAAAAACCACTAGAGGCCTCCATCATCCTGGTTTCCCATCACAATCCGGACCTGGTGCAATCTGCCGCCCATCTGGAGCGGGATGCGCTTGTTTTCTAATTCCTGACCATCCAGGATCACCTGTTTGACCCCCTGGCAAATGCCGGATGGGTTTTCAACCGTGATCTGGTAAAGAGTGTCTGCATACCGGTATTCGATCGAATACTTTTTCCAGTCCGAAGGAATGCAGGGGTTAATGCACAAGTTACCTCCTTCTTTTCGCAGACCTAACAACGCTTCCAACCCCAAGCGATACATCCAACCTGCAGATCCCGTATACCAGGTCCAACCGCCTCGCCCAATATGCGGGCTGCGGCTGTAGACATCCGCAGCAATTACATACGGCTCCACTTTGTAACGCTCAATCTTTTCCGGAGAGTCACCATGATAGATCGGGTTGATCATGCGAAACAAGCTACCAGCGTAATCTCCTTGACCGAGTTTTGCAAATCCCCAAATTGTCCATAGTGCTGCGTGGGTGTATTGCCCGCCATTTTCGCGAATTCCTGGCAGGTAACCTTTGATATACCCCGGATCGCGGGCCGTCTTATCAAACGGCGGCTTGAAGAGCAGAATCAGGCGATCTTCCAGCAGCACCAGGCGCTCGGAAACTGACTGCATGGCCCGGGCTGCTTGGTCCGGTCCCCCGCCTCCAGACAAGACAGCCCAAGATTGAGCGATTGCATCAATTTGGCATTCGCGATTTTGGGAAGACCCCAGCGGAGTTCCATCATCGTAAAATGCTCGCAGGTACCACTCCCCATCCCAGGCATGATCTTCGACCGCCAGCCGGTAGTCTCTGGCCCGGCGACGGTACAATTCGGCATGTTCGGTATCCCCTTTCAGATCACAGATATCTGCAAAACCCTCTAAGGTAGAGCATAGGAACCATGCCAACCAAACGCTCTCACCCCGTCCTTTGATTCCTACCCGATTCATACCATCGTTCCAGTCGCCTGCGCCCATCAATGGCAGAAGGTGCGGCCCGGCGGTGGACCCCTTTTCTAAGGCACGCCTGCAGTGCTCATACAGCGAAAAGACTTGCTGGGAGGCTTCAAAATGACCATAGCGTTCTTTTTCATCCCGTTCGAGTGGAGGCCCTTGCAGAAAAGGCGCTTGCTCGTCCATGATTGCCCGGTCACCCGTCGTGATGACATAATATGTCACCACATATGGAAGCCAGAGCAGGTCATCACTATAACGAGTGCGCACCCCACGCCCAGAAGGCGGATGCCACCAGTGTAGTACGTCCCCGGCTTCAAACTGGTGGCGGGCTGCGCGGAGAATGTGGTCGCGGGCTAGCTCAGGGGCTGCATGGATCACAGACAAAACGTCCTGCAACTGGTCTCGAAAACCATACGCCCCACTGGACTGATAAAAACCCGACCGGCCCCAAATCCGGCAAGAAAGCGACTGGTACAACAGCCAGCGGTTCAATAACAGATCCATAGCCGGGTCTGGTGTACTGACCTGCACTGCCCCTAACAAACGATCCCATTCTTCCAGCGTGTTCTTTAGAGCCTCGGTTGCCAGTTCACGATCTTTGAAACGCCGGATCAATTCAATGGCATGAGCACGGTCGTCACCCTGACCCAATAGAAAGTGGAACTCTTGCACTTCACCTGGCTGGAGATCGATATGCACTTGAAGAGCTGCACATGGATCAAGACCAGCTTCCACTCGGCCCGTCAACCCAATCCTGCCTAAAGCAGCCGGGCGTTCGTAGCTGCCAAGACGACCTAGAAATTCGGTACGGTCCGCAGTCAGACCGTGGACTTCGCGATCAGAAGCCAGGAAAGCCACTCGTTCACCAAACTCTGTGTTATATGGATTGGTTGCCAGCATTGCTTGAGTTTCACTGTCATACTCAGGAATAACAAATGCCTGAGTTATTTCCCGGTTGAGACCCAGTACCCATTCGACGAAATACGTGCCAGTGATCCGGCGGACCCGGTCAGTGAGATTTTCTAACCGCACCTGGATAATTTTGACTGGTTCACCAGGCGCGGCAAAGAGACACAGGCGTTGCTTAATACCATGGCTATGGTGCTCAAAGGTTGAGCAACCGGCTCTATGGTGGATTAAATATGGAGCCGGAGCGGGCGTTGGCAAAGGAGTAGGCGTCCAAACCTCAGCCGTCTCCTCATCTCGAAAATATAAAACCTCTCCCGGTGAATCCGAAACCGGGTCATTGCTCCAGGGACTAAGGCGGTTTTCGCCGCTGTTCACTGCCCAGGTGTACCCACTACCAGTTTCGGAGACCAGGAAACCAAAATCGGGATTGGCAATGACATTGACCCAGGGAGAAGGGGTGAATTTCCATGGTTCGAGATAGATCACATATTCACATCCGTCCTGGCTGAAGCCGCCATAACCGTTGTCGAAACGCAGATTATCAGGCCGGTTGAGTGGGGGAATTTCTTCCTCGTCAACTTGCTCATGGATCGGCGCGAAAACCGGCAAACGGGTGGGTGTGCTTTCCATCACATGCAACTGTTCCTCCAGAGAGCCTTTTCCCCCATCCAAAACCACCCTGGCAGCTGTCTCCATCAATATACGCTCCACCTCCTTCATTCGATCCATGTTAAGCAGAAAGATCCCACCTCTGCGGTTCATCCAGCCCTCACTATTGGTTATAGAGATCAACCGTCGTAAATGTCCGCTCAATTCCTGACCATAGTCTGAGCCTTGCATATTCAATAAAACCAGGTCGATCAGCAGACCCCGTTGCCGCCAGTATACATGAGCCAGGAGCAGTTCTCGCACGAGGGAGGAGTCTTCCTGATCTCCCACTTTAACCAGCAAGATCGGGTAGTCTCCTGAGATACCATACGCCCACAATGTTGGTTGTCCAGCCTGGTTAGCTGCCAGCCGGCAGGCTTCTGCTCTCAAGGCTGCATGGGGATATAACAGCACCGACAATACTTTCTGGTATTTCTCCAAAGTGAGAGAATCTATGCCAAGCCGGAGCAGTTCCAATTCAGATGAGGCACGGGCCTGTTCAAAAGCTCTCTGAATAAGATGCCAATCCCTGTAGCGATTGACTATACTAATACAAGCCTGGCGAGAATCAGAGGCGCATGTGATAAATGCCGCTTGCATTGTGCTGTGAGGTTCCAAAGTTAAACCATAGCGGATTGCCATAACAGGATCGAGGGTAGCCCCAATGGTCTTGGATAGGCCGGCTTCCCGCGCGCTGGTTGGTTGCAGAGCCTGGGGAGAGCGAACAGTCCGGCCACGCCCAAGAAAGCGAGCTCGATCTGTTTCATAGGACAGTCTTTCACTCTCCAAAGGATCATGCCGGTCCAATACAATGGAGTGGGCTAAATAGTGTGTTTTTTCCTGGTCTGATCGCGGCCGACGGCGGAAGAGTAGACTCCGCTGGTCAGATAAATATTCACTTTCGATAAAAAGCTTGCTGAAAGCAGGGTGACGCTGGTCATCAACCACAGGCGCAAGGACAATTTCCCCGTAACTGGTCAGGCTGAGATGACGCGGATGATCGTCGTGATTGGTAAGGGTGATTCGGCGGATTTCCAGGTCATCATCTGGAGGGACGGTAATCTCCATAATGATCGAGAGGTCTTGATCCCGGCTGCGGAATTCCACCTGGTGAGGGAAGAAAAGCACCTCCTGGCTGTCTCCTGCTGCCCCACTAGGCTGCAAAGCTGGCGACCAGATGGCATCATCGCTGGTATCACTCTCCTCCTTGACATAAATCCAGGTACCCCACCCGTTTAGGCTGGTATCGGTTTGAAAGCGAGTTAAGCCAATACCCTGCCAGCTGCTGAATCCAGCCCCAGAACTGGAAATCATCAGGTTATAGCGACCATTCGAGAGATAGTGAACTCGCGGCTGAGGCGGCTCTGGCAATACCCTCCAAGGCGCCAGGTTGAGAGATGCTTCTTCAGGAGGCAGAGCACGCCCATCCTGTGCATGGGGTTGCTCAAACGGAGCAAACTTGGGTACCTGCTCCTGTAATAAGAGCTCAACACTTCGAATATGCGGATCTGCATGAAAGCGTTCGACCATGATATTTTTCTTGAAATAATTCACCAGCGACAACAGGATCATGCCTTGGTGGTGAGCCATATAGGAACGCACAATCTGACCGTCCTCCCCTACTCCAATGCGAGCAGGGGTGAAATCGACCGCTTCAAAAAGCCCGTAGGTCCCCATCATCCCAAGTTTTTTGAACTCTTGCAGGTTTTTTATCACCTGCCGTGGTCGCAGGGGTAAAGCTAACAACGAGGCGTAAGGCGTGATGACCAGGTCATCCACCAACCCTCTCTTAAAGCCCAGACCCGGTACGCCGAAAGCCCGGTATTGGTACACCATGTTGTCGTCGAAATGATAATAGGACGACTCCGAGATTCCCCAAGGGACACGTTTACGCTCTCCATAGCGGATTTGGTGGTCTACGGCTGCCCTGGAACTTTCGTACAATAGCGTTCCCTCATAATTTCGCAACAACAAATCAGGCATCAAATATTCAAACATGGTCGCGCTCCAGGAAAGCAAAACGCGAGCGCCATCCACTTGGGTGAAAGGACGGTTTAGGTGAAGCCAATGGCTCTGGGGGATATGCCCTCGGGCGATTGCAATCAGACTGGCAATACGCGCCTCAGAAGCCAACAGATCGTAATAGTTAGCGTCCAGCCTGCCCAACTCAAGGTTATAGCCAATATGGAATATCTGCCGGTCGTGGTTAAAAAGAAAGCTAAAATCCATTTCCTGGACCATCTGCTCGCATTGCTGATGCAGATCTTGAAAACCAATCCAAAGCGCTTTGGATGCCATACCAGCTGATTCGAGATGCTCCTGCAACCAGGTACACCATTTCTGCGCTTCATTAACCAACCCAGCCGAATCCTGAGTCTTTCCCAACAGCTCTTGCAGTAGGTCTAAATAAAGTTGACCTTCCTTAACCGCTTCACTGACATCTTTGAGGGTTACGTTTAAGGGTAGAGCTTGCTTTAATGCCTCCCATTTATCCAGGAGATGCTGATCAACCTGATCAGCCTCAAATAACGCCGGCGGATCGCTAAAAGAAACCACCCAAGGCACTAGCATTTCGATCTTCCTCCTGAAACTTTCCAGGTGAAATCGAACTCGCCCCGAATAGATGCGCAGCCTGGATAGGTTTTCCGCCCCAATAAGATAGGCCGCATCTTCCACAAAATTCATTACCCGCTGGTCTAAGAATTCAAGGCTGTGTAAAGGAACGCTCGCCGGTTTTCCATCCCAGGAAATCCCTGATAACATCAGCAAATAGCGCGCCCACTCCTCTGGTTTCCCCTGGAGTGCTACGATCTGTTCGTGAATCTGTGAAAGGAGTTCTTGCAGGGGCGCGGCAGCCTGAATGGCATCTTTCTCCTCCAACCCCTCCACCAACTCAACCATCAAGTCAAGCGTATCCAGAAAGCCATGGCAAGAGGCTTGCCGCAGGATGGGCTGGTCACCGATCTCCAAACAGCCCTGCCCAAGGGCGACCAGAGAGCCAGCCAGATTACCACTATCGACTGTCGATACATAACGCGGGCTTAGCGGCTCGAGTGAGCGCGTATCGTACCAATTCAAGAGGTGGCCGCGGTGCTTTTCCAGCCGGGTGATATTTTCAAAGGCAGCCTTCAGCCTGGCAGCCAGCTCTAAGATACCAGTGAAACCAAAATCGTAAGCTGCCAGCGTTGAAAGCAGCGATAAACCGATATTCGTCGGAGACGTACGGTGGGCGATCATGCCTCGGGGCGATTCTTGGAAATGGTCTGGCGGCAACCAGTGATCCTCAGGACCAACATACTGCTCAAAATATAACCACGTACGTCGCGCCAGGGCTCGCAGCAGGCTTTGCTGGTCATCTTGCAGCTGCGCAGTTTCCCATTGGATCGGATGGCTGATAATATATGCAATGCGAGGCGAAAAAAACCACATCAACAACAAGAGTAATGCCAGCAGGATGAGCGGCGGGGAGACGAGTATCACATAAACCCCTGTGCTGACTGCCAGGACTAAGGAGATAAACATCCTGGTCCAAATCCCGGAAAAGCCACGGGTAATTTTGAATTGGGTGGCAACCCTTGCAGCAGTGGTCCATTGGAGAAGATTTTTACGGGTGACATACAAGCGCATGATGGTCAAGATGATTGCATCCATTGCAATATATGCCTCATACGGAAGAAAAGTCAATGCCAATAGCCAGCGCAACAGATCATCTCGGATCGGGCGCGTTTGGACGGAAAGCGATTGAGATCTCTTTTGACTGCTCAGCCCAGAAATTACCGCGCTTAAGATACTTGTCAAAAACGGGATCGCCAACGAAAATATTCCAGCCAAAGTCCACAACAAGGGAGAACCTGGAAACCAGGTCCAGCCGCCCAGGAAGAAGAGCAGAAGTGTTGGTGGAACCAGGCTGCGGCGTAAATTGTCGAAGATTTTCCAGCGATCAATTGTCGATAGACGCCTGGGGAATTTAGCAGGGGCACGCGGCAACAGCCAGGGCAATAGTTGCCAATCCCCTCGAATCCAGCGGTGAGCCCGGCTCATATGCACCAGGTAATTGTGCGGATATTCCTCAATCAGGCTGACATCGGTAATCAAGCCAACCCGTCCATGGATGCCTTCGAATAAATCATGACTCAATAGAGTGTTCTCTGGCACAACTCCTGCTAAGCTACGCTCAAAATTCTCCACGTCGTAAATGCCTTTACCGATATAAATCCCTTCTCCAATTAAATCCTGATAGACATCCGACACAGCTAGGGTATACAGATCCAGCCCCACATCGCCAGAATAAACACGCGTGAACAAGGATTTATTAGCGCTGGTCGGATTGATCTCAATGCGTGGTTGTAAAATCGTGTAACCAGCGTGCACCATTCCGGTCTGTGGATCAAATTCAGCCCGGTTGAGAGGGTGCGCTAAAGCAGCCACCAAGCGACGGGCGCTCTGCCCCGGTAAGATGGTATCTGTATCCAGGGTAATCACATAACGGATACTTGACAATAAATCCAGGTTACCCACTTGATGTGTAAATGTATTTTCTCCCGACCCCATAATCAGGCAATTCAATTCATGCAGTTTGCCACGCTTACGCTCCCATCCCATCCACACCCCCTCCTGTGAATTCCATTTCCGGCTACGGTGGAGCAATAAAAAAGGGCCATTGTCTTCTCGGCCATATTTTCGATTGAGTTGGAGAATACCCTCACTGGCATAATCCTCAATCTCTTGATCCCCATCCACATGCTCTTGTTGCGCGTCTGCCAGATCAGTCAGCAGGGCAAAGGACAGGCTGGGATCAGGATTTCGCAAATAATGCAGCTCAAGCTGCTGAACAAGGGAATCAACTTCTGCAATGTCGGTTATTATGGTAGGGACCACCACCAAGGTTGGGCAGCTGGCCGGAATACCCTCCTCAAAATCCAGCTTTGGCAAAACACGCGGCCCAATCGTGTTAGTGATCACCCAGTTGATCAAACTGACAGAAGCAGTTGAGGTGAGTAGCAGGGATAACAGCCATATCATCACCGCCTGAACGGCATTTCCACCAGCTCCCAGCGCGTATACAAAAAAAAGGGAGCTAAGAGATAAGGACAACAAAGTAATACTGCCAATGTATACCAGCGATGGATGGTCCAAGACCCACCGGCGCACTTGTTCTGACAGAGGCGGCGAATACCCAATGCGCTGTTCCAATTGAGGGCGGCCTTCGTCTATCAGGAAATATCCAACTTGGCAGCGGCGCGGCAGCGCTAGACCAGACCACACCTCTGGCTCTGTTGATCTGTCATCTCTCTCCTCCACAGCATCCTGATCTGGTTGATCCAGCGGATATGCAGCAATACGCTCAAGATCTAAGCGGGCATATTCGGCATTTGTCAAAGCAATCGCTTGCTTGGCGACCTCTTGTTCACCTTTACCGGATACCCGCGCCAGATCGCCAATGGCTTTTCGGTAACGATCGCGAGTACCAGATTCCATATTCAAATAGATCTTGGCTGGATCTTTGCCAAGTGTGCGTTCTACCAGGCTAATGGCCTCGAAGAAATCCTTCCAATCAAATGTGGCCAGAGTACGCAGGCCGATGATAGCGTTGGCCACCATATCATCGTTGGCCAAACCAGTGGGTCCTTCCATTTGAAAAAAAGATCGATCCTGCTGCATGATCTCCAGGCGGTCTTGCAGACCGGTCAACTGGGCAACCGCATAAACCAATGCCTGTACCATCACCAATCGCAGGATACTTGATAAAGCCCACAGTTCCCCCATGGTCAAATCTGACTTTGATTGGAAAGTCTCGATGAAGAACTCCAACCTCTCAATATCCAATTGATATTGCTCAAGGGAGAGAAACTCACATGCTACGGCATAGATGCGAGGATAGCTCGAATAGGCGCCCTGGCTAACTTTTGGAAGCTCATGGTAGAAGCCAGCCGGCAGATTTTCCCTGATCTCTCGAATGGCTTGCTGGACAATATAATAATTATCCAGCATCCATTCGGCCGCATACGAAAGACTAAGGCGCTCCTCAGTAGCTCCTTGAAAATATTGGTAGGCCTCCAGGAGTAGCGTTTCGTAATCTTTCAGGTAATGCAGGATTGGCAATCCATCCTGGCGTTGTATCCGTCTCCCTGATAACTGACCGGCGGTCAGGTTATCTGCTAGTGACTGGGCAACTTGCCCCAGTTCACCCTTCTGCTCACTCTCTGCTGTTTGCGCCGCCGATTCAGCGTTGTCTGTGCTCTTCATTTGTCCGAGTTCACCTGAGGATTGATCTGCCATTCTCTAGCGCCCTCCACGCTCTTTCGCAGCCAACTCTGCCTGGGTGAGTAAAATCCTATCTTTGCGGAGATCTTGAAATATCAATAAGGGAGTCGTGCCGTAAGCAATAAAACTAACTACGGTACTACCATAAGGCCTGCGCGTATCACCAGTAAATCCATGCGCGGTCATATAAACGATATCGATTTGTTCTTTCTCAATGAGCTCGTGCAAAGCTGAGGTGACGCTTGGGTCAATCAACAAGCGCGTCTCTATATTGATGTCCAGACGAGATTTAAGTTCAGCCAGGTACTTTTCTGCCTCTGCCCGGTTACGTTCCGTGATGCGCTCAATTAACTCGATATCTTCTACTGGAAGAGGAGTACGGCGAGGCATCTCAGGCCGCCGGACAACGTGCGTTAACAGAACCTGCGTATCTTGAGAGCGCGCCATAGCTGTCGCATGAGGCAAGACGCTTTCAGCCCGTTGCGAACCATCCAATGGAACCAAAATCCGGTAATAGCGTATGTCATCCAAAGGAGTCGATTGAGGTACGTATGCACGGACAATCATCATGGATATTCTTGCCCGTAAGATCACTTTTTGAACAACGCTGCTGACATTCCAACCGGTTAGCCCGCTCTGCCCATGACTGCTCAACACAATCAAGGAAATGTCATTCAATTGGACGTATTCAACAATGCGTTCTGCAGCATTGCCTTCTAAGATCTCAATCTGTACCTGTAAACCAGACTCAACCAGGCGCGTGGCCACCTGCTCGAGGTAGGTCCAGGCCTCTGCTTTGCGGATTTGCCAATCCAGAGGATCAACTGATTCAGAATCATCACATCCTTCGTACTGGTCTAATACTCGTACCAGGATAACCTGCGAGTCATTCAGCTGAGCCAGTGCTTTCACATGGGGCAGAACAGACTCAGCCAAAGATGAACCATCTAATGGGACCAGGATAGGACTGAACATAAATCGACTCCTTTTTAATCAAGATTTAGGCAGCCTCAACAAAAGAATGATATGCTTACCGCCCGGTCATATTCAGGTAATATTTTGCAGGTTTATCCTTACTGAATGCAAGGACAAACCGCAGTCCCCGCATTTGAACCCCCCCCACAGGTCCGCAGACCTGGAACCATGGAGATTAACACCAGTCAATTGAGAGTATATCCTACCACTAGATGATCGTCAAATAACCGATCCAACCTTACCGCAAATCACTATACTTTTTTACCATTGAAATGAGGTTGATTATCAGGATGTTGCATGGGTCGAAGCCGTACGAAACATCCTGATATTCCTCCAATCCCAAATTTACGTTAATTTACAATCGGATTTTCGCCTTTTTATGAATATTTTTATTTAATTGCTATTCTTCTTGCACAATCTTCGACGTAACCAGGGTATAATCATCTGTGGGGAGTATTATGCAGTCATTGATTACGAGAGTTAAGAAGGATCTTTCAACAAGCTGGCTGCTGGTTTCTGATGTAGATGATACTTTGCTTGGAGACGATGTAGCTTTAACCACCTTTGCTCAAGGGCTTCAGGCAAAGCGTGAGGCAATTATCTTTGCATTGAACTCCAGCCGGCCTTGTGCCAGTCTGCGCAGATCCATCCGCAACAATCCACGCATCCCTGCACCGGATTTCCTGATCGGGGCATTAGGGACAGAGATCGAATCGGGTGGCACAGGACTATCCATCCAAGAATACACGGCTACCTTAAACTCAGAATGGGATCGAGATCAAATTGCTGCCTTGATGACCAAACTCGGTTTGGAAGCCCATCCCGACGAATTTCAAACCCCATTCAAAGCTAGCTACACGGTCAAAGGAAACCAGCAGTACCAACAGGTTTTCCAACATCTGTCCCGGCAAAATTTTAATGTAAAGGTCATATTTTCTGGGAACACCAATTTGGACATCATTCCCTACCGGGCTGGCAAAGGATCGGCGATTGAGTTTCTGCGCACAACCATGGGGATTGACCAAGACAAGGTGGTTACGGCTGGGGATTCTGCCAATGATCTGGATATGTTCGTTCCTCCCAACAAAGCCATTATTGTTGCAAATGCGGAAAAAGCTCTCAGAGCTTTGGCGGGAGAGCATATCTTCCAAGCGAAATCGGAATATGCAGCCGGTTTACTAGAGGGGTTGCGTTATTGGGGAGTCATCCCCTGAGGAAGAATGGTTATTACAGAAGCGTTATCCGAAAATTGATGTAAACGGGGGTTGTTAAGCAAAGGAGTATTAAGCATGGCTAGAAAGAGACAGTTTATCGGCTCGATCCTGATGAAATCTTTACATGGGTATGTGGGTGCCGAGCCAGAGTTGGGTAAGCCGGATACAGGAGGCCAGGTGGTTTTCGTGCTAGAATTGGCCAAACGCTTCAGCCGGCTGGGGTACCGGGTAGATATAGTCACCCGGCGCTTTGAAAACCAGCCTGAATTTGATCAAATGAATGAGGGATTGCGAGTGTGGCGAATCCCCTTCGGTGGAAAGAATTTCATCCGCAAAGAAGATATGCACGATCACCTCAGCAACTTCATTACCAACTTCCTGGCTGCAGTCCGCCGGCGAGGTTTGAAATATGACGTTGTTAACTCGCATTATTGGGACGCCGGTTGGGCTGGTCAACGTATTGCTGAAGAGCTCAACATTCCGCATATCCATACACCTCACTCCCTGGGCGAATGGAAACAACAAGAAATGGAACGAGATTCAGACGATGCCGGGAAGATCTATCGTCTGGAAGAACGAATTCAGAAAGAGTTCCTGATCTACCGTAGCTGCGATCACATTATCGCTACTACAAGCGAGCAGCTCGAGCAGTTGCAAACCCAATACGAACTCTCTGAAAAGCAAATCAATGTAATCCCACCCGGAGTGGATGAAAGACGTTTTACTCCTGTCCGCAAGCTGCAGATCACAGAGCTTAAAAACAAATTTTCTATTCAACCCAATACGATTTATGCTGTTGGGCGAATGGCAACCAACAAGGGCTACGACCTGTTAATCCGTTCGCTCACATTTGCCTTACGCTTAGTGCCGGACGCCCACCTTTTACTGGCTGCCGGTGGGGAAAATTCCCAGCGCGACATAGAGAAACTGGACGAGCTAAAACAGTTGGCGCAAGAATTAGATGTTTTCGACAAAATTACCTGGGCGCAATACATTCCGGACGAAGACCTGGTGGACTACTATCGCGCCGCAGATGTATTTGCCTTGTCTTCCAGGTATGAACCTTTCGGAATGACCGCAATTGAGGCTATGGCTTGCGGCACACCAACGGTTATCACCGTACATGGAGGCCTGCATGATCTGATTGATTTTGGAACGCAGGCCTTGTTTGCCGATCCCTTTTATCCAGAGGAGTTTGGCGCTATGCTGGCGTTGCCATTGCGATACCCCCGTTTGGCAGACGAACTTTCTAACGAGGGCTCACGTTTTGCCCGCCGTACATTTGGCTGGACCGGGATCGCCAAGAACACCCTGTCCGTATTTGGACAGTATCAAGCAAAATACGCCGACACTAATCTGGAATCTGAACCGTAACAAATAAGGATAACTTAACCTTTATGGAAAATTTTGATAAGCGCCGGATGCTTGCTAGCGGAGTGGGAGGAATTTTAAAAGGTTCCAGCCAGGAAGCCATTCGCCGGCTTCACAAACGAATCCGGCAGGTTAGTGATTCGCTCATTCTGGTTTTTTCTACCGGTAGAGCTCTGCCGGATATCCTGGAAGATCTTGATGAACACAACCTGCTACAGCCTGATTATATTATCTCCTCCTCAGGAACAGAAATCCACCGTCTACCGGGTGAATATCCCCAGGATGAGTGGTTTCAATACATCCGGCCTGGTTTCAAGCGTGAGAATATCCAACAGTTCCTGACAAAGCAATACCCTCATCTGGAATATCAACCAGATATCTACCAAACCGCATTGAAGGTCAGCTTCCTGCTTAAGGATGCCAAATCGGAAGAGCTTGACGAGATCAAAACGGCCTTACTCGAAGCGGATTTACCGGCCAAATTGGTCTACTCGTCAGATCTCTATTTGGATGTCATTCCGGAAAGGGCCGGCACCGGGACAGCCTTGAAGTTCCTGGTGGATTCACTTGTTTTGATGCCAAATCAAGTATTCGTAGCCGGCAATAGCGGCAATGATGCCGGGCTCTTCCAGTATGGTTTTCGCGGGATCGTTGTGGCTAACGCCAGCCATGAATTAAAAGAAGAAGTAGAGCTGAGAGCGTATTTCAGCCACCGCTCCAATGCAGCCGGCTTATTGGAAGGGTTGGAGCATTATCGCTTTTTTGAAAGCGCTTCCTCTGCTCGCCCGCGCGATCTGACCAAGGAAGCGTTAGAGAGAGCGGTAGACTCTCTGCGGCGCAATATCACTCCAATGGGCTTTTCTGCCGCCAGCCAGGTCGACAATAAATCAACTAAGGATGACTCGAATTATTTTTCCGTCTGGAGCCGCGATGGTATCATGACTGGCCTTTGGTCATTGAGTTTAAACGACCCCGAGCTGACCGAATGCTTCCGGCGAACTCTAGAGCTGATGGCCGAACACCAAACTCCTATCGGGCAGATTCCCGCCAACGTGCAAATTTCAAGCGGGATACCAGATTATTCAGGCGTGGGGAATATTGCCTCCATCGATTCTGTGCTCTGGTTTGTCATTGGAGCAAGTCGCTATGCTGCTTATACGGGAGACCGGACATTCCTGGAAAAAATTTATCCACACCTGGAACGCGCCGTGTATTGGCTGCATGCGCACGACTCGAACAATTGTGGCTTGCTGGAGATCCCGGAATCATCCGATTGGATGGATTTGTTCCCACGCTCATTCAATGTCCTGTACGACGAGGTCTTATGGTACTTGGCTTGCAAAGATTTCAGTGTGATCAGCACGGTCATGGGCGATGGTCCGGGGGTTTATTACGATCTCAGCCAAACCATACGCCGTAAGCTGATCCGCCAGTTTTGGCCCACGGCCCAAAACCTGTCTGATGCGTTGGAATCGTTTTCGGAAACCCAATTCACCGTAGGAGATGCACAGTACCTGTTGGCACAGATCAGCCCATTTGGGTTTTCCTGGCGTTGTGATGTGTACGCCAATTTACTGGCTTGCCTGGCAGGGATGTTAGACGAAGAAAAGATGGAACGGGTATTTCGCTTTTTATGGGGCGTTGGAGCAAACTCTCCCTACCCCATCAAATGCTGGTACCCGCCCATCATGTCGGGCGCCAATGACTGGAAAGACTATTTCGTGACGAACTTTCTGAATATACCCAATCACTATCACAATGGAGGCATCTGGCCATTCATTGGAGGGCTATGGGTACGCTATCTATCGCAAATCGGTAGAACAGAATTGGCTCATGAAGAACTCAACAACCTGGCCGATGCCTGCCGGTTGGGCATTTATGGAGAATGGGAGTTCAACGAATGGCTACATGGTGAAACAGGCCGGCCAATGGGTAAAGCTCACCAGGCCTGGAGCGCAGCCAGTTATGTGGCTGCCTGGAAAGCCCTCCACCAAGAAAGCGTTCCGGCCGATTTTGAACCCCTCCATGTCGAGATGTTTTCAAAAGATTGACGCAGAAAACTCGCACAAGTTTGGTCAAATAGAAGCGATGGAAATAAAGTGAAAGCCCCCCGTGATTATTTGATAGGGATTGATCTGGGCACCTCCAGCACCAAGACAGTAATCATCAACCGGCTAGGGCAAGTCGTTTCTTTGGCTACTCAAGAATATGGGATTGATCGGCCTCAACCGGATCATGCAGAGCAAGATCCTCAGACGTGGGTGGAAGCAGCCTGGAAAACGATCCGGTCGGCTCTTAGCCATGCGGGAATCGAGGCTAGGCAGGTGGGTGGGATCGGTATTGCCGGGCAGATGCACGGTACCGTGTGCCTGGACGCGCAGGGGACTCCAATACGACCGGCGATCATTTGGGCTGACCAACGTAGCCAGGCTCAGGTAGCTAAAGTTTACGCGCAAGTTGGGCGCCAGTGTTTGGGGGAATGGACAGCCAATCCATTGGCAACGGGTTTTATGCTGTCTTCCTGGCTATGGTTGTTGGAAAATGAGCCAGCAACAATCGAAAAAACCAATCTAGTGTTGCTCCCCAAAGACTTCCTGCGCTACAGGCTGACCGGCAATACCGGCAGCGAGCCCAGCGACGCCTCCGCCACCCTGCTGTTCGATACCGCCCAGCGTAACTGGAGCAGCGAGCTTATAAGCGCATTGGGACTCAAGCCGGCTTTGCTTCCGACAATCTATGAATCGGCTGAGATCGCGGGTGACCTGACGGCAGAAGCAGCAGCTATGACTGGCCTGCAATCAGGGACGCCGGTCGTTTATGGCGGTAGCGACCAGGCTTTACAGGCGCTGGGTCACGGCATTCTTGAACCTGGTCTGGTGTCGTGCACGATTGGCAGCGGTGGGCAGCTATTTGCCCCCACTACCCAACCGCTCTACGATCCTCAGCTACGGCTGCACCTGTTCTGTCATGCCTTACCTGGATTGTGGCATTTGGAAGCCGCCATCCTTTCTGCTGGACTGTCCCTCAAATGGCTCCGAGATCATCTGTATCCCCAAGATACATACCAATCCCTGGCTGAGACAGGATCGCAGGTTCAACCCGGAGCTGAAGAATTATTTTTCCTTCCTCACTTGATTGGAGAGCGCACTCCTTATATGGACAATCAGACCAAAGCTGCCTTTGTCGGATTAACGCTGCGCCATGGGCAAGGCCACCTGGTTAGAGCGGTCATGGAAGGTGTGGTCATGGCGCTTAAAATGGGTCTGGAGATCATGGTTGACGTGGGTATATCGCTTGAGCATATTGTGGCTTCTGGAGGTGGAACCCGCCATCCCTTGTGGCTTCAACTACAAGCGGATATCTTCAACCGACCCATTTACTGCACTGCAAATCTGGAGGCAGCTGCGATCGGTGCAGCTATCCTGGCAGGAAATGGCGTTGGGATCTTCAGTGATATCGCCCAGACCAGCCAGGAGCTGGCAAGCTGGTCGAACAAAATAACCTACCCGGCGCCAGAAAATGCCCGCTATTATGAGCAAAGCTACCGTGTTTTTTCCCAGCTTTACCCTGCCATCAAAAAATATTACGTGAATTCGGTTTAAGCGGAATTATTACATGTTTCGCGCGGCTCTGCCACACGAGACACCCCCCCCAAAAATTCCACCATATTTTCTTTGTCCTAAACGAAAGACACCCCATACCTGGAGTGTCTGAGATGGGACGGCTCCCTAAGAGCATTTTGGTGGCGAGGGCGGGACTCGATCCCGCAACCAACGGCTTATGAGTCCGCTGCTCTACCTTTGAGCTACCTCGCCCTATAAGCGGCATGATA
>Ga0114946_10000680_pt1 | contig 22809 bp, 16 predicted proteins | sample WalLakDeSediment_FD_88676 | JGI IMG/M metagenome (GOLD analysis project Ga0114946, IMG submission 88676) | Lake sediment microbial communities from Walker lake, Nevada to study Microbial Dark Matter (Phase II) - Walker Lake 11/02/13 Deep Sediment | ecosystem: Environmental > Aquatic >...
CCCCCCCCCCCCCCAGGAGTTTTGCCATGCGCCGTCTGCTCGACATCCCGGCCGGCATGTCCCGGCGTCATTTCATGAGCCACATGGCTGGGGCAGCGGCGCTCGCCGGTCCGGCCAACGACTTCACCAACACCCTCCTCGCCAACGCCGCCGACATGAAGAAGCGCCACAAGGCAGCCATCCTGCTCTGGATGGGGGGCGGCCCGAGCACGATCGATCTGTGGGATCTCAAGCCTGGTGCCCCGACGGGCGGGCCATTCAAGCAGATTGGCACGTCTGCCGACGGGGTCGCGATCTGTGAGCACCTGCCGCTCATGGCCCAGCAGATGCACCACATGGCGATCGTGCGGTCGATGAGCACCCGCGAAGCCGACCACATGCGCGGTCGCTACTACATGCACACGGGCTACGTGCCGAATCCGAATGTCGAGCACCCCGGGTATGGCTCGGTAATCGCCAACCGGCTGGCCGAGCAGGTGCCCGACCTCGAGATTCCGCCCTTCGTGTCGGTGGGGGGCGGCAGCGTCGGCCCGGGCTTCCTCGGGATGACGTGGGCTCCGTTCGTGGTCGATTCCAACGGCAACGTGCGGAACCTCGACATGGGCATCGATCCGGCCCGGCTTGATCAGCGGCTCCAGATGCTGGCGACGATCGAAGATCGCTTCATCGGAGAGAAGCGCGGCGGTTCGGCCGAGGAGCATCGCAAGGTCGTCGAGAAGACGGTGCGGCTGATGAACTCCAGCCAGATGGACGCGTTCAAGGTCATGAAGGAGCCCAAGGAGGTCCTGGAGCGCTACGGGGCCAACGGCTTCGGCCGTGGGTGCCTGCTCGCGCGACGCCTGGTGGAGGCGGGTGTGCCCTTCGTTGAGGTCGATCTCGGCGGCTGGGACAACCATGCCGATATCTTCCGGACCCTGTCAGACAACAAACTGCCCGTGCTCGATCAGGCCATGAGCGCGCTCGTCGCCGATCTGGCCGATCGCGGCATGCTCGACGACACGGTCGTGATGTGGATGGGCGAATTTGGTCGCACGCCGAGCATCAACGGCGGCGGCGGCCGCGATCACTGGGCCCGAAGCTGGAGCGTGGTCGTCGGTGGCGGCGGGTTCCAACGGGGCGTCGTCGTCGGCGAGACCAACTCCGACGGCAAGGAGGTCGTCTCCGAGCCCTACACGTCGCAGGACCTGATGGCCAGCGTGCTCAAGTCGCTCGGGATTTCGCTGGAGACCACCTTCACGGCCAAGAACGGCCGGCCGATGAAGATCGCGAACTCGGGCAAGGTCATCAAGGAGCTGTTCACGGCAGTTTCTTGATGGCAACAGCTGATCTCGATGTGGAGCAGTGGGGGACCGCGGACGCCGCGGATCTCTACGAAGTCGCCCGTTGGGGAAATGGATATTTCTCCGTCGGGCCCAACGGCCACCTGCTCGTCCACTCCGACAAGAACCCGACGAAGAGCATCGACCTCAAGGCGCTCGTCGACCGGTTGCAGGTGCGGGGCATCGACCTGCCGATCCTACTGCGGTTCGCCGAGATCCTCGAGCACCGGCTGGGCGAGATTCACGGCGTGTTCGCCACGGCGATGCGGGAGAGTGGCTACCAGGGCTCGTATTGCTGCGTCTACCCGGTCAAGGTCAACCAGCAGCGGCAGGTTGTGGAGGAGGTGCTCCGGTTCGGCCGCGCCTACGGATTCGGGCTCGAGGCGGGCAGCAAGCCCGAGCTTTTGGCCGTGATCGCGCTGGCCGACAACGACACGCCCATCATCTGCAACGGCTTCAAGGATGCGGAGTTCATCGAGACGGCGATGCTGGCCCAGAAGATCGGCCGGCACATCATTCCCGTCGTCGAGCGGTTCTCCGAGCTGCAGCTCATCCTCGAATATGCCGAGAAGATCGGCGTCCGGCCGCGCATCGGCATGCGGGTGAAATTGGCCTCGCGGGGAAGCGGCCGGTGGCAGTCGTCCGGTGGTCTGCGCAGCAAGTTCGGGCTCACCGCCAGTGAGATCGTCCGCGGCCTCGATCTCCTCAAGGAGCGGGGCATGGAGGACTGCCTACAGCTGCTCCACTTCCATCAGGGCAGCCAGATCACCAACATCCGCCACATCAAGGCGGCGCTGACCGAGGCCGCCCGCATCTACGCGGAGCTCGTCAAGCGCGGGGCCGGGCTTCGCTATCTCGATGTGGGCGGTGGGCTCGGCGTCGACTACGACGGCTCGCAGACCAACTTTGAGTCGAGCGTCAACTACAGCCTGCAGGAATACGCCAACGACGTGGTCTCCCACGTGCAGACCGCCTGCGATGAGGCGGGCGTGCCACATCCCACGATCATCTCGGAAAGCGGGCGGGCGATCGTCGCCTATCACTCGATGCTGATCTTCGGCGTCTTGGGTGTGTCGGAGCAGGGGGGGCAGGCGGAGGTGACGGAGCCGTCGGCCGACGCCGAACAGCCGCTGCACGACCTCTGGGAAACCCACCAGGGCATCAACGTTCGGAACCTGCTCGAGAGCTATCACGACGCCCAGCAGTCTCTCGACACGGCGATGAACCTCTTCGCCAGCGGGTATCTGCCCCTCGACCAGCGGTCGGCCGTGGAAAACCTCTACTGGGCGATCTGTCGGCGGATCTGTCGGCTCGCCAAGGGATTGGACTACGTTCCGGAGGAGTTGGAGGGACTGCAGGCGAGCCTCTCCGATACCTACTTCTGCAATTTCTCGCTGTTCCAATCAATGCCCGACAGCTGGGCCATCAAGCAGTTGTTCCCGGTGATGCCCATCCATCGGCTCGACGAGCGGCCCACCCGGGCTGCGGTGCTCGGCGACGTGACCTGCGACTCCGACGGCAAGATCGACCAGTTCATCGATCGCAGGGACGTGAAACGGACGTTGCCGCTGCACGCGCTCCGGAACGAGCCCTACTACCTGGGTGCCTTTCTTATCGGCGCGTATCAGGAAATCCTCGGCGATCTGCACAACCTCTTCGGCGACACCAACGCGGTGCACGTGAGCACCGACGAGCGCGGCGAGGTCGTGGTCGACGCCGTAATCAAGGGCGACACCGTCCGCGAGGTGCTCGACTACGTCGAGTTCGATCCCAATCAGCTCGTGCAGAAGCTCCGCGACTCGATCGAGCATGCGGTTCGCGAGGGCCGCATCTGCGACAGCCAGGCCGGCCGGTTCCTCCGCTTCTATGAGGACGGCCTCGGAGGCTATACCTACCTCGAGGAGCCCGCGCGGTGATGGAGTGTCGGTGGTTGAGCGCGCTCCACCGATAGAAGCCCCGGACGGAAGTCCGGGGGTGAGGTGGTGATGGGGCACGTGAGAGGTACCACGATCACGAGCGATGATCGATCCACGACGACGCTGCTGTATGAGATGCTGCCGCACGAAACCCTGCCAGCGCTCACCTACTATGCCCCCCGGGGAGCCCGGCTGGGCCTGGCAGCGTGCTTTCCCCTCGCCTCCCTGACGGCACACGCATGCACCTGATTCGTGTTGGGGGCGCCGCCCTCAACCAGACGCCGCTCGATTGGGACGGCAACCGAGACCGGATTGTCGCCGCGATCACCGCGGCGCGGCAGCGACACATTTCGGTGCTCTGCCTGCCGGAGCTCTGCATCTCCGGCTACGGATGTGAAGACGCGTTTCTCGGCCCTGGCGTGGCGCGGATGGCATGGCGGGTGCTCGAGGAAATCGCTCCGCATACGGCCGGCATGATCGTCGCCGTGGGTCTGCCGGTGCGGTTCGAGAGCGGCGTCTACGACGCCGCCGCCCTTCTCGCGGATGGCCGGATCGCAGGCCTCGCGTGCAAGCAGCATCTGGCCGGGGAGGGGCTGCACTACGAGCCCCGCTGGTTCAGGCCGTGGCCGGCCGGCCGCCGGGCCGAGTTCGCCACGCCGGCTGGGTCGCTGCCGATCGGAGACGTGCGGTTCGACTGTGGCGGCGTGCGCATCGGCTTCGAGATCTGCGAGGATGCCTGGGTCGCAGCCCGGCCGGGGGCCGAGCTGGCGGCCCGCGGCATCGACGTGATCCTCAATCCGTCGGCGAGCCACTTCGCGTTCGCGAAGGACGAGGTCCGCCGCCGGTTCGTGGTCGAGGGATCCCGGGCGTTCACGTGCGCGTACGTCTATGCCAACCTGGTCGGCAACGAGGCGGGGCGATCGATCTACGACGGCGGCGTGCTCGTGGCCGCGACCGGACAGTTGCTCGCCGCCGGGCGGCGGTTCAGTTTCGCCGACCACCTGGTGACGGCGGCCGTCGTCGACGTCGATGCGCTGCGGCTGGCACAGGCCCGGTCGGCGCGGGCCTGTCCGGCGGCGGACGATCCGGTCGCCGTGGCGTTCACGCCGGCGACCGTGTCGCCGGACTCGGAGGCCGCCGACGGCGATCGCCGCGACGCCTGGGAGCACGGCCCCCACGGCAAGGAGGAGGAGTTCACCCGCGCCGTCGCCCTGGGGTTATTCGACTACCTACGGAAGAGCCGCTCGCGGGGCTTCGTCGTCTCGGCGAGCGGCGGGGCCGATTCGTCGGCCGTGGCCTGCCTGATCGCCCTGGCCGCCGACCTGGCCGCCGCCGAACTCTCCGTGGAGGCGGCCGCCCGTCGCCTGGGGGTGACGGGGCACCGCATCGCGTCGGCTCGCGACCTCGTGGGTGCGATCCTCACGTGTGTCTACCAGTCGACCCGCAACTCCGGCCCGGTCACGCGGGAAGCCGCCCGTGGCCTGGCCGCTGCCCTGGGAGCCGTGTTCCACGAGTTCGACGTCGATCCGCTCGTGCGCGGGTATGAAGCCCTGGTGGCGAACGCCCTCGGCCGGCCCCTCGCGTGGGAGACCGACGACGTCGCCCTCCAGAACATCCAGGCGCGGGTCCGGTCACCGGGGGTGTGGATGCTGGCGAATGTCACGGGGGGCCTGCTCGTGTCGACGAGCAACCGCTCGGAGGCGGCCGTGGGGTATGCCACGATGGACGGCGATACCTCGGGAGGGATCGCGCCCATCGCCGGTATCGACAAGGCTTTTCTACGCCGCTGGCTCGCCTGGCTCGAACGCGAGGGTCTGCAGGGCAGCGGGCCGATCCCCGCGCTCGCCGCGGTCACCGCCCAGGCGCCGACGGCCGAACTGCGGCCGGCGGCGGCCGCCCAGACCGACGAGGGCGACCTCATGCCCTATGACATCCTCGACTTCATCGAGCGTCGGGCGATCCGCGACAAGGAGACGCCGCTCGAGTGCTGGCAACGGCTGCGGGTGGCGTTTCCCCGGGAAGATGCCCGCCAACTGGCCGTCTGGACGGAGCGGTTCTTCACGCTCTGGAGCCGCAACCAGTGGAAGCGGGAGCGGTATGCCCCGTCGTTTCACGTCGACGACGCCAACCTCGATCCCAAGACCTGGTGCCGCTTTCCGATCCTCTCCGGCGGGTTCACCCGCGAACTCGCGGAACTGCGGGCTGCGGTCGCGGCCTCCTACCCCCCGTAGGTCGGTCACTTCGTGACCGACACCTGCCCCGAGCGTCACCCGTTACCTGCCGACCACGGCTTCGAGCGGCTCGCCCCGGTGGAACAGCACGAGATTGCGGATCGTCTGCTCCGCGATCGCCTGGAGCGCGTTCCGTGTGAAGAAGGCCTGGTGCGCCGTGACGACCACGTTGGGCAGCGTGAGCAGGCGGGTGAAGATGTCGTCCTGGATGATCGAATCGCTCAAGTCGGCGAAGAACAGGTCGCCCTCCTCCTCGTAGACGTCGAGGCCGAGGAGGCCGATCTGACCGGTCTTGAGCGCGTCGATGACCGCCCGCGTGTCGACGAGCCCGCCCCGGCTGGTGTTGATCAGCATCACGCCCGGCTTCATCAGGGCGATCGTGCGCTGGTTCACCATGTGATGGGTGGCCGGCAGCAGCGGGCAGTGCAGGCTGACGATGTCGGCTCTGGCGAAGAGATCGTCGAGCGGCACGTACTCCACACCGCGGGCGACCAAGGCGGGATCGACGTGCACGTCGTGTGCCAGCACCCGGCAGCCGAAGCCCAGAAACAATTCCGCCACGCAGCGGCCGATCCGCCCCGTGCCCACGATGCCCGCCGTCCGCCCGTGGAGATCGGTACCCAGCAGGCCCTCGAGCGAAAAGTTGCCCTCCCGCACGCGGTTGTAGGCCTTGTGCAGCTTGCGGTCGAGCATGAGCACGAGGCCGATCGTGTGTTCCGCGACCGCGTGCGGCGAGTATTCCGGGACGCGGGTCACGGGCAGTTCCAGCCCCTCCGCCGCGGCCAGATCGACCTGATTGAATCCCGCACAGCGGAGGGTGATGAGCCGTACGCCCAAGCTGGCGAGTCGTTCCAGCGTAGCGGCGTCGAGCGTGTCGTTCACGAAGCAGTTCACCGCCGTGGCTCCCTCGGCCAGGCGGGCCGTGTCGCGGTCGAGCCGGGCTTCGAACCACGACCATTCGATCGGCTGGCCGGCGCTGGCGGCCAGAAGCGACTCACGGTCGTAGGCTTTGACGGAGAAGGCGGCAACCCGCAGGCTGCCGGAGGAAGCGGGGGGCATGGCGGGCGGGCTCCGGGAGGGAGCTGTATTGTACGCGGCCCAAAAAAGCCTGTTCCGTGGGGGGCAACCGGCCTCGCCCGACCCGGAGCATCCTGCTACCGTTTCCGGCCCATACGGCCTCGTGTCGCCCCCGGTTCCAGACGCCGAAGCATCCATGCAGTTCCCGTCGTCCTGCCGCTGCCTCCTGCCGCTGGCGCTCGCGCTTGTGAGCCTCGTTCCGGTGACTGGCAGCGGGCAGCAGCCCCCGCCGCTCTCGCCCGCGGAGTCGGCCGCGCTCGATCAGTGGCTGGTTGCCTGGGAACGGCGGAATGCGGCCGTCCGCACCTGGTCGTGTGTGTTCCACAAGTGGGAATACAACGCGTGGAGTCCCGTCGATGCCAAGGGCGAGCGGCTGGCGTTCACGGAGAGCACCGGCGAGCTGAAGTATGCCGCGCCCGACAAGGGGCTCTATCGTGTCAAGGAGTCGAAGCAGTGGAGCCCGGAGGCGCGCCGCTACGAGGTTCGAGGCGGTGACGCCGGTGAGCACTGGGTCTGCAACGGAGAGAGCATCTACGAATTTCGGCACACGGAGCGGCAGCTGCGCGAGACGAAATTGCCGGCGGAGATGCGGGGCAAGGCCATCAGCGACGGCCCGCTCCCGTTCGTGTTCGGGGCGAAGGCCGACACGCTCAAGAAGCGCTACTGGATGCGACTGATCACGCCGGCCGATGTCCGCGACCAGGTCTGGCTCGAGGCGCTCCCCCGTTACCAGGCCGACGCGGCCAACTTTTCCAAGGTGGAACTGATTCTCCAGGCCCGGGATCTCATGCCCTTCGCGATCCAGATCCACAAGCCCGGCGGTCAGGATCGCGATGTCTATCAGTTCGATCCGCGGACGAACCTCATCGACAAGGGGCTCGACATGATCCGCGACTTCGCCCGTCCGACGACACCCTTCGGCTACACGTACGTCCTGGAAGATGTCTCGGGACAGGCTCCGGCGGCACAGCCTCAGGGAGGACAGGCTCCGGGAGCGCAGCCCCCCGCGGTCCAGCCACCCGCTCCCGCAGTGCAGCCACCTGGAGTGGGCACGCCGCGGTAAAGTCGGCCCCCCGCTCGCCCGTGGGGCGCGAAGCGATATACTCGGGTTCCCGAGAAGGAACCTGATGGCCGTGGTCGACCCCAAGCATCCGTTGTTTCAGCTTCTGAACCGGGACAGCCGCTATACGCTCGAGGCGTATCTGTTCATCCTCGAGGCGCTCTCGTTCGCCCAAGAGTCGCTGGGGCTCGGGCAGGAGCCCGCCGTCGACGAACTCGAGCCGCTCCCGAGCGGCGAGCCGGCCTCGGGCCGCGATCCGAGTGTTGCCGGTGAATCGGAGCCAGCCGGGCGGGGCCGGGGGCGTCCCGGGCGGACCCGGAAGCGGCGCACGGAGCGGCATGTGTCGGGCCAGGAGCTCTGCGAGGCGGCCCGGCTCTACGGGCTGCAGCAGTACGGGTTCTTGGCTCCGAAGGTGCTCGAGTCGTGGGGGATTCGCACGACCGGCGATTTCGGCGAACTCGTCTTCAACATGATCGACATCGGCCAGATGCGGAAGACACGCTCGGACAAGCGGGAGGATTTCGACGAGGTGTACAAGTTCGGCGAGGCCTTCTCGCGGGATCTGTCGTTCGTCGTGCATGATGCAGTCTGAAACTCGGGTGAACGGCGTGTCGGGTCGTGCGGCGCTCGGCAGGTTCGGGCTCGTCGCCGCCGCGGAAGTGGCCTGGTTGGCCATGCTCGTGTGGCTCGCCAGCTGATCCTGAGCCGTCGAGACCGGTGTGGTCCCGGGCCGTGTTCTCGCTCATAGCGGGCCGTGTTGACGCTCGCCGCGGGCTCTGTGGTCGAAACAGTCATGCTTGATCTCACGTCGTTGCCGCTGTGGATCGCCCTGGTGCCGCTGGCGATCTACCTGCTCGTGATCGCGACGTTCCATGTGCGGTCGTGCCCCACCGCCGTGCCCGGGCACTGGGATCTCGTCTTGTTGGCCCTGACAGTCGCGGGGCTTGGCCTGGGCGGCCCGCTCGCGCTTTTGCAACCTGCCGGAGTCGCCGGAGCCTGGAGGTGGGCCGTGCCGCTCGTGACGCTCGCGCTCATGGTCGCGGTCGCCATGCTCGCATCGCGCCCCCGCCTGGTGATCTACAACGCCACCGGCGAGCACGTGCGGCCGATCGTGGCCGCCGTCGCCACGGAGTTGGATCCCGGGGCCCGCTGGGCGGGCGAGACCGTGGCGCTCCCGGACCGTGGCGTGCAGGTGCACCTCGATGCCGCCGGTGGCATGCGGACCGTCAGCCTCGTCGCCGTCGGTTCGCGGACGAGCCCCGAGGCCTGGGCCGAGTTCAGTCGCCGCATCCGCCGGGAGGTGGCCACGCTGCGTGTGCGGGCGAGCCCCTGGGCGGCCGTGTTCACCGCTCTGGCGGCGGGCGTCCTGGTACTGGCCCTGTGGCTGGCGTGGCGGCCATTCCCGCCGGACAGCAGCCGGCCGGACAGTCCGGCGGCGGTCCCGGCCGCTCGCCCACTCCCCGCGTCCCTTCCCCTGTCCGAGGATGTTCATGCCGATCCACGTCGACCTGTCGGCACATGAGATCACCGTGCCGGTCGTGATTCGCAACGCCCCGCCGGGGCGGCTCTACGAGGATGCCGTCTCCCGGGAGCATGCCGGCATCGTTTCCAGCGGGGCCATCGCCATTCGCTCGGGGGCGAAGACGGGCCGCAGCCCGGCCGACAAGCATGTCGTCCGCCAGCCGGAGTCGGAGGCCGATGTCTGGTGGGGCCCGGTCAACCATCCGATCGACGAGCACACCTTCTTGCTCAACCGCCAGCGGGCGATCGACTACCTCAACACCCGCGACCAGATCTATGTGGTCGACGGGTTCGCCGGCTGGAATCCCGCCTGTCGCGTGAAGGTCCGCGTGCTGTGCAGCCGCGCCTATCACGCCCTCTACATGCACAACATGCTCATCCGCCCCACGCTCGACGAACTGGAGCGGTTCGGCACCCCCGATTTCGTGATCTACAACGCGGGGCAGTTTCCGGCGAATCCGTACACGGCCCAGATGACGAGCCGCACGAGCATCGATCTCGCGCTCGAACGCCGGGAGCAGATCATCCTCGGCACCGAGTATGCCGGTGAGATGAAGAAGGGGGTGTTCACCTACATGCACTGGGTGCTGCCCGGCCGCGGCATCCTCTCGATGCACTGCTCGGCCAACGAGGGGCTGGCGACGTCGTCAGGCCGAGGTGACAGTGTTGGCCGAGGGAACAGTGTTGGCCGAGGCGGTGACGTGGCCCTGTTCTTCGGCCTCTCCGGCACCGGGAAGACGACGCTCTCCGCCGATCCGGCCCGCCGGCTCATCGGCGACGACGAGCATGGTTGGGGCGACGAGGGCGTCTTCAACATCGAAGGTGGCTGCTATGCCAAGTGCATCCATCTCGCCGAGGCCAAGGAGCCGGAGATCTGGCGGGCGATCCGCTTCGGAACCGTGCTGGAAAACGTCGTCTACGATGCGGCCACGCGGGTGGTCGACTTCGAGTCGAATGCCATCACGGAAAACACCCGGGCCGCCTACCCGATCGACTTCATCGCCACCGCACAGGTGCCCTGTGTGGCCGGCCATCCGCGAAACGTGATCTTCCTCACGTGCGACGCCTCCGGGGTGCTGCCGCCGGTGAGCCGGCTGTCCCGGGAACAGGCGATGTACCACTTCCTCTCGGGCTACACCGCCCGCGTCGCAGGCACGGAGATGGGCATCGTCGAACCGCAGGTGGCCTTCTCGACCTGCTTCAGCGCCGCGTTCCTCGTTCGCGACCCGGCCGTCTACGCCCGGCTGCTCGCCGACAAGCTCGCCCGCCACGACAGCCGCGCCTGGCTCGTGAACACCGGCTGGACGGGGGGCGCCTACGGCAGCGGCCGCCGCATCGACCTGGCCGTGACCCGGCGGATCATCGACGCGATCCATGCCGGTGCCCTCGACGAGGCGACTGTGAGCCGTGATCCGGTGTTCGGTCTGGAGGCGGTCACACAGGTGCCGCACGTGCCGGAGCGGCTCCTCGTGCCGCAGCTGGCCTGGTCCGATCCGACCGCCTGGGAAGACGCGGCCCGCCGGCTCGCCGGCCGGTTCCGCGACAACTTCACGACCTTCGCCTCCACCGCCGGCCCCGACATCGTCGCGGCCGGCCCCGCCTGACGGAGGATTGGCACCGGTGGAACCGCCGCAGGCACCATTCCTGGATCCCGCGCTCCTCGAGCATGCGCTGCTCCTCCTCGATTCGTTCGGCCAGTTTGTCGGCCGTGAGCTAGTGTCACGGCAGGGCCCGCCGGCCGAGCAGGCGACCCGGCTGTTTCACGCGTCGTTCGTCGTCGTGTCGCACGGGTGCGAATCCGACCCGCTGCTCAACTACGGCAACGCTTCGGCACTGGCGCTCTGGGACATGGACTGGTCGACCTTCGTCGGCACGCCCTCCCGGTTGACGGCCGAGCCCATGCACCGTGACGAGCGGGCCCGGTTGCTCGAGCGGACGCGCCGTGACGGTTTCGTCGACGACTACTCCGGCGTGCGGATCTCCCGGACCGGAAAACGGTTTCGCATCGAGCGGGCGGTCGTGTGGAACGTGATCGACGCCGCCGGCGCTCTCCACGGCCAGGCTGCCACCTTCGACCAATGGACGCCGCTCGCCGCCCCCCGCTCTCCATAAAAGCCCCGGACGGAAGTCCGGGGGTGCGTTCGCGTCACTGCACCAACCGGTCACCACGATGCCTGTCGACCCCGGATTTCCGCCGACGTGCCATCACTACCGGGCTCCCCTCGACTTGGTCTATAATCTGACCCATTCACTCAACCATATTCCCCATCGAGGCACTGCCATCATGAGCTCGTTCATCGTTCGGTTCGTACGGGGTCTCGTGTGCGGAGCCATCGTCACGACAACAGCCTTCGCGGGAGTTTGCGCCATGGCCACCACGCCACTCACCGGCGAGATGAAAACGATCGACGGCTCGACCGTCGATCTCGCCGATTACAAGGGCAAGGTCGTTCTCATCGTCAATGTCGCCAGCCGCTGCGGCTACACCGGCCAGTACGCCGGCATGCAGAAACTGTACGACGACTATAAGGACAAGGGCTTCGTCATCCTGGGCTTCCCTGCCAACGATTTCGGGGCCCAGGAGCCGGGCAGCGACGCCCAGATCGCCGAGTTCTGCTCGGCGAAGTATGGCGTCACGTTCCCGATGTTCTCGAAGATCACCGTCAAGGGAGCGGGCAAGGCGCCGCTCTATGAGACGCTCACCACGTCATCCGATCCGCAGGGCGAGGTGGGCTGGAACTTCGAGAAGTTCCTGATCGGCAAGGATGGCTCCGTCGTCGGCCGGTTCAAGAGTGGCGTGGCCCCCGCCGACACCAAGCTCGTCTCCGCGATCGAAGCCGAACTCGCCAAGTAGCTGGTCGTTCGGCCTCGTTCAGGCTCGTGGTGTGTGACCCGCGGCTCGGCAGCCACTTCGTCACAGGCCGTCTTTCGCCCGGCGGACGACGAGCAGTGTGCTCCGCTTGGGAAAGTCTGCCACGGTTCCGATGATTTCTGTGCGCATGGTGTCTGTGCCGTCGGGGAGCAGGTCACGAGCTTCCTCGTGATCCGCCACCCGCACGACCAGCATGCCGTCGGGATGCTCCGTGAAGAAGTGGCGGCAACCCTCGGCATCCCGGCAGGGTTCCACCCGCCGGCCGCCATACAGGACGAGGCTGGGCTGCGAATACCGGCACTGGCCGAGCGGCGTGGCGTCGGTGGCCCCGTTGGCCCGCATGATCCGCACGAGTTCGCCGGCCGGCTGCAGCCGGCCCGCGGCGACGGCCACGTAGCCGAATAGAAAAACCGCCAGCGCCACGGCCGTGCCGCAATAGGCGATGAGCGTCGCCGGTCGCCGACCGCGGGCGATGAGCCACAGACACGCCGCCGCACCCGCCGCCATGATTCCGCCGCTCCAGGCGGCGAGCCGCAGGATCCCGACCGCCGACTCGGCCGCCGTCGCCATCTCCAAGAGGCTCTGCTCGCCGACACGGAATGTCGGTGCCATGAGGCAGCCGACGGCGGTCGCGCCGCCGATGCCCACGAGCAGCCCCAGGGCGATCTGCATCCACCGGCGGCTGGCCGGCGTCGGGCTCCGCATCCACTCGACGAGAAACAGCGCCACGAGGAGGGCGGCGGCCGGATAGGCCGGCAGGATGTAGTTGGGAAGTTTCGTCTGGGCGAGCGAAAAGATGCCGATCCATGTCGCCAGCCAGGCGACGAGGAGCATCGCGGTGGTGCGGCCCGGTGCCGCGGCCCGCAGCCGCCGCGCGGTGTCGAGGGCCGTGGGGATGGCGAACATCGACCAGGGAAACATCCCCACGAGGAGCGCCGGCAGGTAGAAGAAGAGCGGCCCGCGGTGGCCCTCCATGGGTTCGAGGAACCGCTGCACGTGATGGACGCCGATGAAGTCGGCGCCGAACGCCCCGTCGCTCCGCTCGTGCACGAGCACATACCAGGGCCCGGCGACGACGAGCACCACGACCAGTGCCGTGAGCGGCCGCAGCGCCCACGCCGCCCCCCACCCCTCGGTGATCACGGCGGCGATGCGGCTTCCCAGGGAACGTCCGGCTCGCGATTCGCGGCTCACAGCGAGGTTGTGCCACCACACGAAGAGACTCAGCGAGACCGCGGGGAGAGCGACGCCAAGCGGTCCCTTCGTGAGCACCGCCAGGCCGAGCACGGTGTAGAGGGCGATGGCGGCGGCGAGCGGCAGGCGGCTGATCCGGCCCTGCGGCGGCCAGTTGGCAGCAGAAGTTCCCCCGTCAGTGCGGCACGAGTGCACGAAGATCGCGAGGGCGGCGACGCCGAGGAACGTCAGCTCGATGTCGGGATTGGCCGCCCGGGAGACGAGCACGAGGTTCACCGCGGTCAGGCAGGCGATCGCGGCGACGAGGCCGACCTGCCGGCACGCCAGTCGGGTGCCCAGCAGATACACCACCAGCGCCGTGAGGATGCCGAACACGGCCGACCCGATGCGAAACCCGAACTCGTTCTCGCCGCAGAGCCCGCTCCCGACGAGCATCACCCAGAACATCAGCGGCGGCTTGTGGGTCGACACCTCGTCGTTGTGCCAGGGCACGATCCAATCACCACGGCGGGCCATCTCCACGGTGGTGCTACCCCACAAGGCCTCGTCGAGATCCCAGAGGCTGACGGCGCCAAGGTTCGGGAGCAGCACGAGGCAGCCGATCGCCAGGATCACGAGCAGGTCGCGGGCCGACCCGGGAGACTGTTTCAAGGTGCGGGCTCCAGAAGCGTGGCGAAGTCGGCTCGGGCAGCCGGCCTGATCGTGGCGACGCCGCTCGGGCGGCCCACGACGACGAGCCGCTGCCCGCGCACGACGGTGGTCGTCGCATCGAGCACGCCCCAGTCGGGCGGCAGCACGCTGTCGATCCCGCGGAGCCGGGAGGCGTCGACGATAAGCCGACCGTCCGGGTGGGTGGCGGCGAAGTCGGCCACCGCCTCGGCCGTTGTCAGGTCGGGAACAGGCCCGTGGAGCAGCCGGCCGGCATAAAACGCCACGCTCGGCGGCGGCTCGCAGGCAGCCAGGGGCGCGGCCGCGCCAGCCGTCTGCGCCGCGGCTGCCAGGCGGGCGACGAGTCCCCGCGCCCCTCCCGGTCCTCCGATGCGATCAGCCGCGATCCCGGCCAGGAGGCCGACCGTGAGGCAGCCGCTCACCGCCCAAGCCGCCGTGGCCGCGGTGCGATTCCCGCGCAGCTGCAACAGCCAGCAGGCCACGCCGCCGGCCAGCGGGGCGACACCGATCAGGGCCAGCCAGGCAGCCTGCCCGGCGAGACGCGAGGCGGCGAGCGGCAAACCGATCGCGATCGCGACGCCGCCTCCGGCCAGCGACAGCCAGGCCAGCCGCATCCAGCGGTCGGTGGCGGCGCCGGGCCGGCGTATCCAGTCGACGACAAAGCTTCCGGTGATCACCGCGATGGCCGGATAGGCGGGCCAGACATAGCCGGGCAGCTTCGTGGCCGACAGGGAAAAGACGCCCAGCCACACGCCCATCCAGATCGCCGTGAGTCGCATGCCCGCGGTGTTGATCGTGCGGCCGGCATGCAGGCCGATGAGCGCCGACCCGCACGACCATGGGAACAGACCCACGAGGAGCACGAGCGGGTAGTAGACGAGCGTCGAGCCGGAGTGTCCTTCCATCGTGCCCGTGAACCGTCCGGCATTGTGCACGAGGAAAAATCCCCGCAGCCATGCACCATCGGTCAGGAGCGTCACGGCGACATACCACGGACCGGCGACGGCCAGCGCCGTGGACGTGATGACGACCGGACGGACCCGCCGCCAGCCGGCGAAGAGCAGAAACGCCAGCATCGGCAGGACGAGGCCCACGGGGCCCTTCGCGAGCATGGCCAGCCCGCACGCGCCGCCGACCGCGCAAGCCTGTGGTAGCGGCAGCGGCCGGCTGCCGAGCGACAGCCCGTCCGGCCCGATCATCCCGCGAGCGAACAGCACGAGGGCGAGTGTCGTGAAGAAGGCGAGCGGGGCGTCGGGCGTGGCGGCGCGGCCGGCGACACCGGTCCACACGCTCGTCGCAAGCACGATCCCGCTCCAGAAGCCGACGCTCGTGCCGAACAGTCGGCAGCCCAGCTGCCAGGTGAGCAGGCAGGTGCCGATCGTGAGCAGTGCGGACGGGAGCCTCGCGCCGGTTTCGGTCGGACCGGCCACCGCGAAGCCGGCCAGGTGCAGCCAGTTCACAAGCGCGGGCTTCTCGATGCGGAGGCGGCCGTTGAAGGTGGGCACCACCCAGTCGCCGGTCTGATGCATGGCGAGGGAGCAGGCCGCATTGAGCGGTTCGTCTTCGTCCCAGAGGGCCGGGCCGCCCAGATTGGGCAGCAGCACGAGCGTGGCCGTGAGGGCCACGAGGGCCGCGGCCTGAAGGGCGGAACGATCTCCGCAGCAAGTGATTCCGCGGGCAGTGATTCCGCGGACAATGGTTCCGCAGGCAGTGGTTCCGCAGGCAGAGGGCAGTGGGGAATGAGGCATGCGGTCGGGGTTCGCGAGGGGGGCGGGAGGGTAGGGGGACGGGAGGTCTGCGGTCAAGCCTTGCGGGAGCGAAAAAACCGCCGGTTTTGCTCGGGTTTCAAGCCGGTTGACCGCCCGGGCATGCCGGGTATGTTCAGGCTTCCCGCATCGTGTTTTGAGCGGGAAAAACCCGCGCGGAGACCCCGACTTGGCAGACGACGTAAGCCCCCCGGCAGGCGACGACGAGGCGGCTGGCGGCGGGCTGCCTGACAACTCCGGCGGCGGGCTGCCTGCCAACCCTCCCGGCGGGCTTCGCGATAACTCTCCCGGCGGGCTTCGCGATAACCCTCCCGGCGGGCTTCGCGATAACCCTCCCGGCGGGCTTCGCGATAACACCGGCGGCAGGTTGATCGAGCTGCCGATCGAGCAGGAGCTCAAGGACAGCTACCTCACGTACGCGATGAGCGTGATCGTGAGCCGGGCCCTGCCCGATGTGCGCGACGGGCTCAAGCCCTCGCAGCGGCGCATCCTCGTCGCCATGAATGACCTCAATCTCTCCCCCACCTCCGGCCGCGTGAAGTGCGCGAAGATCTCCGGCGACACGAGCGGCAACTACCATCCCCACGGCGAGAGCGTGATTTATCCCACGCTCGTCCGCATGGCCCAGGAATGGAACATGCGGCACGTGCTCGTCGACAAGCAGGGCAACTTCGGCTCGATCGCCGGACTGCCCGCGGCCGCCATGCGATACACCGAGGCCCGGCTCTCGCCGATCGCGGCCATGCTGCTCGACGACCTCGCGCTCGACACGGTCGACTTCGTGCCCACCTACGACGAGCGCAACACCGAGCCGGTGGTGCTGCCCAGCCGGTTTCCCAACCTCGTCGTCAACGGCGCCGGCGGCATCGCCGTCGGCATGGCCACGAGCATCCCGCCGCACAACCTCGGCGAGGTCTGCCGGGCGCTCGTAAAGCTCATTGACGACCCCGGCCTGTCGATGGCCGAATTGCTCGAGATCGTGCCTGGCCCTGACTTTCCCACCGGGGGCATCGTGATGGGCCGCGAGGCTCTCATGCGAGGCTACCTCACCGGCCGTAGCACGATCACGCTGCGGGCCCGGGCCCATGTCGAGGAGTTCGGCAAGAACCGCCACCGCATCGTCGTCACGGAAATCCCCTACCAGCAGACCCGTGACGCGATCGAGGAGAAGATCGCCGAACTCGTCAACGACGATCGCATCAAGGGCATCTCGGGGATCCGCAACGAGAGCGACCTCAAGGAACCGGTGCGGCTCATTCTCGAGCTGAAGCGCGACGCCGACCCCGACGTCGTGCTCAACCAGCTCTACCAGTATTCGCCGCTGCAGACCTCGTTCTCGCTGATCTTCCTCGCGCTCGTCGACGGCAAGCCGCGGATCCTCTCCTTCCGCAGTATGCTCGAGGAGTTTCTCCGCCATCGCACGACGGTGATCCGCCGCCGCACGCAGTTCCTGCTGCAGAAGGCGCGGAGCCGCAAGCACACGCTCGAGGGGCTGCTCGTCGCACTGGCCAACATCGACGAGGTGATCCGGATCATCCGGTCGTCGAAGTCGCAGGCCGAGGCCAAGCAACGGCTCTGCGAGCTCAAGGCGCCGGCGGCGCTGCTCGAACGAGCCCTCGGGGCCGAGGGCTTCGCCGTGCTCGAGGAGGAGCGCGGGGCGGCCGAGTCGTATGGCCTGTCGCCCGTGCAGGCCGACGCCATCCTCCGCCTCACGCTGGGGCAGCTCGTCAATCTCGAGCAGGAGAAGCTCGGCGGCGAGCACCGCGACCTGCTGGCGAAGATCGGCGAGTTCCGGCGGATCCTGTCGGCCGACGCCAACATCAAAGCCCTCATTCGCGAGGAGCTCGTGGAGCTCGAGGCGAAGCATGCCGACGAGCGGCGGACCGAGATCAGCGGCGAGGCGGGCGATATCCGCGACATGGCCGAGCTGATCACCGAGGCCACGATGGTGGTCACGATCAGCCGGGCCGGCTACGTGAAGCGGACGGCCGCCGACGTCTACCGGGCCCAGCGGCGCGGTGGCAAGGGGCTCACCGGCGCCCGCACCGACGAGGAAGACCCGATCGAGCACCTGTTCGTCGCCAGCACGCACGACTGGCTCTTGGTGTTCACCACGCTCGGCAAGGTGTTTTCGATGCGGGTGTTCGAGCTGCCCGAGCTGGCCCGCGACGCGAAGGGGCGGGCCCTCGTCAACCTGCTCGAGTTCGAGCCGGGCGAGAAGGTGGCCGACTGCCGGGCCGTGGGCGGCTTCGACGACCCGAATCAATGCCTCATGCTCGCGACCCGCAGCGGCATGGTGAAGAAGACGGTCCTCGAGCAGTATCGCCGGCGGCGGACCAAGGGGCTCATCGCCGTCAAGCTCCGCGAGGGCGACGAACTGGTGGATGCCGTGATCACGAAGCCGGGCGACGAGCTGGTGCTGGCCTCCGCCAAGGGCATGGCGATCCGCTTTCCCGAGTCGGATGCCCGGCCGATGGGCCGCGACACGAGCGGGGTGCGCGGCATCAAGCTCGGGACCGGCGACCGGCTCGTCGGCATGGTCGTGGCCGATCCCGAGGCCACGCTGCTGACGGTGTGCGAGCACGGGTACGGCAAGCGAACTCCCTTCGGTGTCGGTACGCCCGTGGCCGGTGAGGCGCCGGCGGAGGATGGGGCCGGCGAGCCGCCGGCCGACCAAGCAGTCGAGTCGGCAGCCGAGGAGGGGGATGAAGCCTCTTCGGGCATGCGGTATCGCACCCAGCATCGCGGCGGCAAGGGCATCCGCGACATCAAGACGACCCAGCGGAATGGCACCGTCGTTTCGATCGTGGCGGTTCGCGACGACGACCAGGTGCTGATGATGACGGCCCGCGGCAAGATCCAGCGGGTGAACGTCGCCGAGATCAACACGATCGGTCGCAACACGCAGGGCGTCCGAATCATGCGGGTCGACGACGACGACACGCTCGCTGCCGTCGTGCCGGTGCCACCGGGCGAGCAGGAGGAGGCCGACGAGCCGTCCGCCGGGCCGGCCCCTAAGGAAGGAACAGCCCCAGGGGAAGGAACAGTCTGACATGCGGATCGGGGTCGTCGGCACGGGATACGTCGGGCTCGTGACTGGGTCGTGTCTCGCCGACAGCGGCAACTCCGTCACCTGCCTCGACATCAACGCCGACAAGATCGCCCGGCTCGAACGGGGCGAGGTGCCGATCTACGAGCCCGGCCTCGAGGAACTCGTCGAGCGGAATTCCAAGGCGGGGCGGCTGAAGTTCACGACCGACACGGCGGCGGCGATCCGCGACGCCGAGGTGGTGTTTCTCGCCGTCGGCACGCCCCCGGCGGCCGACGGATCGGCCGACCTCTCGGCGCTCTGGAGCGTGGTCGACTCGATCGCATCGCACCTGCGGCCCGAGGCGGTGGTGGTCACGAAGAGCACCGTGCCGGTCGGTACATGCGCCGGGATCGAGCGGCGGCTGAAGGCGGCGATCGGCCGCGACTGCCGCGTGGCGAGCAACCCTGAGTTTCTCAAGGAAGGAGCGGCGATCGAGGATTTCCAGAAGCCCGATCGCGTGGTCGTGGGGGTGCGGTCGTCCGAGGTGGGTGACATCCTGCGGACGCTCTACGCGCCGTTCCTCCGCACGGAAAATCCGTTCCTCGTCATGTCGCCGGAGAGTTCCGAGATGACGAAGTACGTGGCCAACGCGCTCCTGGCCACGAAGATCAGCTTCATCAACGAGGTGGCCAACCTCTGCGAGCGGATGGAGGCCGACATCGACGACGTGCGCCGAGGCATCGGCCACGACAGCCGCATCGGCTTCGCCTTCCTGTTTCCCGGCGCCGGCTACGGCGGCAGCTGCTTTCCCAAGGACGTGCAGGCTCTCGCCGCGATGGCCCGTGACAAGGGTGTCGCGCCGCGGATCCTCGCGGCGGTGCACGACACCAACCTCGCGCAGAAGAAGGTGCTCGGCGACAAGATCGCGGCCTGGTTCGGCGGTGATCTGGTGGGCAAGCATGTCGCGATCTGGGGCCTGGCGTTCAAGCCGCGGACCGACGACGTCCGCGACGCACCGGCCCTCGATCTCATCGAGCGGCTGCTGGCCGGCGGTGCCCTGGTCACGGCCTACGATCCCGAGGCCATGGGCAATGTCCGGGCCCTGTTCGGCGATCGGGTCGGCTACGCGGCCGGACCGCTCGAGGCGCTCGACGGGGCCGACTGCTTGGCAATCGTCACCGAGTGGGGAGATTTCCGCCGGCCCGATTTCGACGAGATGAGGCGGCGAATGAAGGGCCGCGTCATCTTCGACGGCCGAAATCTCTACGATCCCCGGGAAATGCGGGATCGCGGCTTCTCCTACCACGCCATCGGCAAGCAGCCTGTCTGAGAAGGCGGCCTCGCGGGCATTCCGGCAGGCGGCCTCGCGGGCACGGTTTGACACCTGTGTGAGCCGCGGGTTCAATTCGCCCATCTTGCCGACGGTTGCCACCGTCCGCCTCCCGTCCAAATCCCTCGGAGCCCGTGGTTCAGTGAAATCCACCACTTCGTCCCTGGCCGTTCTCGCGGCCGCAGCCCTGGCCTCGTGTCCCGTTTCGGCTCTGGCCTCGGATGGCAGCGAGGCCACCACGGCATGGATCCTCGGTCCCTTTGGGTTCTGGTGGGCGTTGGGGGTGGCTGGAGCGGTGCTCGCCCTCTGGCAGGCGTGGCAGTTTTTCCAGTGGATGGAGGGGCAGCCGGCCGGCTCACAGAGGATGATCGACATCGCGGGCTACGTCCGCACGGGTGCCGACGCCTACCTCAAACAGCAGTACAAGGTGGTGGCGATGTTCTTCGTCGCTATCTTCCTCCTCTTGGCCATCATGGCCTTCGCGCTCAAGGTCCAGAGCGGCTGGGTCCCCTTCGCCTTCATCTCCGGCGGGTTCTTCTCGGGCCTCGCCGGCTGGTTCGGCATGAAGACGGCCACGCTCGCCAGCAACCGCACCGCGGCCGGCGCCGAGCGGTCGCTCAATGACGGCCTGCAGATCGCGTTTCGCTCCGGCGCCGTGATGGGCCTCACCGTCGTGGGGCTCGGCCTCCTCGACATCATGATCTGGTTCTTCATCCTCTACTGGGCCGTGCCGGCCCTCGGCTTTGCGCCCTTGTCGCTCGAGGAGATCACGGTGACGATGCTCTGCTTCGGCATGGGAGCGAGCTCGCAGGCCTTGTTCGCCCGTGTCGGCGGCGGCATTTTCACCAAGGCTGCTGACGTCGGGGCCGACCTCGTCGGCAAGGTCGAACACGGCATTCCCGAGGATGACGCCCGCAATCCAGCCACGATCGCCGACAACGTGGGCGACAACGTGGGCGACGTGGCCGGCATGGGCGCCGACCTGTACGAGAGCTACTGCGGCAGCATTCTGGCCACGGCCGCCCTCGGCGTGGCCGCCTTCCTCGGCGACTACCGCATGCAGTTGGCTGCCCTGTTCCTGCCGATGGCCATCGCTTCGGTGGGCATCCTGCTCTCGATCTGGGGCATCTGGCAGGTCCGCACGCAGGAGGATTCCTCGCAAAAGGCCCTGCTCGCAGCCCTTGCCAAGGGCATCAACCTCTCCGCCGCGGCGATCGTGGGCGCGGCCTTCGTGCTGGCCTGGATGCTCGTCGGTTGGGCGCACATCGGCGTGGCCGTGTCGGTCGTCGTCGGCCTCGTTGCCGGCTGGCTCATCGGTAAATGGACCGAATATTCCACGAGCAACGAATACAAGCCCACGCAGGAACTGGCTGATCAGGCCCTGACCGGACCGGCGACGATCATCATCGGCGGTGTGGCCGAAGGCATGATGAGTACGTGGGTTCCGGTCCTGGTCGTGAGCGTGGCCACGCTGCTTTCCTTCGGCTTCGCCAACAGCTTCGACTTCGGCAACCCCAACACGTTCGCTCTCGGCCTCTACGGCGTGGGCATCGCCGCGGTCGGCATGCTCTCCACGCTCGGCATCACGCTGGCCACCGACGCCTACGGCCCGATCGCCGACAACGCCGGCGGCAACGCCCAGATGGCCGGTCTCCCCGAGGTGGTCCGCGAGCGGACCGACGCCCTCGACGCTCTCGGCAATACCACCGCCGCCACCGGCAAGGGATTCGCCATCGGCTCGGCAGCCCTCACCGCCCTCGCCCTGCTTGCCGCCTACATCGAGGAGGTGCGGATCGGCTTCGAACGCTGGGGCCAGGCAGTGGCCGAGAACGTGCCCGGCACCGCCGACCAATACCTCACCATCGGTGGCGAGCGGAAGCAGCTCACCGAGGGGCAGTGGGTGAAGCTCTCCGCCGGGATCGCCGTGAAGCTGGGGGCCGAGCCGCGGCAGAACAGCACCTGGATGGTGCTCGACAATTCGGCGGTCGAGGGTTTCGCGAAGCTTCCGGTGAAGACCGTCGTCGAAGCCATGCCGTCCGGTGCCGTCTTCGAGGAGTTGACGAGTGCCAACCGCCTGGTGCCGATCGCCCGCGCCCGGATGGCCGACTACATGCGGTTCTACGACGTCACGCTCATGAACCCCAAGGTGCTCGTGGGCCTGTTCATCGGCGCGATGAGCACCTTCGTGTTCTGTGCCATGACGATGAAGGCCGTGGGCCGGGCCGCCAAGGGCATGGTGGAGGAGGTCCGCCGCCAGTTCCGCGAAAAGCCGGGCATCATGCAGGGTACCGACACGCCCGACTATGCCGCCCCGGTGGCGATCAGCACGAAGGCGGCCCAGAAGGAGATGATCGTGCCGTCGCTCCTGGCGCTGCTCGTGCCGCTGGCCACGGGACTCGTGCTCGGTGTGGGGGGCGTGATGGGCCTGCTCGTGGGCGCCCTCACGACCGGCTTCTGCGTAGCCGTGTTCATGGCCAACGCGGGCGGTGCCTGGGACAACGCCAAGAAGCACATCGAGAGCGGCGTGCACGGCGGCAAGGGCACCGATGCCCATAAGGCCGCGGTCGTCGGCGACACGGTGGGCGATCCGTTCAAGGACACGAGCGGCCCGAGCCTCAACATTCTCATCAAGCTCATGAGCATGGTGAGCGTGGTGGCTGCCGGCCTCGTCGTTCGCTACTCGCTCGAGGCGCTGGGGATCTTTTAGGTCTTCGCGCGGGCGTCGGGGCGGCGCGGGCAGCCCCTCATGGGAACGCCGTATGAAGCCAGGTTTTTCATTCACGGTCGAGGCGCCGGAGGGGGCGGCGCGGGCGGGGGTTCTCA